>ENA-ORMO01000714-ORMO01000714.1-human-gut-metagenome-genome-assembly--contig:-NODE-714-length-43886-cov-6.474162_pt1 | contig 43886 bp, 41 predicted proteins | sample MGYA00242106_ERZ509001 | MGnify/ENA primary metagenome ERZ509001 (study PRJEB26280, sample SAMEA2338736) | human gut metagenome | biome: human gut; feature: human-associated habitat; material: faeces...
TTCCCGCCAGTTCTCCCGCCGTCCTGAATAGTTACGCAAAATTGTAAATATTTCAGGGAAATGGGCATTATGGAGGGACTCATGTCAGTAATAGAAGAAATCAGGCGTTTGAAGGAAGAAAAAAATGCAGTGATTCTGGCTCATTATTATGTGCCGGATGAGGTGCAGGAAATAGCAGATTATATTGGAGATTCTTATTATTTAAGCAAGGCGGCTCAGAAAACAGATGCAGATATCATCGTGTTCTGCGGTGTAAAGTTTATGGGAGAAAGCGCCGCAATTCTGAATCCGGAAAAGAAGGTTCTGATGCCGGATATGGCGGCAGACTGCGCGATGGCTCATATGGTGCAGCTGGAAAAAATCCGTGAAATGAGAGAGAAGTACGAGGATTTGGCGGTGGTATGCTATATCAATTCCACAGCAGAGATTAAAACCTGCTCTGATGTGTGCGTGACCTCAGCGAATGCGGTCAAGATTGTAAAGAATCTGCCGAATCAGAATATTTTCTTTATTCCGGACGGAAATCTGGGACGATATGTGGCTGAACAGGTGCCGGAAAAGAATGTGATTCTCAATGACGGTTGCTGTCCCATTCATGCGGCTATGTCTGCAGAAGCGGTAAAACGGGAAAAGGAAAAGCATCCGGAAGCAAAATTTCTGGTGCATCCAGAGTGTACTGGGGAGCTGCTGGAGCTGGCAGACTACATAGGAAGCACTTCCGGCATTATTGATTTTGTTGCAGGAGATGAGGGAAAGGAATATATTATTGGCACTGAGGTGGGGGTATTATATGAATTAAAGAAACAGAATCCGGATAAAAATTTCTATACCCTTTCCGATAACCAGATCTGTGCTGATATGAAGCTGGTTACCTTAGAAAAGGTTCTGGAGGTTTTAAAGCAGGAGACAAACGAAGTAAAGGTTACAGAGAAAGTGAGGATTCAGGCAGGAGCACCGCTGGAAAAAATGCTGATGCTGGCCAAATAAGCAATGATGAAGACGGATGTTTTGATTGTAGGAAGCGGCTGTTCTGGTTTATATTGTGCGCTGAATCTTCCGACAGATAAAAAAATTACGGTGATTACAAAAGCAGGCGCCGAGGAAAATGATTCCTTTCTGGCACAGGGCGGTATGTGTATGCTGAAGGATGAAAAGGATTTTCAGAGCTTTTTTGAGGATACCCTGAAAGCCGGCCATTACGAAAATGATAAAACCTCTGTGGAGATTATGATTCGTTCCTCCCAGGCGGTTGTAGAGGATCTGCTGCGGTTTGGAGCAGATTTTCAGAAGGACGAGAAGGGAGAGCTGGTATTTACCAGAGAGGGGGCACATTCAGAAAAACGGATTATTTTTCACGAGGATGTGACTGGAAAGGAGATTACCAGCACCCTGTTAGCCCAGGTGAAGGAGCGGCCCAATATTACCCTTCTGGAACATACGGCCATGGTAGATTTGATTGAGGAAAACAATGTGTGTTATGGGGCTATTGTGCAGAAGCCGGATGGAGAACTGGAGACAGTAGAGGCAGATTATACAGTGATGGCTACAGGGGGAATCGGAGGGCTGTACCGTCATTCGACCAATTTCCGCCATTTGACAGGAGATGCCCTGGCTGTTGCAATCCGCCATGGAATTGCTTTAAAGGATATTTCCTATGTTCAGATTCATCCTACAACCCTGTATGCAGAGGAAGAGAGAAGCTTTTTGATTTCGGAATCCGTGCGGGGAGAAGGAGCTGTGCTTCGCGATAAAAACGGAGATCGGTTTGTCAATGAGCTTCTTCCGAGGGATCTGCTTACAAAAGCAATTCTGGCACAGATGGAAAAGGACGGCACGGATTTTGTATGGGAGGATCTGCGGACGATACCGGAAGATGAGTTAAACCGCCATTTTCCCAACATTGTTGAACATTGCAGAGAAATGGGGTATGATGTAACAAAAGAGTGCATTCCCGTAGTACCAGCTCAGCATTATTTTATGGGGGGCATTCAGGTGAACCATGAGAGTAAGACCTCGATGGAGCAGCTGTATGCGGTTGGAGAGACTGCCTGCAATGGTGTTCATGGAAAAAATCGTCTGGCCAGCAATTCTCTTTTGGAGAGCCTGGTATTTGCAAAGCGGGCGGCCCTTGATATGGCAGGTCATGTCCAGGAAGTGAAAAAGAACAGCCGCCTGATTGAAGAAACGGATATGGAACCATACCGGGAACTTTCCGGACTTTATGAAACCTATCAGAAGCTGGTGAAGAACGGGATTCAGGAAGCCGGAAGAGCTTAGAGGAGAATCGGAGAAGGCTGGAAAAGCTGGAAGTGGAAAAGAAAACGGAAGAGCTTAGAACGGAAGCTAGGGACAGAGGCCAGAATCGTAGTCCAGGGCAGAAATTCGCGACAGAGGCTCAACAGAATAAAAGAAACGCTGCGTCCCTGGAAAGAAAAACAGGGGCTGCGGGAAAGGGAGACAGAGAGATGTACGATCAGGTTACTTTAAAATTAAATGTGGATCCGCTGATTTTAAGTGCGCTGCGGGAGGATATTACAAGCGAGGATGTGTCTGCAAACAGTATTATGAAAAAACCTCAGGCAGGAGAAGTGGATCTGATTTGCAAGCAGGATGGGATTATCTGCGGACTGCAAGTTTTTGAACGGGTATTTACCCTTTTGGATGAGAATACAAAGGTTGAATTTTTTGTAGAAGATGGCGACGAAGTAAAGAATGGACAGCTTTTAGCTAGGGTTTTTGGTGATATTCGGGTTCTTCTGTGCGGAGAGCGGACTGCCCTTAATTATCTTCAGAGAATGAGCGGAATTGCCACATACACGCATTCTGTGGCAGCCTTGCTGAAGGGAACGAAAACAAAGCTTCTGGATACCAGAAAGACAACGCCGAACAATCGTATTTTTGAGAAATATTCTGTTCGCGTAGGTGGAGGAAATAACCACAGATACAATCTTTCTGATGGAGTTCTTTTAAAAGACAATCATATTGGTGCAGCCGGAGGAGTAGAAAAGGCAATTAAAATGGCAAAAGAGTACGCTCCCTTTGTCCGGAAAATTGAGGTAGAGGTGGAGACATTGGACATGGCAAAGGAAGCTGTTGAGGCTGGAGCAGATATTATTATGCTGGACAATATGACCCATGAACAGATGAAGGAAGCGATGGAATATATTGACGGACGCGCAGAGGTAGAGGTATCTGGAAATGTAACAAGAGAAAATATTTCACGGCTGACAGATCTTGGAGTGGACTATGTTTCCAGCGGCGCTCTGACTCATTCAGCGCCGATTATGGATATTTCATTAAAGAATCTTCACACAGTTTAACAGGTTTTATGGAGTTTAAGAAGAAGGAAGGCAGAGGGACAGGATGAGTGGTAAGGAAAGACGGGAACAGATTCTGAATATACTGAAAGACAGCGGGAAACCGGTTCCCGGCGTGGAGCTGGCAAGACTTCTTCAGGTTAGCCGTCAGGTTATTGTACAGGATATGGCGCTTCTGCGTGCTAATGGGATAGAGATTCTTTCCACCAACCGGGGCTATGTGGCGGTCAGGGAGAGCAGCTTTAGCCGTGTATTTAAAGTGATTCATACAGAAGAACAGGTTGAGGAGGAGCTGAATCTGTATGTGGATTTCGGCGGAACAGTGGAAGACGTATTTGTATATCATAAGGTTTACGGAGTCATCCGGGCAGAGATGAACATCAAATCACGAATGGATGTAAAAAAGTATCTGCAGGATATCTCGTCCGGAAAATCCACACAGCTGATGAAGCTGACCTCTAATTATCACTATCATACTATTTCTGCAGAGAGGGAAGAAATTCTGGATATGATTCAGGAAGAACTGGAAAAGCGGGGATTTCTGGCCCAGCTGCAGGATTATGAGCCTGTGGATTTCTGGAGAAAGAACTAGGCTGGGCCAAGGCGTTTTTACGGATGAGAAGGAAGACTCTGCGATTCATGAAGCTTTTTGAACTGCAGAGGGGAAATGGAAAAGGCCTGTTTGAATGCGCGGTAAAAAGTAGAATAATCTACAAAGCCTACCTGTTCTCCGATGGATTCTAAGGGTTCTCCATTGAGAATCAATACCTTTGCTGCAATTAAGCGGCGCTGTGTTACATAGCGGTAGAAGCTGACATCCATTTTTTCGCTGAACAGACGGGAAACGCTTCGTTCACTGATGTAAAAATCAGTGGCAGTTGATTTTAACGTTATTTTTTCTGACAGGTGATTTTCAATATAGGCAATCAATTCATCCAAAAGCTCCCGCTTTTCTGTCAGTGGCTCTAAAACCTTACTGTGGGTGCAGGCTCTTGTTAAATGGATCAGCAGCTGAATTGCATTGGAAAAAATACAGCCCTGATATCCATCCTGCTTTGTGGCTGATTCCATGCATGCTGACTGAAAATAGGTTTCCAGATATTCCCATCCGCTGTCCTTTGTTCGCAGCAATACAGGGACTGATAAGGGCTGAAAGCCAAAATTTTCAGTCAGTGATTTTATAAAATCAGGATGAATCCACATGACATAGCGGGCGTAGGGCTCCACCAGACGATCCAGATACAGAGGTCTGTGACTGATGCCCGGAGGGACAAAAATGATATCGCCTCTGCGGACTCTGTATCGATCAGGACCAAGCAGATACTGAACATTTCCGCTTCGACAGTATAATACTTCATAGAAAGTATGACTGTGAAGCTGCACCTTATCTTTGGTATAATTGATGTCTTCCTGGCAATCTACGGTGTTAGAATTCATCTCTAATTCCTGATAAAAATTAGATAAAATAATGCCTTCGGCAATCAGTGTTTTCTGAACTTCTTCATTGCTGATTTCGGTGCTTTTCAGCGCCGAAATCAGCTTTTTAAATTTTTTCGCTTCTGATAATTTCATTCATTTCTCTCCTGAAAGCAATGCATATTTTTTCAATAAAAGGTAAAGCTGACAGGAAGACTATAACTGAATTTGGCGATATTTGCAATATTATATGCGATATTTGTAATACAAATTGTAATAATGGTGTAGTATGCTTAATGCACCATGATACATGAGGCCTGAAACATCGTATCAAAAACTAAAAATCACAGATCAGCGGCTTTTTTGCTGCATCAAGGAGGAGCTAAGATGAATGAAAAATCTGTACGTCCTTTTGGCGTAAAGGACCAGCTTGGTTATGTCTTTGGAGATATGGCCGGAAGCTTTGTAAATTTATTTGTAGATGCCTATTTTTTAACATTCTGCACCTATATTCTGGGGATTTCACCAGGATGGATGGCTGGTTTGTTTTTAGCAGCCCGTCTCTGGGATGCGATTAATGATCCGATTATGGGCTCCTTCCCGGATCGCTGGCTCATTGGAAAAAGCGGTGATAAATTTAAACCATGGGTAAAACTGTTTATGATTCCTCTGGCGCTTTCCGGTGTCCTTTGTTTTACCAAGGTTCCCTTTGAAGGCATTGCCCTTCACGCCTGGGTTGCATTTTCTTATGTTTTATATGGCATGTGCTATACAGGAACCAGTATGCCTTTCGGAGCAATGGCAAGTGTCGTTTCCACCGACCCGATTGACCGTTCCAAATTGTCCAGAGCAAGAAGTATTGGCGGAACCTTAGTTGGCTTTGGCGCTTTGTCAATTATTCCAGTTGTTTGTTTTGATAAAGAATCCAATATTCTTCCAGAACGTTTTACTATGGTTGCAATTGTATTTGGAATTCTTTGTGTTGTTTCTTATATGCTTCTGTGCAACCTGACTGTTGAGCGTGTTCGTCAGACAACTACGGAAAAAGAACCCTTTCAATACGGCAAGGTATTGAAGGCAGCATTTAGAAACCGTCCATTAATCGGTGTTATGATTGCTACTGTGGGAAGTATGCTGTACATTACAGGATACAGCCAACTCAAGAGCTACATTTACAAAGAGTTTTATCAGGATACCAGCTTTATGACTCTTGCAAGTCTTGGCTCTATTCCTGTTATGATGGTTTGTTTTGTTATGGTACCGAAAATCGTAGCAAAATTTGGAAAACGAACGGTTATTCTGGTTATGAGTACCTATAATCTGCTAGTTTCTTCTTTTATTTTGTTTTTCCAGGTGAAAAGCCCTCTGGCCTATACGGTTCTGGTTTTGCTGGCCACCATTGGACAGACTGCATTTACTATTTTGATTTGGGCGCTGGTTACCGACTGTCTGGATTACAGCGAATGGAAGATGAATTTCCGGGCAGATGGAAGTATGTATAGCCTGTATACCTTCAGCCGAAAAGTCGGTTCTACTATTGCGTCTGCCGGAGCGGCATCTGCACTTGCAGCGATTGGTTATGTAGCCGGAGCGGGAGCTGTACAGAGCGCGTCAACTGTCAACAATATTTACTATCTGGTAAATGCAATTCCGGTTATTACTTGTATTTTGGAATTGATTGGTATTGGAATTATCTTTAACTTAGATAAAGAGAAGACTGCAGAAATGTATGCAGAGCTGGAAGCCCGCAGAAAAGCAGCAGCTCAGAGATAAGATTAGGGATGGGAAGTGAGCTTCCGGTCAGGAAATAGGCTTTACAGGAAATAGGCTTTAGAAAAGGAGGCTTCTATGGGAAAAATTGATTTGCACCTTCATTTGAGTTTTCATTCTCTCCCCAAAGGTGATAAAATGTCTGTAAGCAGTTACCGGGAAATGCTGCCTCATTTAAAAAAATTGGGAATTGAAAAAGGTGTGCTTATGTCCAGCGGGGAAACTCCCTCTCTTTTGCCCATAGGAACGAATGAAGAAAATTACAGGATTGTGTCAGCAGATCCCGAACACTATGCCTGGATGTGCAATCTGGATTATGACGGAAATCCAGAAACAATTTATGACAGGCTTCTGGCCTGCAAGGAGAAAGGGGCCGTCGGAATTGGAGAATTGATCATAAACCGCAGACTGGATGATCCATTTTTCCACCGGTTATTTGAAGCGGCCGGAAGGCTGAAGCTTCCAGTTACCTTTCATATGAGCCCGGAAGTTGGGTATTCGTATGGTGTGGTTGATGAGCCAGGGCTTCCCCTGCTGGAAGATTGTCTCAGATGTCATCCGGATACCTTGTTTCTGGGACACAGCCAGACATTCTGGATTGAAATAAGCGCAGATGCGCCTGTTGATAAAGAAGGCCGGAATCGTTGGGGCGAAGGGCCGGTTCTTCCAGGCGGTCGTGTTCCGCAGCTGTTTGCAAAGTATCCGAATCTGTATGGAGATTTAAGTGCAAACAGTGCAGGCTGCGCTATGATGAGGGATCCGGAATTTGGGCTGAATTTTTTAGAAACGTATTCAGAGCGATTATTTTTTGCTACAGATATGGTCAATACCGAAATGATTTTCCCTCTGGGACAATGGCTGGATGAACAGGCAGCGGCCGGAAAACTGACAAGGGCTGCCTATGAAAATATCTGTTTCAAAAACGCGAAGCGAGTGTTTGGGCTGTAACAAAGACAAGAGTATTTTGAAATGGGAAGGAGAGTATTTATGGAACTTCGTACACGTATTTTGCCTCGCATGTTAAACAGCGAGGTGGAAGCATATTTAGAAGAAAATGATATCATTATTGTTCCTGTTGGAACTGTAGAAATGCACGGCGGAATGCCTTTAGACAGTGAAACCGTCATCAGTGAGGCTTATGCCTTAAAGATGGCAGAGGCCTGCAATGGCCTGGTATTAACCGGACTTCCGTATTTTTATGCAGGTGCAACGGCAACCGGCCGCGGTACAGTGCAGGTTTCTATTCGTCAGGGAATTGATTATTTAAGCGCAATTGCCCATAGCCTGCTGCGTCAGGGCTTTAAACGTCAGATTTATATCAGCTTCCACGGCCCGGCTCATATGACCTGCAGCCCTATGGTACGAGACTTTTTTGATGAAACTGGTGTTCCGATTCTTTACATGGATTTGACCATGCAGATGCTGAAGAATGCAAAGGATCTGTTTAAAGGCATGGACAGTTTTCATTCTATTACAGTAGGGGCTTATCAGATTATGGGGCGTTTAGGGGATGTTCCGCTGATGACAGAATATTTCCATCAAAAGCCGCAGACATGCAAGGAATTTGACGATATTTTTGGCCTTGCCTATCAGAGCGCTGCCATCGGCTACTGCTTTGCTTCTCCGGAGGATCATATGAGTACACCTGCGATTCCTGATGAAGAAACACGTCAGCGTCTTGCAGATGAGGGAGAAGAACTGATTCAGGCTCTGGTAACCCGTATGGATCTGCCTCATGTTGCAGAGCAGATGCGAAAGCTGGAAGTATATAATCATGAAAATGAGAAAAAATACCCCTGGATGCCAAGTGCATTTTATAAAAATATTTGAGAATACTGTTTTGAGGCAAAAGCTGTTTTAAATCCGGAGAGTATCGATCTCCGGATTTTTAATTTAATTTCCTTGAGGCCAGCACATCGTTTTATCAATTTCTCCGGTGTATTCCTCTTTATCTTCTGAAATAGTGAAAAAATGTTCTTGTTTATAGAATTCTGCTGCACACCGTTTTTTTGATATACATTTGAGGGTCAGGACAAAATGATTTTTTTCGCATGCTCTAGAAGGTGTTTACCGATGCTGGCACAGCGGGATTCCTGTTTTACAAAAATTCTAGCAATATAAGCTTCTTTCAGGCCGATAAAGCCATGTATGTTCTCCTCTATCTTTATTTCGAATCATTTTTTTATCTACTTACATTTTAATGTATACCATGATATTGTTTCCGGATATTATTTTCAATCTCATAGAGAAATTATTTTTCCTAATGAAAACTTCTTTTCTTTTTTTCAGCTGCAGGAGGAGAAGCAGGAACGCATCTATTTTACATAGAACATTAAATTTTGAACATGAAAACCTTATTTGTTGTATTCATTCTTTGTTCAAAAATGACTATAATGTGAACATTAAATGAAACGGGAGGAATTTACAATGAAGTTGAAAAAAGTGATGGCTCTTGTGATGACAGGTACTCTTGCGGCGTCTGCACTGACTGCCTGTTCATCTGGTAAAGATAACGGTAGTACAACACAGGCAGAAGCCAATGGAAGCACTGAAAAAGAATCAAGTGCTGAACAAGGTGCGGAAAAGACTGTGATTAACATTTGGACTAAGAATCGTCACGATGCAACGTATGTTCAGGCAAAGGTTGACGAGTATAACAAAACCAATACGGATAATATCGAAGTTGTTTACACGTTGTATACAGATAACTATAAACAGGCCGTAGATATGGCTGCGCAGAACGGGGAGTTACCGGATATTCTGGTTCAGCAGAACCAGGTGTTTGACAGCTATTTTTCAAATGGGCAGTGGGCAGATTTATATCAGTTTATGGATGATGATATGAAGGAATACTTCGCAGACGTGATTACTCCTGGATACAACGAGATTGACGGAAAATTATATTTTATTCCGACAACAGGTTCCACCTGCCGCTTATTCTATAATACAGAAATTTTTGAACGTGTAGGAATCGAAAATCCTCCGACTACTTTAGAAGAAATGGTGGAGGATGCAAAACTTATTACTTCTCAGCTGAAAAGTGAAGGTATCTACGGTTTTGCACAGAACATGAAGAGTGCAAGTTCTTCATTAGCCCGTTCTATGGTTGTTGGACTTCAGAGAGAAACCGGTATGCCCTGGGGATACGATTTTGCAAAGGGGGAATATAACTTCAATAACTGGGCAGATACATTAAATCTCTGGAAAGAATTGTTATCAGAAGAATGTGCATTCCCGGGATGCGAGTCTCTGGATATTGATCCACTGAGAACCCAGTTTGCTGCAGGAAAGATTGGTATGTATTTCTCATATTCTGCGGCAGAACCAGGTGTTTATGAAAATCAGTTCCCGATGGATTCCTCTAAATGGAATGCTGCTCCAATCCCCACAGTTGGAGGAAAAGAAACCGGAAAACAGGCATATGAGGGAACCGGTGCTTATCTGTTAAATGCAAAGAGTCCGAATCTGGAAAAAGCATTCAAGGTTTACAAGGACATCTTTACAAGTGAAGAATATCAGATAGGGTATTATGAAGGCGGATATGGTGTCAGCATCATTCCTTCTGTTCTTGAAAAAGCAAATCCGAGTGAAAACTATAAGAAGAAAGAATGGCTCCGTCTTAATCCAGAATATGATGCAATTCTTCCGAAGCCTCCGCACAGTGCATTTACGTCTGGTATGATTGTAGAAGGTGAAGATATGTACAAGACCTGCGAGTCTATTTACTATGGTGATGCTGATGTTACTTCTACACTTCAGGATCTGACAGACCGATACAACAAAGCATACCAGGATGCGGTTGCAAATGGCACAGGATATGAAATTAAGATTGATCATTATGATCCGAAGAATCCGACGATTGAATAACAGGTGATCAGATTCCTGCATAAGATATATAAGGGGGAACTGCAGATTCTGGCAGTTCCTCTTTTTTGCTCTTTTTTGAGGAAATTCATGGAAAAGAAAGGATATGGCCTATGAAATCAACAACTCAACCATCTGTCAGAAAGAAAAAAGTAATCCGGAAAAATCTGGAAGCGTATTCTTTTCTGATTCCAAACCTGATTTTATTTATCGGATGTTCCGTTTATCCTGTTTTATGGGCATTAAAATATGCATTTTATCAGTATGGAGGATATGGAACCGGAGCTCCGCGTTTTGTGGGACTGGAAAATTTTGCAAGGGTATTTCGAGATGGAATTTACTGGGAAAGCTTATTACGTACGTTTACTTATGGATTTGGAAAATTGCTGATCATTCTTCCGCTGGCCTTTTTTCTGGCTTTTTTGTTAAATACCCATCAAAAAGGTCACGGAGCCGTTCAAAGCATCATTTTTCTTCCAACGATTATGAGTTCTGCAGTTATGGGGCTTGTGTTCTATCTCTTATTTAATGCGTACAATGGTGAAGTCAATAAATATCTGATGGAAGCGCATATCATCAGCCAGCCAATTAACTGGCTGGGCAAAGAACACGCCATGAAAACTCTGATTTTGACGGCAGTTTGGGGTGGTCTTGGTAACTATATGGTATATTTTATTGCCGGTATTCAGCAGGTTTCCCAGGATGCCATTGAAAGTGCCCGAATTGACGGAGCAAACCGGCTTCAGTCCATCTGGTATATCATCATTCCGATGCTGGGGCCGATCTTAAAAATCATTCTGATGCTGGCAATTACCTCTGCATTTAATGATATCAGCAATGTAATGGTATTGACTGAAGGCGGACCAAACAATGCAACTATGGTGGCTTCTCTTTACAGCTACCGCTATTTCTTCCCGGTTTCTGCAACAGAAGCAGTTGTACCGCAGTATGGATATGGTGCGGCACTGAGTATTATTACTGCCTGTGTTGCCGGAATGGTGACAGTGATTTATCTGAAGCTTTCTAAGCGACTGGATGATATTTATTAAGGAGGAAATACCATGGAGCAAACAGTAGTTTATAAACCCCATATGACAAAAAAGAAAGCAGTTCTTGGTACAATTAAGTGGCTGTTTCTTGGGGTGATGATTATCTTTACCTTGTATCCGATTATTTATACCATTTTGGGTTCCTTGAAAACAAATGCAGAGCTGACAATGGGAGGTGATTTTTTTCCTTCAGAATGGCATTTTGATAATTATTATAAGGCTTTTGTAGAAGCAGATTTTCTGACTTACACCAAAAACAGTATTTTTGTCAGTTTCTCAGTTACGATTCTTGCAGTTGTGACCTGTTCACTGGCAGGATTTATTCTGGCAAGGCGGGAATTTGCAGGAAAGAAAATCCTGATGGCTATGTATATGTCTATGATGTTTGTTTCTCTTGGTTCGATTACTTTGTATCCAATTTATGAAGTGATGCATGCGTTGAATTTACACAAATCACCGATAGCATTGATTATCGCCCTGACTGGTGGACAGGCAACAAATGTATTTCTGGTTATGGGATTTACAAAAGCGATTCCTAAAGAACTGGATGAAGCAGCAATTATTGATGGATGTTCGATTTACCAGGTTTATTACCGGATTATACTTCCTCTGACCAAACCGATTCTGGCTGTAGTTGCCTTATTCTCATTTCGGAATGCATGGAATGATTACATTACTGGTTTGGTTATGACAATCACAGCGCCTGCATTAAAGACATTGACAGTTGCAGTTGTACAGTTAAAATACTCTGTCAATGCAGCCGCTGAGTGGAATATTCTTCTGGCAGGTGCGTCTATCGCGATTGTTCCGATTTTGATTGTATATATGTTTGCAAACAAACAGTTTATTGCCGGCCTTACGTCGGGTGCTGTCAAGGGATAAAAGTTATGATATAATGATTGCTGATTATTGAGGCTGCCGTTTGAAGCATGGCGGCAGCCAGGTGACAGCAGGAGAGTGCATCATGAAATTACATGTTGAGAATTTAAAATTTCGTTATCAGATCATCGTATTATTTCTGATTCTGTTCCTTTTTTTATCTATGGGGAGTGGGATCAGTTTTTACTATCTTTCCGTAAAAAATGTTACAGATAACTTTTCCAACAGTGCCAGCAATACGGTGGGACAGATGAGAAATACACTGGATATCCGGATGGAGATTATCAGTGATCGGGCAAAATCCATGTTATTAAATAATGCATTTTCTGATCCGATTGTTTCCTATGTGAATAATCCTACTCTATATAATCAGGTAGTTGCTCACAGTGTTGTCAGTGATTATCTGAGTGATTTTGAACGGGGCGAGGCATTGATTGATTCTTCCTGCCTGTTTGCGGGAGGAGAATTGTTTGATGACTATGTGCGTATCAGAAAACCAGATTTCGAGTTCCAAAATTCCCTGTATTATACTATTTACCAGGAGAATCTTCTGGCGGTTCAGTGGATTCCGCCGATAGAAAATCCAGTTTATTATGGAGAAAATCCGGTCATTTCCTGTGAAAGAAGGTTTAAAGTTCCAGGATGTTCCGAATGGTTTTATTTTATTTATCACTTGGATTCCGAGCGTTTGTTTAACCTGATTACAGGACAGTATCCATTTTTTGATGATATTGTGGTTTTGGACGCAGATGGAAATCATATGATTGGCAATCAAACAATAGAAGCAGAAGAGCTTTTGGGATTGTGGGAAGAAAAGGAGACGGATACAAAGGAAATATTAAGTGCGGATCTGACGGTTCAGGGACAGGAATATCTGGTAAAAAGCTGTGATATTTCGACCAATGGCTGGAAACTGTTTGGTTTAAAGTCAAAAACGGAGTTGTTGGATAGTCTCAGAACGTTGCGGAGAAAAATTCTGGGAATCTCTCTTTTTCTTTTGATAGTTGGTCTAGTCAGTATCATTTGGGTATCTAGGCGTTTGACAACTTCATTAAGCCGGCTGGAACGAAGTATGCGGAGTGTGCAGAATGGGGAATTTAATGCCAGATTTTTTTATCCTTATCAAAATGAGGTTGGCAGTCTTTCCAGAAGCTTTAACTGTATGATTGAAGAAATTCAGAGTCTCGTGAAAAAACAAGAACAGAGCATTGAAGATCTGATTGTGGAACGTAACCGAGTGGCTGAGATTCAAAAACAGAAGCGACATGCAGAGTTAAAAGCACTGCAGGCACAGATCAATCCTCACTTTCTGTACAATACATTAAACACTATTACTTGGCAAGCGGCGGATCAGGGAATATACGATGTCAGCCGGATGGCAAACTCTCTTGGAAAGTTTTTTCGATTGAGTCTCTCTCGAGGGGCAGAGGTAATCAGTCTGGCAGATGAAATTGAACATGTACGCTGTTATCTCAGTATTCAGCAGATTCGCTATCAGGATAAACTTCGTTATCGGATCGAAGTGCCGGAAGCATTGCTGGGATGCCGTGTTTTGAAACTGATCTTGCAGCCGTTGGTAGAAAATGCGATTTACCATGGAATTAAAGAAAAAGAAGGAATAGGTGAAATTGTTATTACTGCATCAGCAGAAATGAAGGATGGAAACAGCGTGTTGTCTTTGTATGTATATGATAATGGTGTGGGTATTCCGGAAGAGAAGCTCACGCAGATTCACAGAGGACTGCGTTTCGGGGTTAAGAATATGCAGGATGGATACGGTATTTATAACGTGAATGAGAGAATTGGACTTTATTATGGCGCGTCCTTTGGACTTTCTTATGAAAGCCAGGCAGGTGTCTGTACGAAGGCAATCATTACGATTCCCATGAAGAATCAGGAGGAGAAGATCCATGTATAAAGTATTGATAGCAGATGACGAAACGTTTGTCCGAAATCTTCTGGAAAAGAATCTGCGTGCCAGTGGACTTCCTATCGAAATTACTATTTCAGCAGAAAATGGACAGGAGGCGCTGGAAAAGGCATTTTTGTCTCCGCCAGATATTGTGATCACGGACATTGCGATGCCGATACAAAACGGTCTGGAATTGATTCGCAGTTTAAAGGATCATGGAATTTCTTCTAAAAATATCATTATCAGTGGGTATGATGAATTTGATTATGCAAAGAAAGCGATTGCACTGGGAGTTACAGATTATTTGCTGAAGCCTTTTATGCCGGAAGAACTGATATCCGTGTTTGAAAAGATCATACATGATCTGGACAGTCAGAAAATACTTCATCAGAATTTAAATCTTTTGATGGAGCAGGTGGACAAAAACAGGTTCCACAATCGTTCTAATATGCTGCGGTCTTTGTTAGACGGAGCAGTTTTATCGAAGGAACAGATATCGCAGCTGGAATTTCCAATGGAAACACCTACTACAAAATATATGACTTGTCTTTTAAGTTTGATAGGAACGATATGGGATTTTCGACTTCAGGAAGAGGTGGAATCTTTTTTCAAATTGATACAGACAGGATACTTTTCAGAAGCACTTATCTTCTATGTGGTAAGTCTAGAACCATCTAAGCTGATTCTTTGCTTCTGTTCTCAGATAAAAGACGAGCAGATTTTTCAAAATGAGATTTTAAAAGGAATAGAAAAGCTGTCAAAGAGTCTGATGCAGTATTACGATATTACGGTGTATGCTTCTCTGGGAAGAAGCTATCACGCGTTGAATGGTCTGAAAAATTCGTATGAAGATGCTCTGATGATCTGGAAAGAAGCATTGAATCCAGAAAAGAGAATTCGAATTTTTGGAGAAAACCAGGAAGAACTGAAGCTGGAGGAAAGCGATGTTTCTGATCAGATTAAGAATACCAAAAGTTGTATTCGCGGAGCTGTTATGAATGGAAACCGTGAGGAGGCATTAGGACTGACACATCAGCTGATGAATTTGTATGTTTCTATTTCCAATAAGGGAAGTGAATATATTCTGGTTTCTGCTGGAGAACTGATTTATGGTGTGGCAGATGATATGGAGAGAAATGGATTTGGCAAGGTAGAAAAAGATCATATGCCAGCTTTCAGCCAGAACATGGTATCAGCTTCTCTTTTGGAACTGCGAGGACTGTTGGAAAATTATCTGATCTATTGCTGCCAAAAGGTATCAGAAAATCTTTCTCAAAACCGTTCAGAAATTGCGGTTCACATGGTTCAGAATTATTTGGAAGAACATTTAAAGGATCACACCATTTCGATTGAAAGTGCTGCAAAAACAGTACATTTTAGTGTTAGTTATCTGCGGCAGATTTTTAAAGAAGTGACAGGAGAAAGTTTTAATGAGTATCTGATTCGGAAACGGATGGAAAAGGCTGGAGAATTGCTGCAGAACACCTCTATGAAAATTTCGGATATTGCGGAAAGCTGTGGCTATGAGAACCAGAGATATTTTGCCAGCAGTTTTAAAAAATTTTATGGATGTACACCGACAGATTTTAAATTACTTGTAGCAAAAGAACATTTATATTAGGAGGTATGGGGATATGATCCAGTTTACCAGTGAAGAAGTGGATAAATTAAGAAAAAAAAGCAAGGCATATCCGCTGTCTATCGAAAAATTAAAACGCGATGTTGAGGAAGTATTTCATGGGAAACAGATCGTTCCGAAAACGGGAATTGCCAATTGGACGCTTTATTATTATTGTCCCGATTGTTCTGTTCAGCTTCAATTTAAGCGGGAAAGTCCGACAGTGCATATCTGCCCAAATTGTGGAAAAGCATGGACCGGGGAACCGTATGACAGTGCCTGGTGGGGACTGATTAACAGGCATAACTATGACGCTGTATTTGGTATGGCGATTATTTGGCTGTCTACAGGGGAAGAAGCTTATGCGAAGAAAGCCATTGAGATTTTAATGGCCTATGCGAAATATTATCCAGATTATGAAATTCATGGGAATATTCCCTACAATGGACCAGGGCGTTCCGGAGCACAGACGCTGGATGAAGCTAATTTCCAAAGAAGTTTTGCTATGGCTTATGATATTCTTTCAGAATGTATGTCAGAAGAAGAAAAAATATATATCCGTGATCGCATGTTCCTTCCAGGGGCACAGTTTCTTCTGGAACATCGTCACAAACAGCTTCATAACCATGAGGTTATTATCAATTCAGCAATTGCGGTTATTGGAATTTTATTTGACCGTTCGGAGTTAGTCGAAGCCGCTCTTTATGAGGATTACGGCATTGTATATCAGTTAGAGCATGGTATGCAGCCCAATGATATGTGGTTTGAGGGATCATTTGGATACCATTTCTATGCCTTGACCAGTTTTTTTGCATTTGAAAAATTTGCACTTCATACGAAGTACAGCAATATACATCATAAAAATTACAAGGCAATGATGGAACTTCTCTGTGACTATATGGAACCGGATTACGGGATTCCTATGCTGAATGACACCAATTATGGACACTTGGGGAATATGAAAGATTTATATGAATTTCCATATCGAGAGCTAGGGGGCAAAAGGTTGGCGTTTGTCCTGAACACATATTATCAAAAGGAAAGCCGGGACAATCTGGAGGCTTTTTTATACGGAGCTGATACTATTGAAACGGATATGCTTCCACTGAAAAATTTCCATACGACCAAGGATAAGTCAGGTCATACTATCCTTCGAGGGCCGGAAGGACGTTACCTGTTGTTCAAACATGACCGCTATGGTGGAGAGCATGACCACTATGATCGTCTAGGAATCAGCTATCTGGCTTATGGAAAGCCGGTGTCCAGGGATCTGGGAACTACGGGCTATGGTGCAAAAATGCACTATGATTTCTACAAGAACACAGCTTCACACAATACGCTGATAATTGGAGAGGAGAACCAGTCACCAGTCAATGCAGAACTGACCCGTTATGAAGAAAAAGATGGTGTGATCTATGTGGAAGCAGAAGCAGACTGGACAAAACCGTATGAAATGCCAGACAGCTTTACTATTGTACAGTGGTCAGAAGAAAATTACCGTACAGTTACTATGAAACGCAAGATTGCCTGGACGGATCGATATTTTGCAGAGGTATTTCTGGCAGATGGAATTCCGGAAGGAAAAACATCAGACTGGATGATGCACTTCTCAGGAATACAGATTCCGGGAGAAGCAGATGAGGCAGTTATTTGTGAGAATCGTTTTGTAGGAAAAACTTTGGGGTATCTGCATGATATCAAAACCGATCCGATCAAAACGGAAGGTACTTATGAGAAAACATATGAGTGTGACGGAGTATTTACGAAGATCTATGGACTTTCCAATGGACAGACCGTTATGACAGCAACAGGACCGGATAATCCGTCTTCAGAAGAAATTTCTTACCTTGTGGAACGCCGTCATGGTAACAGGATTTTCTGTGCCCATTTGATGGAGTCCTGGACGAAAGAACCCTATGTTAAGAATGTGGAGTTTCAGGTGAGTGATGAGAAAATAACGGCAGTGGTAACTGGCTGCGATGGAAAAGAATCGGCTGTAATATTTGAATTATAAAAAGAAATCATGCCTTTATTAATATTCGTTTGGTCGGAAATGCCAGAACAGATGTTCACTGCTTCTGTACTTTTGAAATCGTTTGTGGTATACTAAAATCCAATGCCTGAGTCCTTTTTATATGGTTTGTTTCTGTTTCGTCCATATAGAATTACATGGGCGGGACAGGTTGCAAAAAAAGCGAATTTTTGCCTTATAGGCGTCCTTTTTTTACTTTGAAATCGGAGGTGGATTTTATGCAAAATGAACAAAAAATCTTCGAATTACATTCCGAATACGCCCCCACCGGCGACCAGCCCCAGGCCATTGAGGCGCTGGTCAAAGGGTTTCAGGAAGGCAATCAATTCCAGACTTTACTAGGGGTTACGGGTTCCGGCAAGACCTTTACCATGGCTAATGTCATTGAGAGACTGAATAAGCCGACCCTGATTATCGCACACAATAAAACTCTGGCAGCCCAGCTTTACAGCGAGTTTAAGGAGTTCTTCCCTGAGAATGCAGTCGAGTATTTTGTCTCCTACTAGAAGAAAGTGCTTTTGATACTACATATAGTGTTATTTGGTCTTAACTATTCTATATATTGTGGATTAAATGGACTATATGGATAGAAAAAACAGGGTGGAATCATAGGAATTGTGAACAAAATTCGTCGTGGAAAAGATAGTAAAAAGAAGTATAGAGGTAAAATTTATAGTCTGCAGGATGCAAAAATGTATCCTGTAGATTTTTTTGTATGAAGGGAACATGGAAAGCCCTTAATCCTGATATCAGGAAAATTTTAAATAACAAGGAGAAAAAAATGTCTGAATATCAATTACAAATCAAGCAGATTGTGGACTATCCACGCTGCCGGATCTACCGGCAATTTATACAGTCTTTAATGAGTGATCAGAGCATTCGCGTAGGCGGCGGTTCTGGTCTTTTTTATTTTATGGTACTTTGCAGCTATGCAAATTTTCGTACATCTTACCGGCGTATCGACGGAATCAGCTATACGGTTTATCCAGGGGAGTGGATCTGTACAGTAAAAGAGGTATCTGGCTGGTTTCGGACACATTTTCAGAGACAGGCGATTGACATTCTGGATGAGCTTCAGAAACGGCATTTGATATCATATCTTGTCCTTGACAGAGGAAAGGTTATCAAATATAAGATTCGGGGCTGGAAAAAGCACAACACGATTCTGGATTATAATTGTCCCTGCCAGAAGGATACAGGGTTTTTCTTTATGCCGGTTACTACTGCTGCGGAGCTTGTCAGTGCGGGACGCTGCTCAGAAATGGATATTGTGTTGGATTTGTGGCTTTCGACTGTTTATAACGATGAACAGGTACAGGGGTCTGAAGTTGGCCCTGTGGTCTATTTACGCAACGGAACAGGGCTGCCAGTGTTAAATTACAGTGAATTGGCTGTTCGCTGGGGAATTTCAAAGGCTACAGTTGGAAGAATTTTAAAAAAGCTTGCAGGAATGGATTACATATCTCTTATGACATTTCCAGGGAGGACGGGGAGCGTTATTTATTTGCAGAATTATTTGTCTACTATGTTTCAAATATCAGATGTCCTGATTGATAAAGAGGAGGTTGCTATGGTGCTGAATATTAAAGTTTCTTTGCCGGATGAGGAGGAAAAGGAGCAAACGGCTGATACCGGCGGGCATGACATCTGTGTTTCAGATGAGCTTGCCAGCGTTTCAAAATCCAACATAGAGGTTCTCGTTGAAAAAATGGCAAAAGTCCTTGAGCCACAAGGAATTTTCTGTTTTCGATGTGCAAAATCGAAGTATAAGTTATTTCCCTTATCAAACGCCTGCAGGGAAGAATATTTACTCCGCGCGCGTAAGGAATCGGAGATGCAATTTGGGCTAATGATTTTGTGTGGGAGCGATACGCCGGTCTATACATTTGAACTTACATTGTTACCAATTACGGAGAAGAATAGGGGGAATTTGGCATGAGAAAGAAACAGGATGAAAGAAACATTACAGAGAACCCATTGTATCACGATACATGGAAACTGCTGAAGAAGTACAGGGATGTGGTATGGAGCTTGGAGCTGTCCATTCAACAGGTGCGAAATCGGTTTGAACTGGAATATGGCAGCTCGATTGAGGATTTTTTAGATTCCGTATATCTGGCTGGAGCCGATCTGTCCGGAAGCGATACGGAACATCATGCGAAATGCATTGAGCGAAGCTATCGAATGCTGAAACTGCTTGATTCTTCCATAGATCTGCTCCGTAATAAGCACAAGAATGGAGAGGTCTATTACTGGCTTATTTATTACACATTTCTTTCGCCGCAGCAGCTCCGCAATGTAGAAGAAATCATTGAAAAACTCAGACCGCATATTCGGGATATCAGTTTTCGGACATATTACCGAAAAAGGCAGGAAGCGATTGAAGCGCTCAGTTCGATCTTATGGGGATATACTTCTAAGGATAGTATGGAGATTTTGGATCAGTTTTTCCCAGATTTTCAAGAATAATCAAGGAAAGATGCCAGTACACAACACTCTTTATCCCGAATGGAGGATGGCTGCAGGCATTTGAAAATGGATACCATTGAATTTGACATCTATACCGAAATCAATTACATCTATCGGTATAGATGTTAAATGGAGGTGATTGAAAAGATATTTGGCACAATGAAGATATCTAAATTTAAAAATTCACTCCTCGATACTTTACTTTTAGACTAATATTGTATATGATATTAGTGCGAAAGGAAGTGAAATGATGAAACAGTTTGAACAGATGGATCAGATGCTGACTATGCAGGATGGAATGTTGCGGACATCGCAGGTTATAGCTGCCGGAATTTCAAAGCCAATGTTTTATGATTATGTGCGGTCACGAGACCTGGAAAGGGCTGCACATGGGATCTATATATCCAAAGATTCCTGGGTGGATGCCATGTATCTGCTTCATCTGCGCTTTGAACAGGCAGTATTTTCGCACGAAACAGCTTTGTTTTTTCATGATCTGACAGATCGTGAGCCCATGGAATATACAGTTACGGTTAAAACAGGCTGTAACCCCACAAAAATGAAAGCAGAAGGCATTCAAGTGTTTACAATTAAATCAGAACTGCATGGTGTGGGAATTACGACGGCTCAGACTCCTTTTGGACATACTGTGCCGGTTTATGATATGGAGCGAACAGTTTGCGATTTGCTCCGGAGCCGCAGCAGAATTGAAATACAGACTTTTCAGGGGGCATTAAAAGCGCATGCTCGCAGAAAAGATAAAAACCTGCGGACTTTAATGAAATATGCTGGGATGTTTCGGGTAGAAAAAATTTTACGGCAATATTTGGAGGTGCTTTTATGATAAAAACAGCAAAACAACTGAAGGATTTAATACGAAATCTTTCCAGAGAGAAATCTGCAGATGCACAGATCTTAATGCGTAACTATATGATGGAGCGTTTTTTGGAGCGGATTTCTCTTTCTGAATATCGTGATAAGTTTATCTTAAAAGGAGGGATGTTAGTAGCTGCTATGGTAGGGCTGGATGCCCGTTCAACGATGGATTTAGATGCAACCATAAAAGGAGCCAATGTCAATGTGGAGGACATTGAAAATCTGATTTCTGCAATCGTAACGGCCCCGATTGATGACGGTGTTAAATTTCAGTTGAAGAGTATTTCAGAGATTATGGATGAAGCAGAGTATCCGGGAATCCGTGTTAGTATGAATACAATTTTTGATGGTGTAGTAACACCTTTAAAAATTGATATTTCTACGGGGGATGCGATTACTCCGAAAGAGGTAAGATATTCTTTTAAACTCATGCTGGAAAACCGGTCAATTGATATTTGGGCCTACAATTTAGAAACAGTGCTGGCGGAAAAGCTGGAAACCATTATTACCAGAACAACAACCAACACCCGCATGAGGGATTTCTATGATATTTACATTTTGGAACAGCTGTATGGAGACACGCTGAATCCAAGAGTTTTACATGATGCGTTGCTGGCAACTGCCCATAAGCGGGGCTCAGAACGGCATCTTAACCAGGCTGAAGAAGTTTTTTCTGAAGTGGAAAACAATCCGGTTATGCAGAAACTTTGGGAGGCATATCGTAAGAAGTTTTCTTATGCGTCTGATCTGGAATGGAATGTGATTATGGGAGCAATCCGCAGATTATATTTGTTTTGTGAGAAAGGTGTAGGGGAACTAAGAGGTGTTTGATAAATAGTTAAGGAAAAGAGGAAGTAGATTATGGCTAACAGAGGAAGGAAACTTGGCATTAATATCTTTACGTTAATGCAGAAATCTGGAATTAGTCGAGAAGAGGTGGCAGAAAAGCTGAACTATTCATATAGAGATATGTGTAGAATTCTCGAAGGTAAGCTTATGCTATCACCTGTAGAAGTGAGAAAGATTGCAGCGTTGTTTGGTAAAACAAAGCAGGAATTACTGCATTACAAAGCAGATAAATTTGTTTCAGAATTGCAATATATGAAAGAGTTTAGTGATACGAGTAACTTAGACAAGATTTTAGATTTGTTGGATGAATATGTAGAGTTAAAGGAAGCTATGTAATGTAAGGATGTCCGTTTTTCGTGCAGTCTTTTCTGTTTCCTGAATTATATGAAGAAATGAGGGAATACTTTGCAATAAAAGAGTCATAAAAACAAATTGAAAAGCTCAAAATAATCCTATTTGACTTTTTTGCTTATTTTACATATAATATTAAGCAAGAAAGTAAAAAGATGGTGAAGCACATGAAGTATTCTCAGCAGATTTTAAATCTTGCACAGCAGAATAATGGTATTATAACTACAGAAATGGTCGTCGCTGCAGGCATTTCACGAGGAAGTTTAAAGCATCTGGTTGATAGCGGTGAGTTAGAGCGTGCTTCACGTGGTGTCTATACGTTACCGGGGGGTTGGGAAGATGAATTTGTCAATCTTCAAAGCCGTTATAAACGGGGGATTTTTTCTCTCAACACAGCATTATTCCTGTGTGATTTGACAGATAGGACACCGGGAAAATATCATATGACCTTTCCAAACACATACAATCTATCCAGTCCCAAGTCAGAAGGAATTTTGTGCTGTAGTGCAAAAGAACCTTTGTACAGTCTTGGAATTGATAAGTTGATGACTCCTGGAGGAAATGCCGTCAGAGCATACAGTGCAGAAAGAACATTGTGTGATATCTTAAGAACAAAAAATCATACAGATGTACAAATTGTTTCTGAAGCGTTTAAACGATATGTAGCTGATAAAAAAAGAAATATTCCGAAGCTTTCCGAATATGCGCGATTGCTGAAAGTGGAAAAAAAACTTAGATCTTATTTGGAGGTACTGCTGTGAAAAATGCGATGCAGTTGAAGGCTGTAGTAAAGAATATTGCAAAAGAGAAAAAATATCCGCACAGCTTGTGTACAGAATTATATGTTTCAGATATTTTGTGTAGAATGTAAATGGAGAGGTTTATTACTGGCTGATTTATTATACATTTCTTTTATCGCAGCAGCTTCGCAATACAGAAGAAATCATTGAAAACTCAGACCGCATATTCGAGATATCAGTTTTCGAACATATTACCGGAAAAGACAGGAAACGATGGAAGTGTTCAGCTCAATTCTATGGGGATATACTTCCAAGGACAGTATGGAGATTTTGGATCAGTTTTTCCCAGAGGTGAATTCAAGAATTTATTAGTAATCAAACGTATACAATATGTAGTAGAAACATAGAATAAAATTGTAATTGCATTTTTTACGTATTTCGTGTAAAATGTAATTAGAAAAGCTGTGCATCAGCGGTGGGTTGACACCTAAAATCTGATATGTTTTCCGAACGAAGGTGTCGGAAGTTGGCAGGCAACGGAAAAACCTGTTATTATCCAGACAAAGGTGCTGGAGGTTGGCAGACAACGGAAAAATCAACCATGAAAGGGGAATGTCTCATGCTGCGGCATAGACATTCCCTTTTCTAAATCATACAGTCAACTAGAGTGATATAGAGTTAAGGATATATTATGGACAAAAGACGTGCGATTCAAACTATGACAAAGGCTGCACAAAATTATAAGAATAATCTGGAAGATCAAAAGGTCTTGTTCCTATATGGGACACCATCTGATGTGAAAAGACAACTGAAGACAGAAGAGAAATTGTTGTCATCTATACAGTCTTATGAAGTGGCGTTTCATAGATATAATTTTTTGCATTTGACAGGAGTGAAATTAAATAAAAACAATGTAGCGTCCGCTATCCATTTTTATGAGAAATGTCTTAATAATAGATTAGCGGAAGATGATTTCTTTTTTGCTAAGGATGGTTCTACAGGACAAAAATTGGATATACTGGAAAGAATGATGCTGATAAAAAAGAATGTAACAATGATAGGAGATTTTACAGACAGAGGACCGAAACTATTTACAGAAAAGGCAGCAGGAAATATATGCGGCTGCATCGGATTCGTGCAAGATAGAAATACAAAATTAAATGTACCAAATACCTTGCTCAAAAAAGATATAAGAGATGTGACAGCACAACCGACATATAAGGTTTTTGCTGTCATATCAAAGCATTATACGGATGATAAATACTCATGTTTTACAAAACTTGATAAGAGCATTGATTTGAAAGAATGTCATTTTACGGAAGAAATTGAAAAAATGATAGATAGAGAGAAAATATAGTTGTTGGTATACGGAAAATTAAAATAGACAAAAGAATTTAGGAATATATCTAATCGTCTAAAACACAATATAAAGTGCATAAAACTTGACTAATACTATATATTGTGCTAAACTCACCTTGTAATTGATTTTTGTGCGTATTCCGGTTTGGAATGGCGTTTTTGAAAGAAAACAGAGACGCATTGCACACGCAGTTAAGTTTGTATGGAAATGTCAGTAGTATTACCATGCCTTTCGGGCAGGGATATTACTGGCTTTTTTTATTTTAACGGGAAGTTTCCCGTATGTTTGAAGCGAGAATGACTATGGTTTGCAGATATCAGCAGACAGAAGGCTTTAGGCTCATAGTATTCCCGCTTTTTTTCTGCCCAAATGCCAAAGTGGCTTTGAGGATATATTTTATTTTAAAGAAAGGCGGTATTCATGTATGAATGAAAAGAACAGAAGAAATGGAACCTGGAAGAGGCAGGGAAATGATTACAGGAATCAATGTAAGATTCCACGGAAAATGAATGTTTTCTATCAGAGAAACATTCTGCTTTCCAGAAGAACCGGTATTCCCCGTAAAACACGGAAGGGGGCCTGATGGATGATGGAAGGTTTTTCGCAGAATCCAAGACCTTCTCCGCTGGTTGTAACGGAAACAGCGGAATTATCCAGAGAGGAATGGCTGTCTTTTAGACGCAGGGGAATCGGTGGAAGTGATGTGGCTGCCATACTGGGGATTTCTCCATTCCGGACGGCCAGGGATATTTATTATGACAAATTGGAGATTGCAGATGTGGAAGAAGAGGAAGGAAACTGGGTAGCCATGGAAATGGGGCATCTTCTGGAGGATCTGGTGGCGGAGATATTCCGCCGAAAGACGGGGTATAAAATCTACCAGATTAAGAAGATGTTCGCTCACCCACAATATCCCTTTATGTTGGCGGATGTGGATTACTTTATCACTCTGCCAGATGGGAAAACGGCTATTCTGGAGATTAAGACTACAAATTATAATGCCCGTGATAACTGGTGGCTGGACGGAAAGGAAACAGTACCGATCTATTATGAAACCCAGGGACGCCATTATATGGCAGTCATGGACATGGATCAGGTATTTTTCTGTTGTCTGTATGGAAATACGGAGGACGAGGTCATAATCAGGGAAATCAAACGGGATACAGACTATGAAGAGGAAATGATCTATCTGGAGCAGGAGTTCTGGGAGGGATGTGTGCAAAAGAAGCTTCCACCGCCCTATACGGAGAGTGGGGATTTGATTATAGCAAGTTCTCGCCGCCATAGTGGCGCTGCTAACATGGATGCGCCGGTTCTCCCTATGGGAACTGGAATGACCGCAACGCTTATGCGCTATCTGGAACTGCAGGAAGAGAAGAAAAACTCAGAGAAACATTCAAAGAAGCTGGAAAGCGAAATGCAGCGGCTGAAAGGAATTTTGATTGCAGAAATGGGGAGCAGCTGTACGGCTCTGTGCGAAAAAGAAGGAGTCAGTTATACCATAACCTATAATCCGATTCGGAAAGCGGGTATTGACAAGGATAGTCTGCTGAGATTGAAGCTGCAGTATCCGGATATTTACGAGAAATTTGTTACAGTATCAGAATCCAGGAGGTTTCAGGTGAAAATCAGGGAAGCAGAGGCAGCCTGATGGAGAGGAGATTAACTTTATGAATACAGAGAAGAATGATGGAATCGTTGAGCAGCTTTTGAAAAACACGGTTGTTTGGAAACGGAGGTAAAGGGATGAGCATTATGGCTACCTATGACAGTACGATTTTTTACAATCCTGGCAACCGGTATTGTGTGATCTGCGTAAAAACTGCGGACACATCCATTCCGGAAAAGGCAAGGTCAGCCGGACGGTATAGAGACCATCTGATCCGGTTTACGGCTATGGGGTATGAGCTTCCCCTTACAGACGCAGTTGATCTGGAACTGGACGGCGAGTGGGTCAATGGAAAGCATGGTCTTCAGCTTCAGGTGGAGCAATGGCGTGAGGTCATACCGAAAACCGAGGAAGGCATAGAGAGCTATTTAAGCTCTGGGCTGATTAAGGGAATCGGGGGAAAGACTGCGGCAGAGATTGTTGCCAGGTTTGGTATGAATACATTTGAGATATTGAAAAAAAATCCGGAACAGCTGTTAGAGATAAGAGGGATTACAGAGAGACGGCTGGAGGATATTAAGTCCTCTTATGCAGAAAACCGTATGCTTCAGGATCTGATGAATCTCCTGGCGCCTTTTAAGCTGACACCAAAGACAGCGCTGAAAATTTATCAGCATTTTGGTCCGTCCAGTCTTGAAATCTTAAAAAAGAGTCCATTTGAACTCTGCCAGATTTCCGGTTTTGGATTTCGCAGGGTGGATGCCATTGTGCAGAAATCAGGAGGCAGCCTGAATGATCCCATGCGGATTCGGGGGGCAGTTCATTGTGCATTGGGAGAAGCAAAGTCAAAAAAGGGGCATTTATTTCTTCCAAGGGAAGCCTTGTATAAGGCGGCTTTAAAGCTGCTGAACGAAAGAGTTCCAGTTCCGGAACTGCGTATCCGGCAGGAAGAACTGGAAAGCGTGATTCAGGATATGATACTGGGAGGAGTGGTTGTTCTGGTAAAAGATAATTTCTATTCACCGGCTGCTTTTTCCCAGGAAGATGAGACAGCCCGGCGGATTGCCCTGCGGCTGGTTGAGCCTTTATCGAAGGAGAACGTTGAGGAAGAACTGGAAGATGTAAAACAACAGTTTGGCTTGACTCCTTCTGAAAAACAGGAGATTGCGGTAAAAACGGCGTTTCGGTATAACACATCCATTATTACCGGTTCTCCTGGTACAGGTAAAACAACTGTTTTGAAGATGATTCTGGAAGTTTACCGGAAACTTCATGCAGACAGGAAAATTGTTTTAATGGCTCCTACAGGACGGGCCAGCCGGCGTATGGCGGAAAGTACTGGATTTGAAGATGCCAAAACCATGCACAGCAGTTTGGGGCTTGTCGGTGAAGAGGATGAGGAGACTACAAAAAAGGAGGCTCTTTTAGATGCCGGTCTGATCATTATAGATGAGTTTTCCATGGTAGACATGTGGCTGGCAATGAAATTTTTTACCCGCCTTGGAGAAAAGACGAAAATTGTCATGGTAGGAGATCCGGACCAGCTTCCCAGTGTTGGGGCTGGCAATGTGTTCCATGAACTGATCCAGTGTGGGCTGATTCCGGTTACGGTTTTGGAGCAGATTTTTCGGCAGTCGAAAGACAGCCTGATTGCCTATAATGCGAAGTTTATCAATGAAGGAACGAGCAAGCTGTATTATGGGAATGATTTTGTTTTTATGAACAGCGACAGCCAGGAAGAAACTTCCGAGATGATTATGGAACTGTATCTTCAGGAGGTTGCCGAACATGGAATTGAGAAGGTACAGATTCTTTCTCCATTCCGGTCAGAAGGCGCTGCGGCTGTGGAACAGCTGAATGCGGTCATCAGAGAGCTGGTGAATCCTTACTGTTCGGAGGAAGAAGAAATCCGGCTGGGAGCAAAGAGTTTTCGTGTCGGAGACCGGATTATGCAGACAAAAAATATAGAGAGAGTTTCTAATGGAGATCTGGGATTTATCCGTTACATCAAGGAAACGGAGGATGGGCAGCGAATCGGCATGGATTTTGGCGGAAACCGGCAGCTGGAATATAGCATAGAAGATATGATTAATCTGGATCATGCGTATGCAACGACAATCCATAAAGCCATGGGTTCCGAGTATGATACGATTATTATGCCTATTGTAAAAGCACATTCCATTATGCTTTACCGGAACCTTTTATATACGGGAATCACGCGTGCGAAAAAGAAAGTGATACTGATCGGTCAGAAATCCATTTTGTTTATGGCAATTCATAAGACGGATATCAGTAAGAGAAACACGCTTCTGGGAGCCCGTATTTGTCTGTATTATAAGGCGTTTGTACGAAGTGCAGGACTTCCGGTTCGTGAGCCTATGGAAGAATTGAAATATGCAGGTTAATTGGGATGAATGTGCAGAAAACACATAAGCTATCCCCTATTTATTAATAAGGAAGGAGTTTTAAAAATGAGTAAAAATGAAAATCATGTGCCAACTATGTATGAACGAATCTCTGCAGTAGCAGATCTGAATCGGGTTCCAGGATTTGATCCGGTAAAGCTGCTTCGGCGTACCGTTTCGCCTAAGACTAAGGAGGAGGTGCTGCGGTTAGATTTTCCATACAAGAAGTTATGGTTCCGGCTGGCAAACCCAAAGGGGAGAATCCGCTTGAATGCCCTTCGGATTACGGAACAGCTTGCAATCTTTGAAGCACAGGTGTTTTTAGACCGCAGTGATGCGGAACCGATTGGCAGCTTTACATCCTGTTGTACCAAAGAAGAGGCGCCGGATGGACAGTATATCCAGGCAGCCCAGCGTGAGGCAATGAATGAGGCTCTTTCTGATGCAGGATATGGACTGCAGTTTGCTGATGTCAGTATGGATAGGGAAGAACGGCGCTATGGAAGTGAGATTCCGGTGCAGAAAAAGACAGAAGGAAAAAAGCCGGCTGAGACAAACAAAACAATGGAAGCAAAGGCAGCGATACAGAATAAGCCATCTGTAAATGTAACAGCTGCTGGGAAAAAGATGTTTGTACCGAAAACAGATACCAAGCCGGAAGAGCTGCCTGTAAAAATGACAGAGGAGACTTTACCAGTGTCGGTTGATTCTGTGCAGGGGACATTAGGGGGGCAGGAGGAGGAAACGCTTCCTGTTACCGTAGGGGCTGAAAAACAGCTGGAAGGAGTAGGTCAGGAGACACTGCCTGTTACAAAAGAACAGCCGCAAGTACAAAAAACATTGGAAAACGCACCGAAATACACCATGGACATGCCGGTAGAGCAGATCATGGAACTGATGACCTTTGAGGAAGCTCAGGAGGTCGTGGTGGATACGGGAGTATGCAACGGCTGGAAGATTCGTGATGTTGCAGAACGCAGGGCAGCAAGCCTGAAATTCTATGTTTACGGTGGATATAAAGGACCGAACAATATTCTTCGTGCAGCGGCCAGGCTTGCGTTAGATGCGCTGACCGGTCAGAAGGCAGGATGAGTGCAGATTCAATAGGAATCCCATATTTTATGTCAGGAAGGGAGGATGTAAGCGATGTCATCCTATTCTCAGGATTTTCCCTTTGGAATCATGGATGTGGTGGAACTCCTTCATTTGAGAGTCCGGAGGAGGCAGGCAAACAGTGTGTATGTAGACTGTCCGTTCTGTGGAGACCTTCGGGGAAAAATGAATGTGAATTACGTGAAAAATGTCTGGAGATGTAACTATTGCGACGAGCATGGCGGTATGCTGGCTCTTTATGCAAAGTATCATCATATTACAAATTCAGACGCTTATCGGGAAATCTGTGATGCTCTGCAGACGGGAGAAACTTCCTGGGGATATGAGGAAAAAGGAATGTCTGCGGCTGAAGCGAAGGAAACGAAAGTTCCGGCTGCAGCGCAGACATCCAGGATAGATCATGGGATTTCAGAAGAAACAGAGCAGTCTCCAAGAGCCAGCGCTCAGGAGATACACCAGACGCTGTCCCTGCTATTTGAAATGCTGTCTTTAAAGCCAAATCATCGGGCTCACCTCCGTTCAGAAAAGCGGGGACTGACCGATGAACAGATTCAGGAATGTGGATTTAAAAGCACGCCTCCGTTTTTTCTTTGCAGGACGCTTACAGAGAGATTGATCCGGCAGGGATGTACGGTGGCGGGTGTGCCAGGCTTTTATATGGATGAGCATGGACGATGGACCGTGAAATTTGGAAGCCGGACTTCCGGTATTCTGATTCCAGCGGTAGGAATTGACGGTCTGATTCGTGGAGCACAGATCCTTCTGGATGTTCCGCTGAGAAATCCAGATGATCCGCCGGAGAAAGCAGGAGCCAAATATATCTGGCTGTCATCCTCCACAAAGTATATGGGGGTAACATCCGGCAGTCCGGTCCATTTTATAGGAAATCCCTTTGCACGCACGATTTATGTGACGGAGGGACTTTTGAAAGCCGATATTGCTCATTTTCTGATGAACCGGTCTTTTGTTGCCATTGCCGGAGCCAATAATGCAGCCCAGTTGGAGCCTTTGTTTGCTTTGCTGGCGCAGAATGGTACGGAACTGATTGTGGAGGCTCATGATATGGATAAGTACAATAATGAGATGACGGCAAAAGGAAGCTCCAAGATTTATCTGTATGCAAGACAACAAGGAATCGATTGCCGGAGGCTGACATGGAATCCCAATTATAAGGGGATTGACGACTGGCAGCTTGCACTCAGGCAGAAGGAACATCAGAAAAATACAGAGTTGAAGGAACTTTCAGAAGAGGAAAGCAGCAGACAGGCATTCCGGATCTATCAGCTGGAGCTTGGAGAGGGGGTGCAGACCATTCCCTTTGCATTTTTGGGAATTGAGGCGCTTCATAAGGCTGGGTATGAGCAGCCGCCGGCAGACAGGTATCGTCTTGTATGTGAGACGGAAATATCGTATCCAAAGGAATATGGCGAGACAGAACGATTACAGTATCTTAAGGCATATTACCAGAGTCTGGTTCCACAAGATTATCGGGGACGCCCACTGGCACCTTCCGATATTGTGGAGCTATATGGGAAAGAAGGACGCAGGTATTTTTATGTGGGTGCGGAGGGCTTTGAACCAGTGCGGTTTTCTCCGTTTCTGGCAAAACCGCTGCCGCAGAATGAAAGCAAAATAATGTAGTTTTATATTTTTAAGTATGAAATAAAACAGCAAAGGCATGGAAGGGAAGAGATTTTGTTCTGTGCCTTTTTTTGGAAAGGAGTTTATGATGGGAGATTTATCAGATAAGAATAGTTTGAATACCACTTTTATTGCGTGTGACGAGGAAAAACCGTTTGAAAGAGATATGCAGGAGATGGAACGGGATTCAGAAGATGCTTTTTTTGAGGATGATGAAGAGGAGGAGATGATTCAGGAAGTTATGGAAGAACAGAAGGAGAAAGACTGCGATCCAGATGAGGCTAGGAAACGGGCAGAGCATGAGAAAGCTGAAGAAAAGCGGCGCCTGGAGTGGGAAGCAAAGCAGCAGGAAAAACGTAATGCCGAAAAAGAGCAGCTTGCACGTATTGAGGCTATGAGCGAGGAAGAATTGGTGGCTGCTTCAGCAGAACGGATTGGAAAGGATACGGAAAAGCTGACACGCCGTAATATGAAGGAGTGTGTTTCCGAATATATCCAGACCTTATGTTTTGAAGATGTGGCGTTTGCACGGCTGACAATGCAGCCGAAAAAGAACATGGTACGCTGTTTCCAGTACATTAACCGGAAAGCCTATGAGTATGTGCAGGATGAGATGAAAGCGAATGGTATGAAAAATGGAGGAGGCATGCAGTGCTATGCCAGCGATATTCCTGATGATCTTTGTTATCACTGGGCGGAAGAATATTTCCGGACAGCAGATGTGAAGGAAGATGAGGAAAAAGAGGAATCATTTATTCCAAGACCATATAAAGGCGCTTCGGGGACAAAAACCAATACGAAAAAGCCGGCTAAGAAAAAAGCGGAACAGAAGAAAGAGAAAAAAACAGAGGGTAACAGCGGGCAGATGTCGTTCCTGAACCAGTTATCTTTGCCAGGTATAGAGAAAATGGAGGAGAAAGCAGGATGAAAAAGATAGACAAAAGGAGCTGCCGCAAGGTTCTTGATCCGGCAGGGCAGCTGAATCTTAACCACGGAGTATTCCACGCAGAATCGATTTCTTATATCGTTCGTACAGCTGTTAAAAATATAGGGCATCAGAGGCTTTTGGTGCTCTATGTGTATTCCAGAAAAGAGGCTGTAAATGGAAGCTTTTTGCCTAAATGGACGGTATTTCAGAGCAAGAACGATTATATTACATTGGAACGGAAGGACGATGGAACGACCATCTGGCGAACTGCAGCATTTCTGAATCTGGACAGGGAGCATTACCGTACCTATTGGTCTGCATGTTATTCCATGAAGGATGATAAACGAATCACCAATTTTTTTAAAAGAGACGGAGATGGATTGAAGATTCTGAACCAGGTACAGAATGAAATCCGGCATCGAAGGTGCAGGGAAGGACAGTGCATACAGGAACGGGAAATTATTTCCCGTATGAAAAATCTGCCGCCACTTCCGAAAGGGGTGGAGCCATGGATTCAGAAAAGTATTATGCCGGCTTATTTTTTCTACGATTACAAGAAAGGAAAAAAGAAGCAGAAGGGAATCTGCTCCGCCTGTGGAACAGAAAGTGCCCTTGAAAATGTGAAGCATAACATGGAAGGAATTTGTCCCCATTGCCATCACCGGATTATTATGAAAGCAAGAGGTCGGCGGGGATACCTGTATGACAGGGAAACCTGTCAGGTAATCCAGAGGGTTGAAGAAAGTGAAGTGGTAATACGGGTTCTGAAAGTCTGCTATCTCTATCATAGAAAAGAAACAATACAGAAGGAGAATTTTTATGAAGCTGCCCGTATCTTTGTAAGGCTTAATGAGAAAGGAAGACCAGAATACGAAAGTTTCTATTATGATTTTGGAAAGGGCATACTGACAAACTGGAAGAAAGGGGAGAGACCAAGAATTAATATGTGGCAGGAAAGCTATGAGGCGGATCTCTGTGGTCATGTGTACTGCAATAATTTAGGGCGGGCTTTAACAGGAACGCTCTGGCAGTATTGTCCTGTTCAGCTGTTTTATGAGAGGTTTCATCGACCAATGGAACTGATACCATTTCTTGCAGGATATCTGAGACACCCAAGAATGGAACATTTGGTAAAAATGGGTTTTTATGCCTTGGTGACAGAGATGGTTTACGGTTACAGCCATCAAAATTTTTTGGATGAAACTCAAAACCGAACCCATCGGATTTTGAAGGTAGCAGCAGAAGATATTCCTTATCTTAGGGATATAGATGTATCAGAGCAGCTTCTTCGGATGTTTCAGGAGTATTACCGTTTGAATCTGAAGGACAGACAGAGGTTACTGGACTGGCAGATAAAAAATAAAGTACAGAGAGATGTTCTTAGCATCCTTGCTTATATGACTGTTCATAAAATGATAAGGTATCTGGATGAGCAGAATTCTTTGCTGTGTGTACGAAAAACACAGCATGGTACTCTCAGGTATAAAAATATGCAGGAGGTTGTAAGCGAGTACAGAGATTATCTGGATATGTGTCAGAAACAGAAGTACGACATGAGAAACAGCTTTGTACTCTATCCGAGGGATCTTCAAAAGGCCCATGATAAGGTAGCGCATAGAATCAAGCTGAAAGCAGATGCAAAGCTGCGAAAGGATTTTAAAATTGCATACCAGCGCATTATGAAACGGCTTGATTTTGAATGGAATAGTATGAAGATAGTGTATCCATCTTCACCGGAGGAAATCATTGCAGAGGGACACGCTCTTCATCATTGTGTGGGCAGCTATGTGGATCGTGTGGCCAAGAAGGAATGCATCATCTTATTTTTGAGGTTATGTGAGGAGATAACAAAACCTTTTTATACCATAGAGGTGAGAAATCAGAAAGTAATACAGGTGCGAGGAATGAAAAATGATAATGCGACACCGGAGGTACAGAAATTTATGGATCAATGGACAAGCAGGGTTCTTCAGGCACCTGTAGTATCGAAAGCAGCATAACAAAAATTTTGCAGGACACCGGTTTCGGTGTCCTGTTTTTAAAGGAGGGCAATATGAAGCAGCTGGGTAATTTAGCAATTGTCTGCGCAGGGAAAAGAGACCTTGTTATGCAGATTTTTGATGGAAAGGTAAGTGTCCATGCCGATTCGGAAGCCGGAGGGTTTCATCGGATAATGGCATGGGATGATGACAAGGAAATTTTAGAAGTGATCCGTGAACTGAATTTTGGAAGATATGATAGCAGCAGTGAATCAGGAAAGGAGCAGCTATGATTAAGAACTTGAACCAGTTGAAAAAAACATTGAAGAAGGGTACCTGTTTTGAAATCATAGGACATTGCAGGAAGGAGTACGTCGGGCAGAAACGAATGGTGACGGTGGCAAACACCCAGGGCTTTTACAGCATCATTCCGGATGATCCAGAAAATAAGATTACCCTTGCCAATAATGGAAAAGGATCTGTCCTCTGGTGGAGCAAGGCTGGTTTCTGGAAATTTGAGAATGGTGTCTGCAGTGTGTACAGCAGTAATACGGAACATACAGAAAAGTTTTTGATTATGTCTTTTAAGGTAGAAGAAAAGGAGGCGGCATGATGGCACAGACGACAGTAGAAAGGCTGAGGGAACTGACAAGCCTGCTGAACCAGTACAGGGATGAATATTATAACAAAAATGCTCCAACTGTTTCAGATCAGATATACGACAGATTCTTTGACGAACTGGTAAGTCTGGAGGAAGAAACGGGAATCTTCATGGCAAATTCTCCATCGCAGACCGTAGGATATCCTGCAGTCAGTAGTCTGGAAAAAACGGAGCATAAGATTCCGTTGCTTTCTTTGGATAAAACAAAAAACGTCAGGGAACTTCACCAGTTTATGGGAGGACAGCAGATCCTTTTAATGTTAAAGCTGGATGGGTTGACAATGAAGCTGACCTATGAAGGAGGAAACCTTGTAGAAGCATCTACCCGTGGGGATGGTAATGTGGGAGAAATTGTTACCCACAATGTCTGCGGCATTACGGGCATTCCGATGCAGATCCCATACAGGGAACGGCTGGTGGTAACTGGAGAGGCGCTTATTCGTCCAAGTGATTTTGAAACGCTTCGGGCAACATTGACGGACAGCAATGGCAATCCTTATAAAAACGGAAGAAATCTGGCTTCCGGATCGGTGCGCCTGTTGGCTGCTGAAATTTGTAAGGACAGGAAAGTTACTTTTATGCCATTTCATGTTCTGGAAGGATTTCCAGAAATGGAGAAAAAATCGAAAAAGCTGAAGAATCTGCCTGCACTTGGTTTTCAGGTCTGCAAATATTTTGTAACCAGGGTGGACAGGGAGCTTACTTTGAGTGAACTGGAGAGAGGAATCGCAGAGCTGCGAAAGTATGCAGCAGACAATGATATTCCCATTGATGGGATTGTGATGACCTATAACGACATCGATTATTCCAAGTCCTGCGGGCGGACCGGACACCACTATAAGGATGGGCTGGCATTCAAATTTGAAGATGACCTGTTTGAAAGCCGCCTGCGTTATGTTGAGTGGACTCCAACGCGCTCAGGGGAGATTGCGCCGGTTGCGGTATTTGAACCAGTGGAAATAGACGGCTGCGAGGTGTCCAGAGCCAGCCTGCATAACCTTTCCTTTATTGAAGATTTGGAGCTGATGCCTGGGAACCGGATTCTGGTAAGCAAACGGAACATGATCATCCCTCATGTGGAGGAAAATCTGGACAGAGGAGGTTTTTTTGGGGGAAAATTAGTTCCCCAGACCTGTCCCTGTTGTGGACAGCCTACCCGTATCCACGAAAGCAGTGCAGTATCCGGTGGGAAAGAAAAAAAGATCCGAACACTGTTCTGTGACAATTCTTCCTGTGAAATGAGACGGCTGCGGCAGTTTGTTCACTTTGCCAGCCAGAAAGCTATGAATATTGAAGGCTTGTCAGAGGCTACCTTGGAGAAATTTATTGGGTGTGGATGGATTCATTCCTATATGGATATTTACCGGCTGGATGAGCATAGAGGCGAAATCGTGCAGATGGAGGGATTTGGAGAAAAATTCTGGCAGAGATTGTGGGATGCAATTCAAAAGAGCAGAAATACAACCTTTGAACGGTATCTGATTGCTATGGACATCCCCATGGTTGGGAATACGGCCAGCAGGGCTTTGGGACGACTGTTTGGCGGAAATCTTGGCGTATTTGAAAATGCCGTACATCTAGGATTTGATTTTACACAGCTTCCTGATTTTGGAGAGACAATGCATCATCATATTCACGAGTGGTTTTGTGATGAAGAAAATTTATATGTATGGGAGGAATTGAAGAAGATGATGAATATTCAGAATACGAGTGTAACGGAAAAGGCTACTGAGACAAGGGAAAATCCCTTTGCGGGGCTGACCATAGTAGTAACAGGAAAGGTAGAGCCTTATACCCGCAGCGGAATCAATGAAAAGATTGAATCCCTGGGGGCTCATGCAGGAAGTTCTGTGAGCCGCAGGACAGACTATCTGATCTGTGGGGAAAATGCCGGAAGCAAGCTGGAGAAAGCAAGGGCTCTTGGAATAAAGGTGCTGACTCCGGAAGAATTTTTCTACATGGCAGGAGAATAAGGAGGATACTGTGACGGACAGAATTATGGTAAAAATAGCGTCGGTGGAGCATGGCTTTTATTTCCGCACAATTTCCAGAGAATATCGTTCCTTGAAAAGCTTTTATTTTACAGAAGATAGTTTGAAAGAGTTGGAGAAAACAGGGCATGTGATGGAATGGGATATACACTCCTTTGCCAGAATCAACTTGAGCAAAACAGCGGAAGGAAGAAAAATCATAAGGTTTGTTTTATACTGGCTGATCTGTGACTGCCAGGGAAATGTAACCGGACGGAAGGAAGAGCTGGAATTATATTACGATCAGTTTCAGCGCTGCCTTGAGGAAAGCAGCAAAGAAAATGGACAGGTTCAAAACCTGCTGTCCGTGAGAGCAGGGAAAAAACCGGCACTGGAGTTTCAAAGCTGCAGAAATCTGCGAGAGGTTACAAGCCAGAAAACAGTAAGGAAGAAGTTGGGAAGGTTTCTGGATCAGAATTTTAACTGGACAAGCGCCAGAAAGATTGTGATTTCAGATGATTTTGAGCCATACAGCTTTTTCTTTGAAGAAATCCTGGAATCAGGGACAGGGATTTGCGGAGGAATTATTCTGCATAACCGCGAAGATTTGTCAACGGCGTACTATGGGATACATACCTAGTTTTAGGTTGAAAGAATTGTATTTATGAAAAGAAGGTGTATCGGCATATTGTTGTGTTGGTATGCCTTCTTTTTTGATTTTGTTGAAAGAATGCGCATAACATGCGTAAAGGATAGGTATAAAGGAAAACAAAAGGAGATGTGAAGTTATGTTAATTGCAATCGATCATGGAAATAAGCAGATGAAAACAATCCACTGTGAACCGTTTGTATCTGGAATACAGGAAAGCACCACAAAGCCGTTTGGAAAGAATGTTTTGAAATATCAGGATAAATTTTACACGCTTTCCAACCAGAGGATTCCATATAAGCGGGATAAGACCGAGGATGAGCGATTTTTTGTTCTTACTCTGTTTGGTATTGCAGGAGAAATTTTAAACAGGAATTGTTATGAGGAAGAAGCCATGTGTATCCAGTTGGCAGTCGGTCTTCCGCCTGCTCATTATGGCGCACAGCATCGGTCTTTCGTGAAGTATTTTTCTGAACGCGGTGTAGTAAGCTTTGATTATCGCGGAAATAACTATGCCATTTATATTGATGATGTGAAATGCTATCCGCAGGCATATGCAGCGGCTGTAACCCGCTTAAAGGAGTTGATCGGGCATCCACGGGTACTGATTGTAGATATTGGAGGATTCACTGCAGATTATCTGTTAATGCGGAATGGAGAATGTGACTTGTCAGTATGCGACTCTCTGGAAAATGGCGTTATCGTACTTTATAACCGCATTCGGACAAAAGTTAACTCCGAGTTTAATGTGTTACTAGAAGAATCAGATATTGATGCCATTCTAAAGGGGCAAGGGGAAGCCTATTCGCCAGTGATTTCTTCCCTTGTTATGATACTGGCTCAGGATTTTGTCAATGATTTATTCAGCAGTCTGCGGGAGAGGATGCTGGATGTATCAGCCGGTATAGTCGTTTTTGTAGGTGGAGGAGCGATTTTGCTTCAGAATCAGATCGAGGCATCTGGAAAAGTGGGAAAAGCGATATTTGTCAATGAAATCAGTGCAAATGCTAAGGGATATGAATCTTTATATCAGGCTGAAACTTTAGGAAGGTGATCTTGTGGGCATAAAAAAAGACAGATCGCGTTTTACAATTAAATTTAATGAGAATGATCCAGCTCATGAGACGGTTATTCGATTATTGGAGAAGCAAGCTCCTCGTAATAAAGCAAATTTTATTGCTAACGCAATTCTTCATTATATCCGTTATTCAGAGATATCTGTTCTCCCTATAGATAATGTAAAATATATAGATACTAAAACAGTAGAAGAGATTGTATTAAGGATTCTAGAACAAAAAAACGGAATACAGCAGATAAATACAGAAACAGAATTTAAGCAACTGAACAGTGAAATAAAGTTAAAAAAAGTAACGAAACAATCATTACCAGATGTCGATACTAAGATAATTGGATTAATCAAAAATACAATGATGGAATTCAGAAATAATTGAAAAGAGAAACATAGGCGCTTTTAGGAGGTCTATGTTTCTTTATCAAGTACAGAAGAAATATAGCTATTTATAATATCTTCCAAATGACGATACTGTGTGGTAGATAGTTTAGAAAGTTGATTGCATAGAATTAAAAAATCGTCATTTGTTGTTTTGCCTAAGAGAAGGTAATCGGTGCTGATATTAAGTGCAGAACATATTTTTATAATATTTTCTGGTCGAAGTGCCTTTTGACCTAATTCGGCATAAGATACTGTTTGCGAAGTAATGCCAGCACGTTCAGCTAATTCCTCTTGATTTAACCCCAATTGTTTTCGCCGTGCAAAAATGCGGTGTCCCATTTGTACTAATAATTCATCCATAGTGAGCTCCTTTGTTATGGTTAAATTTTATCCACTATGGTTGAAAATAATAAGCGAATATAGTTGTTTTTTATCAACTATAGTATGTATAATTGAATTAGATGGTAATAATTAATAAAAAGTTTGAAAGGATGCAAGGGTATGAGATATAATGAAATGTACAATGCAATGATGGGAAAGGTCAGGTACATTATGAATCAGAAAAAGAATGTTTTAAAAATAGCCATTTGTGATGATGAAAAAGGTTTATGCTCAGAACTGGAAAGCATGTTAGAAAATATTGGGAAGAAATTAAATATTTCGATGGAAATCAGTATATGGTTTTCAGGAGAGGCTATACGAGATTATTTGGATAAGGGGAATCAGATAGATATTATATTTCTAGATATAGAATTAATAAAATTAACAGGCATTGATATTGGAAGATATATAAGAAATAGCTTATATGATGTAAAAACTCAAATTGTCTATATTTCATCGAAAACAAGTTATGCTTTAAAACTTTTTAAGACACAGCCATATGATTTCTTGGTAAAACCAATAAATCAAAACGATTTATTCGATGTAATCTCGGGTATTTTAAAAGTTATTGAAACAAAAAACCAGATGTTTCAGTACCAAAGTGGGAGGGAAATTAATAAAGTTGCATATGACGAGATATTATACTTCAAAAGTGATAGGCACAAGGTAGTTGCAGTTACAAAAGGTAAAGAAATTGTATTTTATGGAAAATTAAAAGAAGTTGCCAATGATGCACCGCCGCAGTTTTTAGCAATCCATAAATCATATCTTGTTAATCAAGATTATGTTATAAAATATACCTTTGATTTTGTAGAAATGAAGAATCATGATATTTTAACAATTAGTAAAGCATATCAAAAAGAGGTACGAGAAAAAATAAGTCATAGAAAAGAGAGAGGGTAATGAGTTTACAAAATTTGTTAATATTTATTCCGACAAATTTGTTCCGTGTTTATGTGAATATAAAGTTTATGCAAATTTTTCTGAAGAAGTCAGATGATTATTCCAGACAAATAAGATTCATTAGCGGTTTCGTTTGTTTCCTGATTACCAGTGCAGGGTACATATTATTCCATACTCGTGAAATTAATATGTTTACAAATATTGTTGGCTTGCTATTGATTGCGTTTACATTCCGAGGAAACATCCAAAAAAAGTTTTTTTCTGTTTTTCTTATTTATACATGTAATATGCTGAGTGATGTTGTAATAATTCTGTCCTTTCGAGATTATGGAATTGCGCCGGCAATTAATGAGTTGCAGGGAACAATGACAGTTTTACTAATTACAGTTTGCCAGATTATTTCAGAAAAGATAGTGAACAAAAAGAGAAATCCGGAATATATAACTCCTCAGTGGGCACTCCTTTTACTGATTCCTTTATGCAGTATACTTATGATTCATTACTGTATATCGAACAATATTGAAGATAGAAATCTCATTGTGGTCATGGGAGTGGGATTATTGACTATAAATGTTGTATCGTTTTATCTTTACAGTACAATGGAAAGTGTATATTTGACGAATATGGAGAATGAACTGAGTCTTCAAACAACTAAAATTTATAAACAGCAGTTGGATATTGTTATGAATACGCAGGAACAAATACGCTCTTTGCAGCATGACATGAAATATCATATTAGAGAATTATTATCAATGGCAAATTCTATGAATATGAAAGAAATGGTATCGTATTTGGAAGAAATGAATAAAGAGACAATTAATTCAAATGAATATAGTTATTCTGGAAATAAGGAACTGGATGGAAATTTGAATTATTTATTAGGAGAAGCTCATCACAGATTAAAAGATGTATCTGCAAAAGTTGCAGTTCCAGAGGGCGATCATATTGCATCATTTGATATGAATGTATTACTGAGTAATCTATTAGATAATGCGATTACGGCTGCAGAGCATTCAGAAGAACAGTATTTACATTTAGAAATATATTCTGAAAAGTCATTGATGTATATTACGATTGAAAATAGCTTTGATGGTAATATCAGTGAAAAAGACGGAAAAATTATTAGCAGAAAATTGGATAAGACTAAGCATGGATATGGATTAAAAAATGTAAAGAGAATTGTGAAAAAATATAATGGAACCATAGACATTCGACATACAGCAAAGCGATTTCGTATTAATATTATGATGTATTTGTCAAATAAAATAGAATAATTATAGAATATAGAACGATGATGAAAAAATAGTAAAAAGGTCATATTAAAAGGCGATGAAACATAAACAAGGATCATCGCCTTTTTTGTCTTTGATGGCATCGTTTATCTTTTTATTTTTCTAACGAAATACTTTATTTTCTATACATTGAAAAAGCAGCGAATGATTAAAAAGTTGAATTATGTTATTAAAATGTACTATTTATGGTGTTTTCTGTAAAAGAGGCATAAATTACTATATAGTTATTTATAAATACATAGTATTGATAAAGTATTTACGGTTATATTCTCTATAATTTTAAAATTATTTTTAAAAGGGTCAATAATAGGAGGCGATTCCAATGTATAAATGAGTAAATTTAGATATGGAAACTGATACAAAATATTTTAATTTCATTATAAGTTACTACTTTAATCAAAGAGGAATAACAACAGTAATGATACAGATGAAAAGTTCTGTTTATTTGTATCTTTAACAAAACGAAAGGAATAATAAATATATGAAGAAAAACGTATAGTATTTACAGGAATTTTGTTGATGATTATATTGTTGAATAATATGATGTCTTTTGCTATGCCTGTCAGTGATAAAAAGACACAAGAGGATGCTATTCTTTATGAATATACTGATGGAAATACCGAACCGGTAGTTTTTACAATGGATCTTTTTAATGAGACCTTTACTAGGGAAGATGTAAAAAATATGCTTAAGGCAGATAAAGCTGCTAAATTTCCGGCATCTTATGAATATAAACAGGTAGTTGTAACGGATGCTGAAATTGATGCCTTTTATGGAAAAGTAGAGGCCTTGGCAGCAAGAGAACCATATGTGGGATATTATTTTAGCAGACGATATTGGCGCTTTAGAACTGATGCATATTATGGACCTAACACAATTTCTCTTACATTGGTTCCAACAGATGTTACAAAAAATAATCATGATCTTGAAATAACGATGGCATCTTGGGCGCTTGTAAAAGCAGAATGTGGAAGTAGCCAGTACTGGACTAATGAAGGGAGTTTAGAGCAGCAGTTTCGATGTCATGCATTGGGAGAAATCTGGTATCCAGGAGAAGTGGGGGACTGGGATTTGGAACCAATAAGACCAGATGTAGGGTTGATTGAATTTGCGATTAATAAGTGCAATCCTACGGGGTGAATAAAATAATGAAAATAAAAAAGGCAATAGTTACTATATTTTTGTTGTGTATGCTATCAATACGAACCTTTGCAGCGGAAGCGGAACACATTATAGGGATTACAAATATTACTTTTTTCGATGATATGCCAGGAACTTTTTATGTATATTTTGGACGACCTACATGCCCGAACTGTGTAGTGTTTGAAGGCCATTTAAATGAGATTTTACAGAATAACCGTTGGGTTGTTTATTATTTCAACACAGCGTATTGGAAAGAAGATTCTAGGTATGACAATATATTGCGTAAATACAAAATTGATGGAGTTCCTACATTGGTAAAGGTTGTTGATAAAGAATTGGTAGATACATTTCATTTTAATGAGAACTTGAATGATCAAGAGATTGCAACGGAATTAGATGGATTTTTTGGAGAAAAGACATCGGGTTTGTTTCCTGTAACAAGTGCGGATAATTATCCAATTCAGTTCAGTGATAACCTGCATTGTTTTACGTTTATTCTTATGTTGATAGATGTCCTGTTTATTTGCTTTAGAAGGAAAGAAATACTTGAGAAAAATCTGACATCTATAGTGGCATTTATTGTAGTTACGGCGACTATTTTATTTGCTTTTCATTGTGTTATTGCGGGGTTTGGTTTCGCATTTACCATACACTATAATGCCAGTCCTGACACAGGTATTATAGCTGAAATAGGAAAACAGACATTTTTAACGGTAACACCTATTTTGTATGTTATATTATTGATATTATCTGCAAAGATACAGATGAAAATATCAGGACAAACGCACGAATGAATAAATTATGAACACCCTGTCCAGATTTTTTGATATAATCAAAGAAAAAAGGTGGGGTGTTCCTATGAAAGAGATTTTAGACTATGCAGGTACAGTGATGGACATAAGACAGAGGAACTGAGCTGCAGCCAGTATGATTATCGGAATAAGAACACAGATAATAGTCGGAACGGTCATTCCCAGAAGACCATGCATACTAGTTATAGCGATATAGAATTGGATATCCTTAAGATGATCTTCGATAACTGCACATAGTTCGTCAATGGACTTTCGTATGTCGGTTCAATTGTATGGGAATTGTCAAGGTATGAATTTGGTATCTGGGATGCTGTTCAGGGATACGATCCAGAACAATGTCAATAGGGATCATATTTTAAAAAGTTAAATTATGTCATTAAAACATACTATTTATGTTGTTTTTCGTAGTAGAAGCGTAAATTATTATATAATTATACATGATACA
>ENA-ORMO01000727-ORMO01000727.1-human-gut-metagenome-genome-assembly--contig:-NODE-727-length-43521-cov-8.498344_pt1 | contig 43521 bp, 37 predicted proteins | sample MGYA00242106_ERZ509001 | MGnify/ENA primary metagenome ERZ509001 (study PRJEB26280, sample SAMEA2338736) | human gut metagenome | biome: human gut; feature: human-associated habitat; material: faeces...
ATTCTGCATAAAATCTGCTTATTTTATTGCGAAAAATATTTATTCCTCACCGCTGTCTTCATTCAGAAACTGGAACGGCTCTTCATCCCTCAGAAAATGCATCAGCATATAGGCGCACATGATGGCCACCCGTTCTTCCTTCAGGATGCGCCTTACCTCATCCCGATCTGCCAGAACCACCTCAATCTCCTCGCTGTCCTCCTGGGCCGCCTTACTGATCTCACCGGAAGCATAACCGTACACAGTAGCGCAGGATTCGTCCGTAAGCCCTACGGTAGTAAAATAAGGCTTTTCAAATGCCGGATCCACATGCAGCGGAGCAAAGGTAAGACCTGTCTCTTCATACATTTCACGGACTGCCCCTTCGTGAAAATCTTCTCCCGGCTCCACCAGACCTGCGGGAAATTCGTATACATATCCGCCAAGGGTATAGCGATACTGGCGGATCAGCACCACTCTGTCTTTTTTCTCTCCGTACAGGCTGTAGATGATAACGCCGTCCGGATCGTTTTTTCCTGTTTTCAGTTTCATTTCACTGACCGCTTTCGCTCTGGATGCCACAAAGTAAGATACCGGCGTATTATGTACACTGGTTGCATCCACATGATACAGGTTGACAAAATTATTGTCTGTAAGTTTTTCTACATTATGGATCTTTCCCATAGCGTCTGTTCTCCTTTTTCCAAAATCTTCAGCATTCATGCTGCAAAACTTATATATATTTATGCAACACTTACTGAAATCATTTATCTGCAGATCTTGTTCATTTATCTTTCCAATATACTTTTATATACTCTATATTCTCTGACATTATACCGTTTAAACACCGGTTAATCCAGAAAGATATATGGCTAATTGTAAAGGTTATCTAATTTTTGATTATCCGCATACATTGTTAAAAAGCAGTCAATCTTAAGATTAACTGCTTTATGTATACTTTATTTTATGCAAAAGCAATCAGCATTGAAGCAATAAAATTGCCAGTACCATGTAATAAAATACTAGGAATGATTGAACCATTAAAAATCATCTCATTTAACCACCCCAATAATAATGCCCCAGTTCCAGTAAAAACAAATGTTAATGTGTGATACCACAAGCCTACTTCAAGACCGGCTAAAACATATAATACATTGTGCATTAATCCAAATAAAACTGCCTGCAAAATTATACCTTGTACAGTTCCAAATTTATTGCAAAATCTTTTACATAAAAAGCCCCTATATAAAACTTCTTCTGCGACGCCATTTGTTACAAAATTTTCAATGAAAGCAGGTAAAATTGCAGTAAAACCTATTCCTGCAAAAACATTTGCTGATATGGCAGAACTACTTTCTATGTATTCTAATGTTTTAGGGTCAACAAGCTGTGTAAAATCAAAATTGTAAAAGAAATAATACAAAACAGCAAAGATAAGTAAAATCCACCATTTACTTTTTAATTATGATCTATAAAAACCTATCCATTTAAAAAAGCCCGTTTCTTTTCTGTGTCTGAAAAACCACCAAATAACTGGTACTAATGAAAAAACCATTAAGTTGATAATTGCAGTCGTTATACTTGATATTGTAAGTTCTAACATGATGTCCTCCTTAAAATGGAAAATTTCGTTTAAAATTATAGCACCCTCACACAGAAAGTACAATATTTTTCCAAAGCACACAATCCATTCCAAATTTATTTCTTCATCTGTCCCTGCGGATTGCTGTGTCTATTTCTTATCACTAACTCTGATACGGTGTCTTTGTTCCATTTTATACGCATAAATCACTCCTTTCTGGGTACGGAAAAAGCAGTCAATCCTAAGACTAACTGCTCTGTAAATGTTGCAGGATATAATCATAAATCTGTATCTCTTAGTTATAGTAAGGTTGCACATATAATGCCAATTACGCCAATAGCTAAAAATAACAAGCCAACACCTGCTGTTTTTTTACGCTTTTCTAATTCTTTTGAGTTACTTTCGCTCATATTTACAATAGAGTATTTTCTTCTTCCAATTAAATACATAAGCAAACCACTTGAATTATTCCCACTCATCGTAAATACTCCCCAAAATTTAGGGTGCTTTAACCCTCTGGCTGTTGCATCTATAACGGTCATGTGATAAATCTGAAATACAACACAAAACGTTCCTACAAGTGCTACTGCTCCACAAATTACCGCTAAAACTATGTTCAGACTCATAATAAAATATCCTCCTTAAAATTTTTTGATTATCTGGTAAAGTAATGCTGATGAAGTGATAACCATAAGGCAAAATATTCCAACTAAGAAATAACGGTTATCAGGTATAAACATATTTAATGTTATCAGCAATGCTACGACAATGATATTTACAATAATCGCCCATATCATTTTTTTGTTGCTTTTTACAACATTTGTACTTTCTTCTAAATGTTCAATCATTTTTTCATCACCCTTTAGCAATACGTCAAGACTTATAGAATATAGATTGCTCAACTCTATTACACTAATAATGTCTGGGTAAGATTTTTCATTTTCCCAGTTTGAAATTGTCTGCCTTGATACATTGATTTTTTCTGCAACATTTTCTTGTGTCATTCCAGACTGTACTCGTGCATTTTTAAGCTTCTTACCTATTTCCATATTCCGATTGCTCCTTTCGGTGTCATTGTCATATATTAACCCTCAAATGTCTATCCAATATCTTCGACAAAGCCTTTTTTCCTTGTCAAAATTATTTTACATAGCTTAAATACGGCTCTTTTGGCTCATTATACTTTATTTACAATTTCTAAAACAGATCCAGCATATTATCCAGGTAAATCTCTTCCCTGACGTGGATATGATATTCCGGCTTTGTCATATAATAAAGCAAAAATTCCAGAATCAAAGCGCTGCCAAGTCCCCGTCCTTCTATCTTAAAATTAGAAAATCCCATTGGCAGGTAAACATTTTTTATATCGTCGATACTGATAAATCCGGGATTTTCCATTGCCTTTGAAAAACGGTAGCCATAACTGGCGTCAGGAGCCGCACAGTGATGCTCCGGGCAGTCCTCTCCCAGGTTTTTGCGGCTGACAGTCTCATAGCAGCTTTTTCTGTCCCTGCATCCGAACCAGCAGCATTCATTACATAGAAATTCCACCTTGTCTTTCTGGCTCTGTGACAGGGTTTTCCATTTATCAAAAGACTTGTTGAGGCGAAAATCCGGTACAGCATAAAGAAACTCTTCTCTGTTCACCTCGCCCATAAACTGCGAAAAATCCGTCAGTACCTTTGTGGTGGAGGAGACAAAATAAAGTCCCGGATAATTTCTTTTTATATGGTCCAGAAGGAGATCCGAATGGACGATCACACCACTTTGTTTTTTCAGGCTGTCCTCAAATAAGGCGCAGAGGGCATTGCACCTCCTGTCCGTAAGATGCTCCTTCCGAATCAGAGAATTGCTGAATGTCAGCCGGGCAGAAATTTCGTATTTCTCCATCAGTTCCAGAACCTTGCCGGGATCTTCATAACCTTCTTCCACACGGCCTCCTCCCCAGATACAACCTGAAGGGGCTCCGTATACAGAGCCTATTTCACACCAGTCATAAAAATATTCCCTGTGATCCGAAAACAACGGAAGAAACACTCGATACAGTTCATAAAATTCAAACAAACCTGGAAGATGAAAATATGCTTTTTTTATTCTGTCTTTATTCATGTACCTTTACCTCTGCATTATTTTCTCCAAAAAGAAAACAACCAAAGCCCCTGCCCTGATTGTTTTCTTATTGTTTCAGCCTGTTATTTATCAGTCGCCTTTTAACATCACGCGGATCCTCTTATAAATAAAAAATACGATCACAGAGGTCAGGGTATATTTAAAAAGATTAAAAGGAACAATAATCATTGCCACAAATCCAAGCAGGCTGTTTACAGACGGATTTACAGCTGTCCCCATTTCTATAAATGCCTCAATAGGCATTCCAAAAGCTTTGCCATATGCCGGAAGAAGTACAAAAGCATTCAGCAGGCAGGCTGCAATGCTTGTAAGGACAGTACCCACAGCCATCCCCTCCACTGCATGTTTTCTGCTTTTTATATGATGGAAACGATAAATCAGACCTGCCGGAACCACAAAGGCACATCCCAGAATAAAGTTTGCCACATCTCCTACACCAGCTGTCATAGTTCCCTTTGTTACAAGATGAACCAGAATTTTCACCAGTTCGATCACCACACCTGCCAGGGGACCCATGGCAAAGCTTCCGATCAGTACCGGAATCTCCGAAAAATCAAGCTGGTAAAAAGACGGCGCCAGAAACGGAATCGGGAATTCAAAATTCATCAGAACGCCTGCCACTGCCCCCAGCATGGCGATCTGAGTCAGAGTCCTTGTCCGGCTCCTTTCCATTACATTTCCACCTTTTAAAACCTGTTCACTCATACTTTATTTCTCCTTTTCTTTTTTTGAAGGCACTGAACAGTGTCCTTCTTTTTAAAGAAAATTCCTCTTTCCTGCTGCACACAAAAAGCCCCGGGAAAAATCCCGGGGCACTGAGCACGTAAAAACAAGCGTGTTCTTCTCTCATCCAGACTTTACTGTCGGTTCTGGAATTCCGGATGGTTCCGGTCACCAGATCAGCCGCTCATGGCGGGTCGCGGACTATACCGCCGGTAGGGAATTCTGTTTTCTGCATCATGCAGATCACAGTCACCCTGCCCCGAAGAATTTCCTTTTGTATGCTTTATTATACTGCTGTATGAATGTAATTGCAATACTTTTTTAGCGTTCTTCCCTGAAGTACGGAAGTCCCAGACCTGCCGGAGGCTGGTGTTCCTTCTTTTTACGGAAGCTGGTAAACACAAGAACAATGATCGTAACCACATAAGGCAGAGCCTTAAATACCTCCTGCATGCTTCTTCCCAGTCCCGGGATATAAAGATACAGAATGTAGAGAGCTCCAAACAGGAACGCACCCCAGATGGCATTGAGCGGTTTCCACAGTGCAAAAATAACAAGTGCAACTGCCAGCCAGCCTCTGTCTCCGAATCCATTGTCTGTCCAGGTTCCGCCTGAGTATTCCATTACGAAGTAAAGTCCGCCCAGACCTGCAAGACCTGCGCCGATACAGGTGGAAAGATATTTGTATTTGGTTACATTGATACCGGCTGCATCAGCAGTTCCCGGATTTTCTCCGATGGCACGAAGGTTCAGTCCGTATCTGGTCTTAAACAGGAATACAGACAGAAGCACTGCCACGATAATACAAAGGTAGGTCATAAATCCATAGCTGAACAGAAGATCTCCCAGAACCGGAATCTTGGATAAGCCCGGGATTTTTGCCGTATAAGCGCTTCCTGTTACTTTCACAGAAATCTGTCCCACACCTCCGGCCAGCTTGGAAATGGATCCGCCGAAGAAGTTTCCGAATCCGGTACCGAAGATCGTCAGAGCAAGACCGGTTACATTCTGATTTACTCTGAGGGTAATGGTCAGCACACTGTAGATCAGTCCACCCAGAGCCGCTACCGTAAAGGCACATAAAAGTGAGATCAGCACTCCCACCAGTGCATTGGGATTGGGATTGTCTTTTTCATAAAAGAAAGCTCCCATCAGACCGGAAATTCCGCCCATATACATAATTCCCGGAATTCCAAGATTCAGGTTTCCGGATTTTTCTGTCATGATCTCGCCAAGCGCACCATAAAGAATACAGATGCCCTGGACAATCGCTTTTTGAATAAAAATAATCAGTACACTCATTGCATCTTCCTCCTATTTTTTTGCACGCTCAACTTTGTAATTAATAAAGAATTCTGCTCCGATCAGGAAAAACAGGATAATTCCCAGGATAACGTCGGAAGCGTTTTCATTCAGTCCGTACTGAGTTGCGATCTGTACCGCCCCCTGCTGCATAAATACAATACCGAAGGATACCGCCAGCATGATAAAGGTATTAAATTTCGAAAGCCATGCGACGATAATAGCTGTAAATCCCCGCCCGTCTGCCGTAGCTGTAGAGATTGTATGGCTTGCGCCGCTGACAATAACGAAACCGGCAATACCACAGATCGCACCGGAAATCGCCATAGTACGGATAATAACCTTTTTTACACGGATACCTGCGTATCTGGCTGTATTTTCACTTTCTCCTACAACAGAAATCTCATAGCCATGCTTGCTGTATTTCAGATAAATAAACATTACTACTGTAAACAGCAGCACGATCAGTACATTCCATCCGTATTTCTGGCCAAAAAGCTCCGGAAGCCATCCAGCCTGTGTAGACTGATTGATGATTCCCACGGTATTGGAGCCTTTGGGATTTTCCCAGAATACAATGCAGAAAGTAACAATCTGCATTGCAACATAGTTCAGCATCAGGGTAAAAAGCGTTTCATTGGTGTTCCAGTATGCTTTAAACACTGCCGGGATCATACCCCAGATCATACCGCCCAGAGCAGAGCCGGCAAACATCACTGCCAGAAGCAGTACGGAAGGTATTTTATCTCCGGCATAGATCATAGCTGCCGCTGCACAGGCACCGCCTACCAGGATCTGTCCCTCTGCACCGATATTCCAGAAGCGCATCTTAAAAGCCGGTGCAAGACCAATAGCAATACACAGGAGGATCATGGTATCACGAATGGTAATCCAGATACGTCTCTCTGATCCAAGCGCTCCGTCCCAGATAGCCCTGTATACATCAAAAGGATTCATTCTTACCAGAAGAAAGATTACTCCCGCACAGACCAGAAGCGCCAGAAGCAGAGCCGCAATACGGATCATAAGCCTTTTCTGCCAGCTGATCTTCTCACGTTTGGACATTTTTAAGAAAGGTTCTTTATTCATTACTGCTCCCCTCCTTTTTCATGTTTCGTCATCAGAAGTCCGATGCCTTCTTTGGTAGCGGCTCTTCCATTTACCACACCACTGATCCTTCCGCCGCAGAGAACTGCAATCCTGTCACAAAGAGCAAGGAGAACATCCAGATCCTCGATCACACAGATTACGGCAACTCCGTGCTTTTTCTGCTCGTTCAGAAGCTTATAAATGGTGTGAGAAGAATTGATGTCAATTCCCCGGGTCGGATAGGCTACCATGAGGATCTTCGGGTTCTGGGCGATCTCACGGCCAACCAGTACTTTCTGTACATTACCTCCTGACATTTGACGGACAGGGGAAGAAATACTTGGTGTCATGATCTCCAGCTGATCCTTGATTTCAGTGGCCAGCTGTCTGGGACCACGTCTGTCAAGAAGACCTCCCTTTCCATTATGATAGCTTCTCAGCATCATGTTATCTGTCATATCCATATCGCCTACAAGTCCCATACCGATACGATCCTCCGGGACAAATGCAAGACTTACACCCAGTTCCTGGATTTCTACAGAATCCATTTTTGCCAGATCCTTCTGATTTCCGTCTTCGTCTGTAAACAGAATCGTTCCGCTTTCTGCCGGCTGAAGTCCCGCTACTGCTTCCAGAAGTTCCTTCTGGCCGCTTCCGGAAATTCCGGCAATACCAAGGATCTCTCCGCTGTTTACTACAAGGTCTATATCATCCAGCGTTTTGATTCCTTCTTTATCTTTACAGGTCAGTCCTTTAATCTCCAGGCGTTTTTGGGGATTTACAGGATCCGGCCGGTCAATATCCAGATCCACCTTGGCCCCTACCATCATTTCAGAAAGGCTTTGAACGTTGGCACTTGCTGTTTCTACTGTATCGATATATTTTCCTTTACGGAGAATGGCAACACGGTCTGAAAGTGCCAGCACCTCCTGAAGCTTATGGGTAATAATGATGATAGAACATCCGTCGTCTCTCATATTTCTCAGGATATCAAAAAGCCGGTCTGCCTCCTGAGGAGTAAGAACCGCTGTAGGCTCATCAAGGATCAGTATCCTTGCACCTCTGTAAAGCATTTTGATGATCTCCACCGTCTGCTTCTGTGAAACAGACATTTCATAAATCTTCTGTGAAAGATCAATATCAAATCCATATTTATTTACAAGAGTCTGAATCTCTGCCGTAACTTTTTTCATATTCAGCATGGCTTTTCCCGGAAGCCCAAGAACAATGTTCTCTGCCGCAGTAAGAACGTCCACCAGTTTAAAATGCTGGTGTACCATACCGATACCCAAATGGTGCGAATCCTTTGGCGAACGGATGGTGACTTCCTTTCCATCTACCAAAATATGGCCTTCATCCGGATAATAGATACCGTAGATCATATTCATCAAAGTGGTTTTTCCACTTCCGTTCTCTCCCAGGATCGCCAGGATCTCTGATTTTTTTAAAGTCAGATCTACATGGTCATTTGCCAGAACAGAACCAAAACGCTTGGTGATCTGTTTCAGTTCAAGAGCGTAATTTTCTCCCACTTCTGTCCCCTCCTTTTATATGCTGCATAGTATTTCTGTTAAAACAATGCAGATGATTTTGATGTCAGAATACCCAAATGATACTTATGCGGATTGTTCTGCTTTTTTGTATGATGAAAAATCAAAAAAGTTCCACCATACAAAAAAGCAGAGCTGCTGACAGGCAGCTCCGCCATCTGTACATCTTATTCTACGATAGATGTGATTCCGTCAATTGCCAGATCAAATGCCGGTGCAGAAGCAAATTCTGACTCATGGAAATATCCGTCAGATACATACTCTGTTCCGTCTTTTTCATAAGTGGTAACTTCTTCGCCGTCAACTGTAAATGTAGAAGTGTCAAATACATGAAGAGAACCGTCAATGATAGCATCCTCAACTTCTTTTACCTTCTCTTCTGTTCCTTCTGCGATAACCTTCTCGTTAAGCTCTGTAAGTTTGTCAGCGCCTTCTGCAAAGCCCTTGCACCAGTCAACATCGATAGGAGTTCCATCGATCATGCTCTGTACTGCGTATGTATAGTATACACCCCAGTTAATAGATGCAGAAGTAAGAGCTGTGTTAGGAGCAACAGATGTCATATCAATGTTATAGCCTACACAGGGAACGCCTGCCGCTTCACATGCTGTAGGAGCACCTGTAGTATCCGCATGCTGGCTGATAAGAACGCAGCCGTCAGAGATCAGAGCATCTGCACACTCTTTTTCAAGGTCAAAGCTTGCCCAGCTGTTTGTATATTTTACTTCCATAGTAACAGACGGACATACGCTCTTAGCGCCAAGATAGAAAGATGTGAATCCGGAGATAACCTCTGCATATGGGAAAGCGCCTACATAACCCATCTTTGCCTTGTCTTCTGTGATCTCGCCTGCCTCGATCATCTCATTGAGTTTAAGACCTGCTACAACACCGGATACATAACGGGACTCGTAAATATTGGTAAAATAGTTATGCATGTTCTCAAGTCCGCTTGCCTTTGCCTGAGTTCCTGTTGCATGGCAGAACTGAACCTCCGGATACTCGCCTGCTGCCTCAAGAATATAAGTCTCATGTCCGAAGCTGTTGGCAAATACGATCTGACAGCCCTGGTCAGCCAGGTCAGCTGCTGCATCGTAACATGCCTCGTTCTCACCGATCAGAGTTTTTTCGATCACCTGGGAATCTTCAAGTCCCAGATTTTTTACCATTTCATCGATGCCTGCCATATGAGCTGCGCTGTAGCCCTCATTCTCATCACCGATATAAATGATACCGATCTTCAGGTCTTCCTTGGCAACTCCCTCGCCTTCAGCGTATACCGGAGCAGTCATAGAAACTGCCATAGCTGCCGCAAGACCGATTGCTAATGCTTTTTTCATCCTGTTTTCCTCCATTCTCCGCACGATCATTTCTCTGCGGTATGCACGTTTTATGAAACATAAAGAGGCACAACACCATTGGGGTCCCGCCTCTCTGAAACTACCTTAATAATAGCGAAAATGGTGTAAATTGTCAATACAATCAGACAATTATAACTATTTTTTCAGCCTGACAAATATTTTTCAGCCTATATTTTTCTTTTATTTTTTATTATACTTCTTGACTTTGCGGCGTTAAAGCGTTATACTGTAAAAGTCACATGCGGAAGGGTTCAGAATCCTTTTGCATCTGACCGGGGATGATTATGAAAAAGTAATTTAATTACTGTGAACGGAGTGAACAGTAACGTAATTTAAGAGGAGGATATAGAATATGAAAAAAAAGATTTTGGCTATTGTTCTTTCTGCATCAATGGCTGCAGGAATGAGCAGCATCAGTGTTCTGGCTGCAGACGACTCTTATAATGTAGGCATCTGTCAGCTGGTACAGCACGAAGCCCTTGATGCGGCTACTCAGGGATTTAAGGATGCTCTTACAGAAGAATTTGGCGATAAAGTTACTTTTGATGAGCAGAATGCACAGGGCGATTCCAATACCTGCGCCACCATTATCAACAGCTTTGTTTCCAACGATGTGGATCTGATCCTGGCAAATGCCACTGCCGCTCTTCAGGCTGCAGCTTCCGGCACAGCCGATATCCCGATCCTTGGTACTTCTGTAACAGAATACGGCGTAGCTCTTGACCTTGATGATTTTAATGGCACAGTAGGAACCAATGTTTCTGGAACTTCTGACCTTGCACCTCTTGATCAGCAGGCAGCCATGCTTAACGAGCTGTTCCCGGATGCAAAAAATGTAGGACTTCTTTACTGCTCTGCGGAAGCCAACTCTCAGTATCAGGTCGACACAGTAAAATCTGCACTTGAAGGGCTTGGATACACCTGCGAATATTATGCATTTTCAGATTCCAATGATCTTTCCTCTGTTGCTACTACAGCAGCTTCCGAAAGTGACGTAATCTATATACCTACAGATAACACTGCTGCTTCCAATGCGGAGATCATCAGCAATATCTGTCTTCCGGAAAAGGTTCCGGTAATCGCAGGCGAGGAAGGAATCTGCAGCGGATGTGGTGTAGCCACACTTTCTATCAGTTACTATGATCTTGGAATTGCCACAGGTAAAATGGCAGTCAAAATCCTGAAAGGTGAAGCAGATGTTGCAGAAATGCCTGTTGAATACGCTCCGAACTTTACCAAGAAATACAATCCGGAAATCTGCGAAGAGCTTGGAATTGAGATTCCGGATGATTACGAAGCCATCAGTGCCCAGTAATAAAAAACGGCATCTGCACCTTATTAACCACAGCAATCCCCTATAAAATATATGATATACGAACCATAGCCAGCGGGAAAGGAATCTCCTTTCTCGCTGGTTATGTTACACAGGAGGAATCCCAATGGAAATTATGAGTTTGATCAACGCACTGCCGGGAGCCGCTGCCCAGGGACTGATCTGGGGCATCATGGCTATCGGCGTATACCTTACCTTCCGCATTCTTGATGTAGCGGATCTGACCGTAGACGGTACCATGTGTACCGGAGGCGCCGTCTGCATCATGATGCTCATGAGCGGGCACAATATCTGGGTGTCCATGCTTGCCGCTACCGGAGCAGGTATGCTGGCAGGACTCGCAACCGGAATCTTTCATACGGTTATGGGGATCCCTGCTATCCTTGCAGGTATCCTGACGCAGCTTGGACTTTATTCCGTCAACCTGAAGGTCATGGGAAAAGCCAACCAGGCAGTCAATGCAAGTAAATATGATCTTCTGGTATCTTTGAGAAATGTAAAAGGTGTTCCTCTGAATCAGAACACCATCCTGATCGTTGCGATATTTATCGTAGCTCTGATCGCCATCCTGTACTGGTTCTTCGGAACAGAGATCGGCTGTTCCCTCCGTGCCACAGGATGTAATCCCAACATGTCCAGAGCACAGGGCATCAACACAGATTTCAGTAAAGTACTGGGACTTATGATCTCTAATGGTCTCGTTGCCCTTTCCAGTGCTCTTCTGGCACAGTATCAGGGATTTGCCGACGTAAATATGGGGCGAGGCGCAATTGTCATCGGACTCGCAGCAGTGATCATCGGCGAAGCGATCTTTGGAAAGATCTTCCGAAATTTCGCTCTCCGCCTTCTCAGTGTAGCTCTTGGATCCATCCTCTACTATCTGGTTCTTCAGGCTGTCATCTGGATGGGAATCGACACCGACCTTCTGAAGCTGCTGTCTGCCCTTGTTGTAGCAGTCTTCCTGGCTGTTCCTTACTGGAAAGCAAAATATTTTGCAAAACCCACAAAACGCGGAGGTAATACAAATGCTTGAGCTGAAAAACATATATAAAACCTTCAATCCAGGCACTATCAACGAAAAAGTAGCTCTGAACGGTCTTTCTCTTACACTGAAAGAGGGCGATTTCGTAACTGTCATCGGAGGCAACGGAGCCGGAAAATCCACCATGCTGAACGCAGTAGCCGGTACCTGGCTGGTAGATGAAGGACGGATCATTATTGACGGAACGGATGTTACCAAACTTTCCGAACATAAAAGAGCGGCATATCTTGGCCGTGTATTTCAGGATCCCATGACTGGGACCGCCGCCACTATGGGTATCGAAGAAAATCTTGCTCTGGCAAAGCGACGCGGCAAAAGACGTTCTCTTCTCCAGGGCATCACCCGCAGAGAACGCGAAGAATACAAAGAACTTCTGAAGGTTCTGGATCTTGGACTTGAAAATCGTCTTACCTCCAAGGTTGGACTTCTCTCCGGAGGACAAAGGCAGGCTCTTACCCTTCTTATGGCCACTCTGAAAAAGCCTAAGCTTCTGCTTCTGGATGAACATACTGCTGCTCTTGATCCCAAAACAGCAGCAAAAGTCCTGGAGATCACTGACATGATCGTCAACCGTGATCATCTCACCACAATGATGATCACTCACAATATGCAGGATGCCATCAATCACGGAAACCGTCTCATTATGATGATGGAAGGAAAGATCATCCTTGATATTGAGGGAGAAGAAAAGAAAAAACTGACCGTAAGAAATCTTCTGGATCAGTTTGAAAAAGCGAGCGGTCAGGAATTCTCCAATGATTCCGCTCTTCTTGGATAAAATCACATACTTGAATCCTCTATAGAAAAATTAAGGCTGTCGGAGTTTCATCCCTTCCGACAGCCTTAATTTTACTTTCATTCTTCAGTATCTTATTTAATCCCTTTCATGGAAAGGCTGATACGTTTTTTCTTCATATCCACTCCGATCACACGAACATCTACCACATCCCCTACGCTGACAGCTTCCAGAGGATGTTTGATATATTTTTCGCTGATCTCGGAAATATGCACCAATCCATCCTGATGGACTCCGATATCGACAAAAGCGCCAAAGTCAATGACATTACGGACAGTTCCTTTCAGAATCATACCTTCCTTCAGATCTTTCATATCAAGGACATCTGTGCGGAGCACTGGTCTCGGCATTTCCTCTCTTGGGTCACGAGCCGGTTTTTCCAGTTCTTTTACAATATCCCGAAGTGTGATCTCCCCTACTCCCAGCTCTTCTGCCAGCTTTTTGTAGTCTTTGATCTTACGGGAAATTCCGGCAAGCTTTCCAGCTGTAATGTCCTCTGTAGTAAAGCCCATATTCTCCAGAAGCTTCTGCGCCGCCTCGTAGCTTTCCGGATGGACACTTGTGGCATCCAGAGGATTTTTACCCCCGGTAATACGTGCAAATCCGGCACACTGTTCAAAAGCCTTCGGTCCCAGCTTGGCAACCTTCAGAAGTTCCTTTCTGCTTTCAAAACGGCCATTTTCTTCACGGTAGGCAACAATGTTTTTTGCGATCACCTTACTGATGCCGGAAATATATTCCAGAAGAGAAGCAGACGCTGTGTTCAGATCCACACCAACCTTATTTACGCAGTCCTCTACCACACCTCCAAGAGCCTCTCCAAGTTTTTTCTGGTTCATATCGTGCTGATACTGACCTACACCGATGGACTTCGGGTCGATTTTTACCAGTTCTGCAAGAGGATCCTGAAGACGTCTTGCTATGGAAGCGGCACTTCTCTGTCCCACATCAAAATTAGGGAATTCTTCTGTAGCAAGCTTGCTGGCTGAATACACGGAAGCTCCTGCTTCATTAGTGATCACATAGGATACATGCTCCGGAATTTCTTTCAGAAGCTCCACAATGATCTGCTCCGATTCTCTGGATGCGGTTCCGTTTCCAAGAGAGATAAGAGAAATATCATATTTGCGGATCATTTTTTTCAGAGTTTCCTTTGCTGCACGGATCTTCGCATCGGAAGTAGGTGCTGTAGGATAAATAACCGTAGTATCCAGAACCTTTCCTGTAGCGTCAACAACTGCCAGCTTGCAGCCTGTACGGAAAGCCGGGTCCCATCCCAGCACCACTTTGCCTACGATTGGAGGCTGCATGAGAAGCTGCTCCAGATTTTTTCCAAATACATGGATCGCTCCATCTTCTGCGGTCTCTGTAAGATCGCTTCTGATCTCACGCTCAATGGCCGGAGCGATCAGACGCTTGTAGCTGTCCTCCACAACCTCTTCCAGAATCGGAGAGGTCTGCGGATTTTCTCTGGTGATCACCTGTTTTCTCAGCCATCTGAGGATATCTTCCTCCGGTGCATTGATCTTTACGGTAAGGATCTTTTCTTTTTCACCACGATTTAAAGCAAGGATCCTGTGACCTGCCAGTTTTTTTACAGGTTCCTCAAATTCATAATACATATCATATACAGAAGATTCTTCTGGTTTTTTGGCAGATGAGACCACTGTTCCTTTCTGGACAGTCAGTTTACGGATATAGATTCTGTAGTCTGCCTCATCGGAAATATGTTCCGCAATAATATCTTTTGCCCCATCCAGAGCTGCTTGTACGTCGGCAACGCCTTTTTCTTCAGAAACAAAAGCTTCTGCTTCCTCTTCGGGCGTTTTCTCTGTCATCTGCAGCATCAGGATGTTTGCCAGCGGCTCCAGACCTTTTTCTTTTGCAATAATAGCACGAGTGCGCCGCTTCGGTCTGTATGGGCGGTAAAGATCCTCTACTACCACCAGTGTCTGTGCCTCCTGGATCTGTTTTTTCAGTTCCGGTGTCAATTTTCCCTGCTCTTCAATACTGCCGAGAACCTGTGCTTTTTTGTCCTCCAGGTTTCTCAGATAGAGAAGTCTCTCATGAAGCGAACGGAGCTGTTCATCATTTAACGAACCTGTAGCTTCTTTACGGTAACGGGAGATAAAAGGAATGGTACAGCCTTCGTCAATCAGCTTTACTGCAGCCTCTGTCTGCCATTTTTCTACATTAAGCTCCTTTGTGATTACCTGAATAATATCCATATTTTCCTCCAGTTGTTTCTTTTTAGTCTGTGTTTTTCTTTTTCACGTCAATCGGATCATGCCTCCGCATCATAATCATCCCCTGTACGGTGCTCCTCATGTTCCTGCATTTCTTCATCGACTCCGTTTTCCTCTGTTAAGCCAGGAACTTCCGGAGTCCATCTGGCCATTTCCTGTGCATGCTTTCTCCGTCTCTCTTCCAGCTCTCCGGTCACATCCATATAAAAAGCAGTCATAGCTGCCTGCATATACGGCATGACCCAGACAAGAGCAATATAAAAGGTGAAAAAAGACAAAATGATCAGTGGTAAAAAACTAAGCTGAAGCACTAAAAATTTCCACATATGCCCTTTCATCAGCTCTGCACTTTTTTTCAAAGCCCGGGTTCCTTTCATCTGAGGTTCATCTGCCAGAATATAAAAAGTCATGGAAAACGGCAGTTTGATCACCATTCCCAAAAGCATTCCTGCAAGCATACTGATTATGATCGGTCTCATCCATATATAAAAGGCTTCCAGGGTTTCTCCTGCCGGCACTGTGGCATTGGACAGATAGTAAAAAGGAATCATCATCACTGTATCAATAAGAGATATGATAAATCCGGCCATCAGAATGCCATCTGAGCCTTTTCGGAACATACAGAAAAGATCGCCCATCCTGTATTCCCTGCCTCTTGCCATGTTCAGAAGCATATAATTATAACCGGTGCTGACGATCATGGACAGCAGTGAAACGATCAGAAGAAAGATTTCCCCAAGTATCCATGCAGGAAAAGCCGTTCCCGGAAAGAGATTTCCTGCCACCATCATTCCAACCGTATTTACAAAAGGCGCCGCCATCATACCGATAATGGCTATTCCCCATTTTCCGCGCAAAAATTCTTTTGCATATGATTTCCAATATCTTCGGTCTCCATTCATTTTTGTTCCTCACTCTCTTTCTACTGCTATTTAGATACTTTAGCACGATTTAGTACAGGTGTCGATATCTTTTTCTGATTATTTCCTGCAGCAACAGGAAAAACCGCTTATCCTAAAAAATGGATAAGCGGTCATAAACTGCTGCTGTTCTGTTATGGTGTCTCAATCAGCTGGTTACGAATCGTGATGCTTGCCGCCTGCGTGGTACTTTCATCTTTATTAAACCAAAATTCCACGTAGTGGTCCAGTTTAGAATCTTTATCCGGATAAACAGTCAGATAATCCTCATCATCTTCATACAGATATCCCCTCTCGGAGGCCTTGGCGATCAGTTCATTTTTATCTGCACCCAGAGTAACCTCCTCGGAAAGTTTCATGGCAAAGATCTCAGGATCATAGCTGCCAAAAGAAAGCTCTGTTACAAAACAGTTTTCAATGGCAGTGGCATTTTCCGTGAGATTATAAACAGAAAAACGAGCCGTCTGATTTTCCTTCATCATCTCAATAAATTCCAGACCGCCTCCCTCAAGGAACGCGTCCTCTGCAACATCTTTCATTACCCATCCATTAGCAAGAAATGCAGAAACCGGAGCCGGAAGTCTGTAAAGATTTCCCATAAACTCCACTGTCGGCTCTATATAATCGCTGCCCAGAGCGTCAGGAGTCTTGTAGTTGCTTACAATATCCGGCACCTCAGTACTGACACTTCCTTTATCGAAACCTTCCGGTTCCTTAAAATTCCGGATGTCAATCTGAAGAAGCGTATTTTCTTCTTTGTACACATACAGTTCTACTCTCTGATAGGAATCCTGCTGATACGTCATTTTGGTATAAAGGTCACCATCATAAGTATCACTTGGCTCTCCATATGCAGCCTTGATATCCTCTATATCAGAAGTTCCCATAACAATCCCGCCGGGAAGTTTCACTGTAGTACTGGACAGATCCACCTCTCCCCATGTCATATCCAGCTTGATTCCTCCTACAAGACATTCTGAAAGAGGTGCCTCATTAATACCAAAATTGATCATATCAACATAAGCGCTGACTTCTCCGTTATTAAATGTTGCCAGACCATAGGAGCCTGTAGCGATCATCGTATCCGGACTGTCATTTTTACTCAGAGTCCATCCCATTGCCGTAAAATCCTCATAAGTCATAGGAAGCTGTATAAGATTTCCTGCATATTCCATCCGATATCCATAAACATCCGTACCAAGTCCGGCATCTTCTGCAGATGTTTGTCCCGGATCCGCATCTGTTTCTCCAACTGTGTCTGAAGAAGCCTCTGTCTGCGCTGAGTCTGCAGTCTCCTCTGCTGCCCATACAGCTGATGGAAGACTAAAACACATGCATCCTGCAAGTAAAAAAGCCAGATATTTTTTTCTCATAGATCATCCTCCGTTGGTCATTTTTATCTATTATATACGAATATCCACAATTTTTCCAGCATTTTTACACATATCACTGTTAGAATTATACAAAAAACCCCACTCCGAAATTATTCCGGAATGGGATCTCTTCTGGTTCTTATCAATCTGCCAGATTAAAGGCATCATGCACTGCATTCATAGCGCGAATACCGTCCTTTTCATTGATCAGAACTGTAACACGGATCTCTGATGTTGAGATCATATTGATATTTACACCTTCATTATAAAGGCTTTCAAACATCTTGGCAGCCACTCCTGGATTACTCATCATTCCAGCCCCTACAATAGACAGCTTGGCGATATTTCTCTCAGAGTGAAGCTCCTTATAACCAAGTCTTGCCTGGTGCTCTTCCAGAACTGCCACCGCATCATCCAGATCCTTTCCGTCTACAGTAAAAGAAATATCTTTTGTTCCCGCACGTCCGATAGACTGCAGGATCACGTCAACATTAATATTTCTCTTCGCAAGGACGTCAAAAAGTTTAAATGCCATTCCCGGAACATCCTTAAGTCCGATGACCGCAATCCTTACCGCTTCAGTATCCAGCGCCACACCGCTGATCAGCATTCTTTCCACTGTTACTTCCTCCTTTACAACAGTTCCTTCACTTGTATTCAGACTTGAGCGCACAACAAGAGGCACTCCATATTTTTTGGCCATTTCCACAGAACGGTTATGGAGCACGCCTGCTCCCAGTGTTGCCAGATCCAGCATCTCATCATAGGTGATCTCCTTCAGCTTGCGGGCTGTCGGTACCTTACGGGGATCTGCGGTATAAACACCATCTACGTCTGTGTAGATCTCACAGGCATCCGCATGAAGAGCGGCTGCAAGGGCAACTGCCGTAGTATCAGAGCCGCCTCTTCCAAGAGTCGTATAATCATCATATTTATTGATTCCCTGGAAGCCGGTGACTACAACAATCTTACGGCTGTCCAGTTCTCTTTTTATTCGCTCTGTATCAATTCTTTTTAAACGGGCGTTTCCATGGACACTTGTCGTATGCATGGCAACCTGAAACGCATTCAGGGAAACAGCAGGAACCCCCAGGCTGTCCATAGCCATACTCATAAGAGCTACAGACATCTGTTCTCCTATGGTAAACAGCATATCCATCTCTCTTTTCGGCGGCTTCTCGTTAATGTTTGCAGCCATAGAGATCAGCTCATCTGTGTACTTTCCCATTGCAGAAAGTACAACCACCACATCGTTTCCTTTTTTATAATCTTCAATACATCTGCGGGCAACATTAAAGATACGCTCCTTATTTGCCACAGAAGTTCCTCCGAATTTCTTTACAATTAACATAATTCTCCTCCGAAAAGATATTTCATCATATCCCAGCCATGACTGACTGTCCTTCCGCTGTCGGCAGCTTCCTTTTCGTTATAATGCCAGTCATGCTGTTCCGGTGCAGTACTGTCATACAAAAGATAAGGAACCGGCTCTGCTACATGGGTACGCACCTTTACAGGAGTAGGATGATCCGGAAGGATCAGCATACGGTAATCCTCTCCTGCCGCATCCAGTCCTTCCTTTACCAGGCGGATCAATCTCTGGTCGAGATACTCAATAGACTGGATCTTGCGCTCCACACTTCCCTGATGTCCCATTTCATCCGGCGCCTCTACATGAATATAGGCAAAATCATATCCCTTTTTTGTCAGTGCATCCACTGCCGCCCGGGCTTTTCCTTCATAGTTGGTATGAAGACCGCCGTTAGCTCCTTCCACAACGATGCGGTCCATCTCAGCGCCTACGGCAATTCCCTTCAAAAGGTCTACTGCGGAGATCATAACACCTTTTTTATGATGGATCGCCTCAAAAGAAGTAAGGATTGGTTTGGTTCCTGCTCCCCAGAACCAGAAGCTGTTGGCAGGATTCAGACCCTGTTCCTTTCTTTTTTTGTTCAGCGGATGATTTTTCAGGATCTCATAGCTTCTCTTCTGCATATGAAGAAGCCTTTCATCTGCAGGAAGATAAGGGCCGATCTTCTGTGTCAGCACATCATGAGGCGGAGTCAGTTCCAGTACCTGCCCATTATCCCACACAAGGCAGTGACGGTAACTGGTGCCTGTATAAAAATGATAGTTTTCATTTTCCAGTTCCCTGCACACATCCTTCAGAAGGATATCTGCTTCTTCTGTGCTGATCTCACCGGAGCTGTGGTCAAGGATCTTCTGTTCTTCGTAAGGTACATCCTCTTCTGTCAGGGTTACGATATTGCAGCGATACACCACATCACTGTTTTTCATATCCACACCAATGCTCAGGGCTTCCAAAGGTGATCTTCCTGTATAATATTTCCGTGGATCATATCCCATGACAGAAAGATTTGCCGTATCACTTCCCGGCGCCATTCCATCTGGAATGGTAGCTACGGTTCCGATCTCAGATACCTTTGCCAGCTCATCCATGCAGGGCGTCTCTGCGCAGGAAAGAGGTGTTCCTCCGTTCAGGCTTTCCATTGGCCAGTCTGCCATTCCATCTCCCAAAACCACAACATACTTCATAATTTCCTCCTCACTGTCCGATTCGATCGGACATACAGGTATCCCCCTGGGGATTTCCTCCTCACTGTCCGGTTCAGTCTTTGACACGGATCATGGTTACCACCTTACCATTGAGTTGTGCTGCTTTTTCTTTATATTCTCCCTGTTTCATAGCCGGAGTGATAAAAGCAAATTCTCCCGGGAATTTCTTCAGGTTCACGATTTCAACTGTTCCGAACACTTCTTCCACCTGGTCTACTGTAGCACCTTTAACTCTTACAAAAAATCTGCCTGTCACGTCATCCATTTCCATAGGATGAAGAGGGATGCTTGTCCAGTTGGTCATGATATTTCTGTGGAGATGCTTGGCCTCGTCCACCACATCAGCCACTACTGCACTTGCAGTAGGAAGTTTGCCTGCTCCGCTTCCATAAAACATAGCGTCGCCCAGGACATTTCCATGTACAAATACACCGTTAAATACATCATTAACGCTAAATAATGGACTTTTTCTGCTGAGAAGGAACGGAGCTACCATAGCATAGAAAGAGTCCTGACCCACTTTACGGCTGGTAGCCAGAAGCTTAATAGTCATTCCCAGTTCCGCTGCGTATTCCATATCCTCCGGGGTTATCTTTGTAATACCTTCTGTATAAATCTCCTCATAATTCAGGAACTTGCCATATGCCAGGGAAGAAAGGATCGCAATCTTACGGCATGCGTCATGTCCTTCCACATCAGCAGTTGGATCTGCCTCTGCATATCCCTTTTCCTGAGCTTCTCTCAAAACATCGTCAAACGCAGATCCTTCTGTGCTCATTTTATAAAGCATATAATTTGTAGTTCCATTGAGGATTCCTGTGATCTCATCGATCTCATCTGCAGTAAGAGAAGAATTTAATGCACGGATAATAGGAATTCCTCCTCCGCAGCTGGCCTCAAACAGGAAATTGATATCTTTTTCTCTTGCAATCTCCATAAGCTCCGGTCCATGTTTGGCAACAAGCGCCTTATTAGAAGTGCAGACGCTTTTTCCAGATTCCAGGGCACGTTTTACAAAGGTATAAGCCGGCTCAATTCCCCCCATAACCTCTACTACGATATCTACCTCCGGATCGTTTGCAATGATCTCATAATCATGGACCAGGATCTCCTGTACCGGATCTCCCGGAAAATCTCTGAGATCCAGGACATATTTGATATTGATCTCTGCTCCTGCACGTTTATTGATGCTTTTATGATTTGTGTTGATAACCTCTACCACACCGCTTCCAACAGTGCCGTATCCTAATACTGCTATATTTACCATTTCTTCCTCCCCTGTATGTTTCTTATATCGTTACTGTTCACAGTAACCTTATTTCTTTTGCTTATGTTTCCTGTTATTCCCGTCCAAGGATCTTCAGATAGTGAATTCCCTCGATCTTTTCAATAAATTCCACCATGGCTTCCGCATCTCCCTGTCCCGGAAGAATATCCACACTAAGAGTCAGGGTTGCCACTCCATTGATTGGAATGCTCTGATGAATCGTCAGGATATTTCCGTGAAAACGCGCAATGGTATGAAGCACTGCGGACAAAAGTCCCGGTTCATCATCCATCTGTATGATAAAAGTAATCGTTTTTCCCCTTGCCTGATCATGAAAGGGAAAAATATCGTCTTTATATTTATAAAAAGAACTGCGGCTGATACCTGTCTGCTCTGAAGCCTCCTGCACTGTCTGCACCTTTCCGGAATCCAGAAGCCGTTTGGCTTCCACCACCTTCAGAAGTACTTCCGGAACCGCCCGTTCCTTTACTACAAAGTATTTATTTTTTTCTGATGTTTTTTCCATATTCCTCTCCCCCTATTGATAAAAGAAAATCCCTCGCAGGGGGTGTCCGTTTCATAAGGACACATGTTTTCCTACGAGGGATATGTTATCACACCTGACTATAGTCTGCAAGTATTTTTTATTCATGCAGATCCAGGAATATGGGATCCACAGATCAGCTCTGTTCCGGTTTTCTGGAAAGAGCGATCCATTTCAGGTATGCATTGATAAACAGGTCGATACCGCCGTCCATCACTGCATCCACATTTCCGGTTTCTTCATTTGTACGGTGATCCTTCACCATGGTATACGGCTGCATGACATAAGAACGAATCTGATTGCCCCAGCCGATGTCCGTCACCTCGCCGCGGATACCGGAAAGTTTCTCCTCTGCCTCCTGCTGTTTCAGAAGATAGAGTTTTGCTTTCAGCATCTGCATGGCCTTATCTTTATTCATATGCTGAGAACGCTCATTCTGACACTGTACCACGATTCCCGTCGGAAAATGGGTGATACGGATGGCAGAAGAAGTTTTGTTGATGTGCTGTCCGCCGGCACCGCTGCTTCGGTAGGTGTCGATACGGATATCATCATCATTAATCTCTACGTCCAGATCCTTTTTGATATCCGGCATGACATCGCAGGATACAAAGGATGTCTGGCGCTTGCCTGCAGCATTGAACGGTGAAATACGCACAAGACGATGGACTCCCTTCTCTGACTTCAGATAACCGTAGGCATTCTCTCCGTTTACCTGGAAAGTAACAGATTTTACTCCGGCCTCATCGCCGTCAAGATAATCAAGGACCTCCATTGTAAAGCCCTTACGGTCTACCCAGCGGCTGTACATACGATACAGCATTCCGCACCAGTCACAGGCTTCTGTTCCGCCGGCTCCGGCATTCAGCTTAATAATGGCGTTTTCGCTGTCGTATTCTCCTGACAGAAGAGTTTTTACACGGATATTATCAAATGATGTACGGAATTCGTCCAACATTTCCTGGATTTCAGGAATAAGATCCGGGTCATTCTCCTCATAGCCCATCTCGATCATGGTCTCCATATCATCCATCTGTGTGATCAGATTATGATAGGTTTCCATATCGTCCTTCATGCTCTTTAATTCTTTCATTTTTTTCTGAGAAACTTCTGCGTCATCCCAGAAATCAGGCGCCTCCATTTCGCGCTCTAATTCTTCAACCCGCTTTTCTTTGTTAGCCAGGTCAAAGTGAATCCCTCACTTCCACTAATGGTTCTGTGTATGTTGCAAGAATACTCTTGAACTGATCTAATTCAACCACAGCTTCACCTTCTTTCTATATATTATTGAAACCTGCAGTTTCTGCATGTTTCAAGTATTCCAAGAATACCATAATTATACACAAACTTCAAGGGAAGCCTTGCAGAAACTATGCGCAGACTTCCCTTTTTCTTTCATTTCTCTTTTTATTTTCTGTTCTTATCTTTTTACACGGGCTCCCGCACCGCCCATAACTGCTTCTACCTCTTTTTTGCTTGCCATGGTGGTGTCTCCCGGTGTTGTCATCGCAAGAGCTCCGTGAGCAGCGCCGTAATTTACTGCTGTTTCTGCATCTCCTGTAGTCATAAGACCGTAAATCAGGCCGGAAGCAAAGGAATCTCCGCCGCCCACACGGTCCATGATCTCCAGTCCCTTGTACTCTCTTGACTGATAAATCTGTCCGTCTGCCCAGCAGATCGCGCTCCAGTCGTTGACTGTAGCTGTTTTTACTTCACGGAGAGTGGTTGCCACAGCCTTGAAGTTTGGATAAACCTCTGCCGCATGGTTGATCATCTTGCGGTAGCCGTCCAGGTTCAGCTCCTTGAGATCTGCGTCATTTCCCTCTACCTCAAGTCCGAGGCACGCGGTAAAATCCTCCTCGTTTCCGATCATTACGTCCACATATTTTGCAATTTCACGGTTGACCTCCCTGGCTTTTTCCAGACCGCCGATGGCGCTCCACATGGAAGGACGGTAATTCAGATCATAAGAAACAATGGTGCCGTATTTTTTTGCAGTCTTGATAGCTGCCAGAACAGTTTCGCAGGACTGCTCGGACAGTGCCGCATAAATTCCACCTGTATGCAGCCAGCGCACGCCCAGCTCACCGAAAATATACTCAAAATCAAAATCCTCAGGTGTTGCCTTGGAAATAGCTGTGTTGGCACGGTCAGAGCAGCCGATGGCTCCGCGGATACCAAAGCCTCTTTCTGTAAAGTTCAGACCGTTGCGGCAGGTTCTTCCGATCCCGTCCGTCTCCATCCATTTAATAAGTGAGGTATCCACACCGCCCTGCAGGATAAAATCTTCCATAAGCATTCCCACTTCGTTATCTGCAAATGCTGTGAGCACTGCTGTTTTGAGACCGAAGCAGCGGCGCAGGCCACGGACAACATTATACTCTCCGCCGCCTTCCCATGCGCGGAAGCTTCTTGCTGTGCGAATTCTTCCCTCGCCCGGATCAAGTCTCAGCATAACCTCTCCAAGAGATACTGCGTCAAATGTACATTCTTCCTTTGGTCTTAAATTAAGGTTCATCTTCTCTACCTCCATTATGATCTGCGTGCCGCTGCAGCAAGTTCTGTTGCTTCTCTTGTCATTTCTGTAATTTTGTCAAACTCTTTGTTTTTAATCATGTCGCCCTTTACCATCCAGCTTCCGCCGCAGCAGAGGATTTTGGAAAATCCAAGATATTCCTTCAGATTCTTTGCGCTGATTCCGCCGGTAGGCATAAATTTTACCGTGGTATAGGGAGCTGCCATTGCTTTGATCATGGCAAGTCCGCCGGACTGCTCTGCCGGAAAAAATTTTACCACCTTTAATCCTCGTTTTACTGCCGCGGCAACCTCAGAAGGAGTCACACAGCCAGGGAAAACAGGGATATTTTTTTCCATACAGTAATCTACAATCTCCGGATCAAAGCCCGGGCTTACAATAAATTTTGCACCTGCTTCCACCGCACGGTCTACCTGCTCTACGGACAGGACAGTACCGGCGCCAACCAGCATTTCCGGATATTTTTCGCTCATAATACGAATAGACTCCTCTGCCGCCTCTGTGCGGAAAGTCACCTCTGCACAGGGAAGACCGCCTTTTACCAGGGCTTCTGCCAGAGGAGCCGCATCCTCTGCATCATTCAGAACTACTACGGGAACTACTGCATAATCATAAAACTGCTCTTCAAGTGTTTTCATTATTATCCATTCCTTTCTGTTATCTTTTTATATCAAAGCTCATATCCATCAGGCTTCGGATGGTATCTGCATCATCGGTAATATTTCCATCTCCGTGAATGGTATGTTTGATGGCGCTGCTGGCAACTGCAAAATTCACCATATCCGTCGGCTCATAGCCTTTCATCATGGCATAGATCAGACCACTGGCAAAAGCGTCGCCTCCACCTACACGATCCAGGATCTGAAAGGTAAACATTCGGCTCTCATAAGTGCGTCCCTGATACCACATATAGGCCTTCAGACTGTTTTCACTTCCGTTATGGGCATAACGCACATGACGGGCAATGCATTTCAGGTTGGGATATCTGCGGACAAATTCCTCAAACACACTCTCCTGCTGTTCAAAATCCGGCTGCATGGGCAGTCCGTCTTTCACATCCCCCAGACTGTGATCCTTTTCATCCTTCCAGAGATGATAGGGTTCAATTCCCAGAAGCACATCCACATAGGGCAGGCACTGAGTACAGAAATCTTTTGCTTCTTCCCAGCTCCACAGAGTACTGCGGAAATTTCCGTCAAAACTGACTGTCAGCCCTTTCTTGCGGGCGATTTTCAGACAGGTGAGGATCATTTCACGGCAGTTTTCACAAAGAGCCGGGGTAATCCCGCTTAAATGAAGCCATGTGTACCCTTCCAGAAGCTTTTCGAAATCATAATTGCTGAAATCATATTCTGTGATGGCACTGTGCTTCCTGTCATAAGTAACCTTACTTGCCCGGATCCCATATCCGGTTTCCAGGTAATAACAGCCCATACGATGTGTGGGCGTTTCTTCCGGCGTACTGAAAATCACCGGAGTACAATGCACATCATTGCTTCTCAGCATCCGGACAGCACTTTTTCCCAGGCTGTTATTGGGAACAACGGTAAAAAAAGTGCTGTCTATGCCAAGGTTTGCAAGCGCCAGCGCAATGTTGGCTTCACTTCCGCCGTAACTTGCCTCAAAATTGGAGGCCATTCGGATTTTTTCATGGTTGGGAGGAGTCAGGCGAAGCATGATCTCTCCTATGGTAATGAATATGTGCGTATTTTGACCAGAATCTTTTACTCCCATAATTGCCTCCTGTAAAAATCTATTCCAGATAAGCGCCCTTCATGGGGCTTACCGCATGCTGGCTGAATAAACGCAGTACGCCTTTTTTGTATTTTGGCTCACGGGGCTGCCATTTTGTGCGGCGCTCCTTTAGGATTTCGTCAATTTCTTCCATGGCTCTGCGTTCACCTTTGATTCCGATAATATTCAGCTTACGGGCCGGAACATCGATCTCAATGAGATCGCCTTCCTCCACCAGGGCGATGGGACCGCCGTCAACCGCCTCCGGACTGCAGTGTCCGATGACCGGTCCTGTGGATGCTCCGGAAAATCGTCCGTCTGTAATCAGTGCAATGCTTCTTCCAAGCTCCTTGTCGCTGCTGATTGCCTCAGAGGTATAGAACATCTCCGGCATTCCGCTTCCCTTTGGACCCTCGTAACGGATAAATACCGCATCACCTTTCTGTACCTTATGATGGAGCACTGCATCCAGACACTCTTCTTCACTGTCAAAAGGTCTTGCGTTCAGAACTGCCTGGAACATTTCCTTCGGGCAGGCAGTATGCTTGATCACTGCGCCTTCCGGAGCCAGATTTCCTCTGAGGACAGCAATACTTCCATCTGTACCAATAGCATTATCATAAGAACGAATAATATCCTCTCTGGCAAGATCTACATTGTAACGTTTATTAAATTCCTGAAGCCATTTTTCACATTTTTCATAGAAGCCGTTTCGACGAAGCTCTTCTAAATTTTCACCAAGAGTTTTGCCTGTAACGGTCATTACATCCAGATGCAGATGTTTCTTAATTTCTTCCATAATAGCAGGAACACCTCCTGCATAATAAAAGCATTCTGCTGGCCAGCGACCGGACGGACGAACATCCAGAAGATAACGGGCGTTTCTGTGCAGCCGGTCAAAGGTATCTCCTGTAATCTCAATACCAAACTCATGGGCAATGGCCGGAATATGCAGAAGACAGTTGGTGCTGCCGGATACAGCCGCATGAACCAGAATGGCATTTTCAAAGCTTTTTTCTGTAATGATCTCACTGGGGCGCATTCCCGGCATGGTGGCAAGCTTCACTGCCTGTTCTCCTGCCTCTCTTGCATATTCCAGAAGATCAGGGCTGGTTGCAGGCATCAAAGCGCTTCCCGGAAGGGCAAGCCCCAGAGCCTCCGCCATGATCTGCATAGTAGAAGCCGTTCCGATAAAAGAGCAGGCGCCGCAGCTTGGACATGCATTGCACTTTGCCCAATTCAGCCTGTCTTCGTCAATTTCGCCGCGCTCATATTTTGCACTGTACATGCCAAGCTGCTCCAGAGTAAGCATTTCCGGTCCGGCATTCATGGTTCCTCCCGGAACCACCACACAGGGAACATCTGCCCTTGCCAGCCCCATCAGATTTCCTGGCAGACCCTTATCGCAGCTTGCCAGATAAACACCAGCGTCAAAGGGAGTGGCATTTGCATGAATTTCAATCATATTGGCAATCATCTCACGGCTTGCCAGACTGTAATTAATTCCGTCTGTCCCCTGACTTTCACCATCGCAGATATCCGTACAGAAATAACGTGCGCCGTGTCCTCCGGCTTTTTCAATTCCTTTACGAACCTCCTCTACCAGGATGTCCAGATGTCCGCTGCCTGGATGACTGTCCCCAAAGGTACTTTCGATCATTACCTGAGGCTTGGAAAGGTCTTCCGGTCTCCAGCCGGTACCAATACGGAGCGGATCAAGCTCGGGAGCTATTTTTCTCATTTCCTGACTTACTAATTTCATCACGGTCTTCCTTTCTTTCCTTTTTTCTTTACAGCAAATCTGTGTTTATACGTTTCCTGTCATTATGCAAACAAAGAAATAATCAGCGCTACGATAAATCCGGTCACACCTACAAGAGTTTCCATGATCGTCCATGTTTTCAGAGTTGTTTTTTCGTCCAGTCCCACCAGAGATTTTACCAGCCAGAAACCGGAATCATTAAAGTGGGAGCAGACTGTCGCTCCTCCTGCCACTGCCGCTGTAGTACATGCCAGGTAAAGAGGAGAAAGCTCTGCAATTCCCGGAAGAGCTGCTACGATTCCAGCTGCCATTGTCATGGCAACTGTAGAGGAACCTACGCTGATTCTTACAAGTGCTGCCACCACAAAGGCTACAACTACAATCGGAAGATTTGCAGAAGAAACGGCGTTTCCGATCACTTCACCAAGGCCGGAATACTGAAGCATATAACGGAGTACTCCTCCACAGGCAGTTACCAAAAGAATAAGTCCTGTCGGCTCCAGAGATTTTGTCATAACCTTTTCCAGTTCTTCCAATGTATATCCATGTCTGATGCCAAGAATAAGCATCGCTGCAACTGTTGCGATCAGAAGGGCCACAAACGGCTCTCCCAGAAAAGCGAATACAGGGGCCAGACTGCTGAGTGCCGGAATAACTCCACAGATGGAATCCATAATGATCAGAACCAGCGGGATCAGGATGATTCCGACGATCGTCCAGAAGTTCGGCAGCTTGGATTCATCAATATCCGCCTGCTCTGCCACATGCTCCGGAACAGGAATCATATATTTCTTTCCGCAGATGGCTCCCCATACCGGACCTGCTGCGATCATTGCAAAAACGCCACAGAAAATACCTACCATAATAACCCATCCGAGGTCTACGTTCAGCATGGTTGCCACCAGAACCGGCCCCGGTGTAGGCGGAATAAAGGCATGACCAACTGCAAGTCCGGCAAGAAGCGGGATTACATAAAACAAAGATGAACGGCTGGTTCTTTTTGCCAGCGAAAATGCCAGCGGAATCAGGATAATAAGACCGGCATCAAAAAATACCGGCATTGCAATAACCAGACCTGTAATTCCAAGAGCCCAGGCGGCCTTTTTGTCACCAAAACGTCTGACCATAGTAACCGCCAGCGTCTGAGCTCCGCCTGAGACCTCCAATATTGCGCCGAACATGGAGCCAAGTCCTACCAGCAGCGCAATTCCTTTTAATGTGTTTCCGATACCGTCATTTACGGCTGTAACAATATTCTCAAAAGGCATCCCGGCAATCAGACCTATTGCAATCGCGCCAATGAGAATGGCAACCATGGCCTGAATTTTAAACCTGATGATGAGTACGAGTAAAATTACCAGTCCAATCAGCGCCGCTGCTACCAGTCGTGTCGGGTTCAATGCAGTACCTTCCATAGACATAAACAAAATCCTCCTTTGTTGATATAACGCAAATTTCTCATACAACATCTGACGTCTTGTGTTGTTCTGCCATCATTATATGTTTCCCCATTTTTACCGTCAATATATGTGATGTCTTTAAATTCTTTTCTAATTTCTGCACAAAAAAAGCGATTATTTCAATAAATAATCGCTTTGATTTTGGTACATTATGTCCATATAAATTTTTCAGTTGTCTTTTCACAGTTCAAAACATCAGACGTTTCATCCATCATTCAGTTATTCTCTTCCTGAATAATTTTCATGATTGTCTGCCGGTTATAAGTCAGGTGAGTGATCATAGCGCATCTTGCTCCCACAGAATCCCGGGTAAGGATCGCGTCTGTGATCGCTCTGTGGGTGCGGATAGTCTCATCCCTCAGAAGTCTGTGGGTCACATTTGCAAAAGTAAGCACTGCCGTATGAATCACAGGAAGAAGAATCTCCACTACCTGATTTTTACTGCATTTTGCAATATAGGTATGAAATTCAATATCTTTTTTTATATGATCGCGGCCGCCCAGATACAACTCCTCTGTCTCATCACAGAGTTTTTTTAGATGCAGGAGTTCCTTATCAGAGGCATTTTTGCAGGCAATGGCGGCAATTTCCGGCTCAATCATCAGTCTTACCTCAAACAGCTGCAGTGCCAGCTCATATTTATCTTCTATTTTTCCAAATCCCAGCGGGTCCTCCATCAGAGAATTGGTATTGATCACATAGGTTCCAGAGCCTCTGCGCACTTCCAGAATTCCTCTGGAAACAAGACCTTTCACTGCCTCCCGTATAGTACTCCGACCCACACCGAATTTTTCTGCCAGTTCAAATTCATTGGGAATTTTCTGCCCCAGCTTAATCGGTTCCTGAAGAATATATTTCATCAGTTCATCTTCCGTTCTGGCTCCCAGCGATTTTTGATTCTGACTCTCATACTGCTTCATATTTTCCTGCCCCGTTTTCTTCGTATGTTATCTCAAATGGATTTATCAGGAGAAAAAGCTCTCTGCAACTCTCATATCAGCCACATAACCTACGCTTCCTGTCATATAGATATCCCCGTTATCGCTGATATCGATCTGGATCATTCCTCCCGGCTGATTTACGTTCACACGGCTCTCTACCAGCCCCAGACGATAGGCTGCAGCTGCGGCTGCACAGCTTCCTGTTCCGGATGCCTTGGTATAGCCGGATCCTCTTTCCCAGATTTCAATATCCAGATTTCCTGTATCGATCTTCCGGCAGATCTGGAGGTTCATCCTCTCCGGAAATTCATCTGCATTTTCCACATAAGGTCCCAGAGCTCTGGCAGTCTTTTCGTCTACCTTATCCATAAAAATGATACAGTGGGGATTTCCAACTGTCAGACAGGTAGCTTTATATTCTTTATCATGAAAAGTAAAATTCTCATTGATAACCTCACGGATCTCCCCTGTAACCGGAATCTCCCTGGATACAAAAGAAGCTTTTCCCATATTTACACGAAACTCCGTTGCACGGTTATTCAGACACTCCACCTCAATAGGGCCGGAAAGAGTCTCTATGCTGAATTTCTTTTCCTTTACATACTGCTGATCCATCAGATATTTTGCAAAAATCCGTACGCCATTACCACTGATGGCAGCTTCACTTCCATCGGCATTAAAAATATGCACGCCAATTTTTCCGTTAATCTCTACCGGTCCGTAGAGAACGCCGTCTGCGCCCAGTCCAAATCCTCTCTGGCACATTTGTGCAATTTTTTTCCCCTGAAGCTGTACACGATTCCTGTTAGGGTCTATCACAAGATAATCATTTCCAAATCCCTGATATTTTATCATTGTAATGCAGTCTGCCATCTCAAAAAACCTCTCTTTCACCCATGGTTCACGATTTACTCTCTTATTATTATATATGATATTTTTTCTATGTATATAGGATAAAATGCCAAATACATTGCAAAAAATGCTACTTTCTGTTATTGAGAATACATATTTACAAAATAATAAAAAACATAAAATACTCTTGACAGAATTGTTTTAAATCGCTATAATGAACATTGTTCATATTGAGAAAAGGAGAACGCGTATGAATACAGTAGTTACCTCAAGAGAAGCTATTCTGAAAGCCAGCAGAAGACTGATCCAGGATAAAGGATGGGCTGCGGTAAATATCCGAAGTGTGGCAGGAGAATGTGGTGTATCTGTAGGTTCTATCTACAATTACTTCCGCTCCAAAGCGGAACTGATCGCAGCTGCTGTGGAAAGTGTCTGGTGTGATATTTTTCATTTCCCGGAGCAGGAATATTGTTTCGACAGTTTTTCTGACTGTATTCAATGGATTTTTGACAGTCTGAAAAAGGGAGAAGAAAAATATCCCGGTTTTTTTACCCTGCATTCCGTTGGCTTTGTAAACGAAGATAAAGCAGGAGGAAAACAGCTGATGGCACAGTCCTGGGAGCATATCCGAAAAGGCTTGTGTATGGCATTGAAAAATGACAGAAATATCCGGCCGGATGCCTTTGACGATACATTTTCACCGGAAATGCTTTCAGAAATCGTATTTTCCCTGATCCTTTCAGAAATGCTTCAAAAAAGAAATTCCGGATCTTCCATTCAGGAAATGATCCGAAGACTGATTTACTAAAAAACGTGCGGAAGAGCAGACAAAGCTTCGCCCGCACATGTTTTTTAAACAAAAATGAACAACGTTCACAAAAAAGGAGAATGATTATGCAGGCAATTGGAGAAACTTTATTTGACGTGGTTTACCTGGTACTGGTAGTAGCTGTCGGTATCAAAATGATTCGGGACAGCAGAGATAATAAGCAGTTCCGTCTTTTCGGAATTATGGCTGTCACTTTAGGATGTGGAGACGCATTTCACCTGGTTCCCCGCGCTTATGCACTGTGTACCACAGGACTGGAGAACTTTGCTCCGGCGCTTGGTATTGGTAAATTTATCACTTCCATTACCATGACTGTCTTTTATATCCTTTTGTATTATGTATGGAGAAACCGCTATCATGTGGAGGGCAAAAAGGAAATCACTGCAGCGGTATATCTGATGGCAGGCATCCGTATCGCGCTCTGCCTGTTTCCTCAGAACCAGTGGACAAGCGCCAATGCTCCCTTATCCTGGGGAATTTACAGAAATATCCCATTCGCTGTTCTTGGACTGATCGTCATCGTCCTGTTTTATAAAAGTGCAAAAGAACACAATGACAAAGCTTTCCGTTGGATGTGGCTTACCATTGTACTCAGCTTCGGATTCTATATCCCCGTAGTATTGTGGGCAGATACTGTTCCGGCTATCGGTATGCTTATGATCCCGAAAACATGCGCTTATGTATGGACGGTATTAATCGGATATCAGGCAATGAAAAAAGAAAATATCTGAAAAAATGGCAGTGTCCCTTCCAGGAAAAGTTATCTCTTACTCCTGGGTAGGCGCACTGCCAAATTGTTTTTTATAGGCCCGCACAAAAGTTGTATAATCGTGAAAACCGCTTTGTTCTGCCGCTTTCATTACCGGAATCCCCCGGGCGATCAGGGAACGGGCAAAAAGAAGACGTTTGCTGGTAATATAGCTGTGTATGGTAAAACCTGTCTCCTCCTTAAATTTTCGCATCATATGATATCTGCTGAGAAAAAATTCTCCGGCAAGGGTATCGATGGAAAGATCCTTTTCCAGATTTTGATTAATGTAGCGAACCAGTTTTTCCACCTGAGAATCAGAAGAATAGGATTTTTTATCAGTAATGTATTCTTTTTGGAGAAAAACCCGGTTGATATGTACCATAAACTGAGTAAAAAGTGCCTTTTTTAACAGTTCGTCACCAAACTGCTGTCCGGCAAGAGTTGTTTCCAGCTCATAGAGTATATCCTTCAGCCGTTCCTGGAAATGAGAACTCAGGCGGATCAGACTGAAGCTTCGGTCAGCAGCTTTCTGAAAACAGGCAGTCAGTTCTCTGCTCTGAATATCTTCACGGATCCACAGGATAAACCGTTCATAAGGAACTGAAAAATCAATCTCTGGCATATGTATGGCGCCGCGGCTCACCAGAAGGATATCCCAGGGTTTCAGGTGGTAAGCCTTTCCCTCTATATGATAGGTGGCGCTGCCTGACAGAAAGATAATAATCTTGTGAAAATCATGATAATGATAAACATATTCTTTTTTTATCTGATCCTTAAGATGAAACAGACGGAAATCCTCTTCCAGATATCCTGCTTTTTCTGTTTCCATCACAGCTCCACCTCCGTTTTAGAAAATATTACAGTCTGAAGAAATGCTTCTATGCGGTCAGATGTTATTTATACTATATAGAAAGAGAAAAAATAATTCAAGATATTCTATCGTATCTTTCCTTTGCAAAAACCAGAAAACAATGTCATAATGAAATTATCTTATTGTACTGGAGGATTTTTATATGGAATTTCAAAACCTGATGGAAAAAAGAAGATCTGTCCGCAAATACAGCGCTGACAGAAAAGTTTCAAAAGAAGATATTATGGAAATGATCCGCGCTGCACAGGAAGCTCCCTCCTGGAAGAACTCCCAGACGGGCCGCTATTACTGTCTGATGTCTGAGGAAACCACTGCAAAATTCCGTGCGGAATGCCTTCCGGAAGGAAACGCATTGAAATGCCAGAATGCCGCCATTCTTGTAACCACCTTTGTTCGCGACCGCTCCGGTTTCAAACAGGACGGCACACCGGACAATGAACTTGGCAATGGCTGGGGATGCTATGATCTGGGACTTCAGGCAGAAAATCTGGTTCTGAAGGCATCAGAGCTGGGATACGGTACTCTGATCATTGGCATCCGCGATGCAGACAGCATACGGAGTTTTCTTTCCATTCCGGAAAATGAGATCATTGCTGCTGTAATCGCAGTGGGCGTTCCTGCCGAAGAACCCAGACGCCCTAAACGCAAAGAAACTGAAGAAATTGTGAAGTTCTTCTAATTTGTTCCTGATACATTTCTCTGGTTTTTAAAAACAGTTTCACAAAGCCTGCCGCTGTATTTCCGGCTATAGCTGTGAAACTGTTTTTATTTTCCTGTTACTGCTTTTTCTTTATACTTCGCAGCACCGCCATACTCAGCACTGCAAAAAATACTGCAAACAGTACCATGATACCCCAATCCTGCAAAAGATGTTCCCTGGTAAATTCAAAATATCCTTCCGCTTCATGTGCCAGTTCTGTCATTTCTCCATTTATTTCCACCATACGCTTTAACCCATTCAGATTAGAAGTAGTTCCATATCCCTCCATGGACCAGCGGCAGGTAACAAACCAGGAAATATATTTTGTGGCTCCGGCAAGTTCAAACAGCAGACCGGAAAACAAAATCTGAGGAAGAAGAAGAATCGGAGCCACAGTCATTGCACGGTCTGGATTTTTAAATAAAGAAGATACAAAAATCCCCATTCCCATTGCAGAAAGAGACGTAACAAATGTTGTGATCCATAATTCCATCCATGGTTCCAGAAAAAGTTTTTCTTCCGGCCATCCCACCAGTCCTCCAAATATTCCCAGAAGCATCACTGACTGCACTGCACATAATAGGCCTAAAACCAAAAATTTAGACAGAATGTATGAGGACAGATGAAGACCTGTCATATATTCTCTCTTTAGAATATGCCTTTCCTTACATACCTCCTGTATCGCATTGAGGATACCGATCCAGAATGCAGCACACGACAAAGCAAAAAGAAGAGATTTTGTGGCATTATAACTCTCAAACTGATCTCCGTCTGCTACCAGCGAAATCAGAAATGCCAGTAACGGAGCCTGGATAAGCACAAGTCCCAGACGTTTCCTGTCATTCAAAAGAATATTCATATACCTTTTACACAGAATAGCCGTCTGCCGTATTCTTCCATGTCTGCTCTTCTCTTTTTTTCTTCCTGGTCTTCCGGGCGCCTCCCGAACCTCTGATACAGTATTGATGTCCTGATATCTCTTTTTCCATTTTTCCGGCTCATTACTGATCAGATCATAGGTATCCACCAGGGAGTCCACACCAAAAAAGGCTTCTGCCTGCTTTTCATTTCCACAATAACAAAGATTTCCGCCTTTTCCCATAAACACGATCTTATCGCACATCTGCAGATTGAGAGTACTGTGTGTAACAAGAACAATCGTTTTGCCGCTGTTCGCCATTTGTCTAAGCGTGTTCATCAAACTTCTTTCCGTACCTGGATCCAGACCGGAGGCAGGTTCATCCAGAAACAAAAGCTCCGGATCCGAAAGCAGCTCGATGGCAATGCTGGCACGTTTTCTCTGTCCGCCGCTGAGTCTTCCGATCATGGTTTCCCCATGCCCATTCAGCCCTACTGTTTTCAGTACATCCTGTATCCTTCTGGCCTGTTCTTCGCCAGGCGTATCATCAGGCAGTCGGAGTTTTGCTGCATATTCCAGCATAGACTGAAGGGTCAGATTATCATAAACAATATCTTTCTGAGGAACATAACCTATGATATTTTTAAATGCATCGTAGGATTTGTACAGATCTCCTCCATTTACAAGGACCTGCCCGGAAGAGGGATCTGCATATCCGCTGATTGCCTCCATCAGAGTCGTTTTTCCTGCACCGGATCCGCCGATAATAGCTACAAGTTCACAGGGACGGATGGAAAGGCTTACGTCATTACAGATCGTCTTCTGTTTTCCTTTCCTTCCTACCCTTCTTACAATATGTCTGGCCTCAATTCCGATTCCCTGTACAAAAGTGTAATAATAAATTCTTCCTGCTGTAAATATCAGCTTAGAGTTCGTGATCCGGATCACATCTTTTTCATGAAGACGTACCTTTCCTGCTATCTTTCTCCCATTCACATACACACCATTTGTGCTGTTTGTGTCATAAAGATAATACTGTCCGTTTTCCATTCGGATCCGTGCATGATCCATGGAAACACTGACATGCCTGAGACAGATATCACAGGACTTCTGACGGCCAACGGTCACATCCGTTCCTTCCTGTATAAAAGCACAGTTCCACCTCACGCTTTCCTGACTTTCACTGAGCAGGAACATGACTCCCTGCCTGATACTCTCTCCCTCTGCATCAATCCTTACAATGTCACCTGGCTCCATTGTACATTGCCTTACCATCAGATCATTCCATATGATCCCGTTTTTGCTGTTTGGAGCATCTGTAATAAAAAGGCTTCCATCCTTGTATTCCATAAACCCGTGATTTCTTGAAACCACTTTTGACTGCAGGATAAAGTCACAGTTCTGTGCCCGTCCAAATGTTATTTTTCTGTTTTCCCATCCATCAAGACTGATCTCCTTTGGCGGATTTTCTCCATCGAAAATAATAAGAATTTTTCCGCCTGCCTTTGATTTTTCTGAATGACGATAATAGACTGTCTCTGCTCTGTAACTGCTCATTTCTCCCCCTGTTACGGTTCCTGTGCCGCATTTACTGCATTTGGATTATACCATTTTCCAATCAGCTGCCGTTCACCTGTAACTCTGTCCATAGACCAGAATTCCGTATTTTCCTGCCCATTCTCCGGACAAAATCTCATAAAGCAGATCTGATCCTTCAATTCATAGAATCCGCCTCCCAGATACAGATGAAAGTTTCCAATATCATATTCTTTCTGTTCCCCTGTCTCTAAGTCTCTCCTGTAAAGGATCGTGTGATCTCCAGCTTCCTGTTTAAAATAAAGCCCCTCACCGCTGACAACACTTTTTGCATACTGGTCTGTAAGCAGAGTTTCTGTTTCTCCTGTCAGCGCATCATAGGAACAGGTTGTATAAGTGCCGTTTTCATTCTGGAGCATATAGTACAGCTTATAGCCTCTGACTGCCAGACGGGTTCCTTTCAGATCCTCTATTCTCTTCGGATTCTGAAACCCCGGCTCTGAAGTGTACCATTTGCCGTCTTCTATTCCGGTAGAAAACCATACATTTTCATTTCCGTTCCTGAAAATATATGGAGGCGCCTCCTCTTCTTTTCCTGTTTCCAGATTGATCTTTCTGCTGCCTTTGTTTCCCTGACTGTCTACTGACGTATAATACAGCCATCCGTCATGAATACATAAAAAAGTAGAAGCATATGCATGCTCTGTGAGAAATTCTCTTTTTTCTCCGTCAAGGTTCATAGCTATGACAGGACAGGGAACGTTTTCCACACCGTTGTTCATTCTCCAGTATATCTTATCCCCATACACAGCCATCGTATCCACATAACTGCCTGAAATACTCTTAAAACCTTCTGCATCTACATCATATACGGTATAAATTTTATTTCCATTTTCCCACATACGTCCAGAATATGGCATCTGCACTTTCAGACTGACTGCTTCTGTTTTTTCTTCCCGGATATCGTCTTCCTCTTCTTCGATGGCATTTTCCTCTTCTTCCAAAGATTGCTCCTCTGTTTTTTCCGCCTGGGAAACCGGCTCCTCTTTTCTCAAAAAGTCAGTAATCTGTCTCCGCCCCAGGAAAAACACTGTCAAAAACAGAAAGATTGTTATAAGAGCTGCTGTAATCCCCAGTATCCAGGGAACAGCACTTTTTTTCCGGGGCTCACTGTCTTTACGTATCTGTTTTCCTTTATGGTTAAGCAATACTGTTGTTTCCTCTCCCTCAGGAGGAAGCAGCAGTGTGGCACTGTTTCCCTCTTCAGGATCTTCTTCTATATAAAGCAGCTTACGCAGATCTCTTTCAAAATCTGATGCTTTCTGATAGCGATCTTCCCCACGGTAAGCACAGGCTTTTCTCAATATATTTCCCAACGGCCTGCCTCCATGGCAGGGATCCGGAAATAACTCTCCTTCCCTTCTCCTTCTGTCAGCTTCCATCACGGCGCTATATCCAATATCTGCGCCGTCAGACGGCAAAAAGGGAAGTCGGCCTTTATTGGCAAGCTGGTACAGGACCAACCCCAGAGAATAAATATCTACTGTCTTCCCGTACTTTTCTCCCCTGTAGATCTCCGGGGCCATATAAGATTCCGTTCCGGCTTTGGTAGATCCCGCCATTGTATTTTCCATATATCTGGCAATTCCAAAATCTCCCAGTTTGTATCCGCCCAGATCTGACCAGAAAATATTTGCCGGCTTAATATCCCGATGTATGACGTCCCGCCTCTCACATACATCAAGAGCCTGGCAAAGATCACATCCCAGCTGAATAACGTCTCTCAGAGTTAATACTTTTTCTTTTTGGATTTTTGAAAGGCTTTTCAAAAGCTCCATCCGAATATAGATGACCCATCCGCCCGATACCTTTTGGATCCTGGAATCTTCAATGGATACAATATGAGCAGCCCCTTTCAAAGATTCCATAATATCGATTTCTTTTATAATGCTGGTCTTTATTTCCTTAAGATAAGATTCCACTGAAATCCCACTGTTTTCCAGCTCTCTCTGCTTCTGTTCATCCGGCACTACACGGATGATCTTTACCGCAGCCTGCGAAATATGCCCGTATTCCGTCTTTTGTACTCTGTATACACTGCCAAAAGTACCTTTGCCCAAAATACCGATAATCTTCCATTCCGGCCAGGGCAGTTCAATCCTTTCTTCCATTGTAATTTCTATTCCTTCCCTGTAAATTTCTGTATGGCAAATTCCCACCCTGTCCGAACAACCTCACAGTCTCAGGACAGCGTGGGAATATTTTTCTTTTTCATTCACACCATATATCTAATTTGTACTAATATTATACATAATTACAAAAATTTTTACAATATGTGGCATATTTTGTGGGCATACTTTTCTCCTTTATATTGCCCACGAATATATTTTTTTGTTCTGATATCAGGACAAGCCTGTAAAAAAGTGATATTCTATAATAAAAGGAGTAAAAGGAAGGAGAAGACATACATGTCAATATTCTCAGATGTTATAAATGAATATATAGAAGAAAAAGAAATTAAGATTTTTGCCCTGGCAAAATACTGCAGTACAGACCGTTCCACCATGTACAAAATCCTCAATGGCAAACGCAAACCACCATCCCGTGAAATATTTCAGAAGATTGTGCAGTTTCTGCATCTTACTCCTCTGGAAAATCAGCGTCTGGAAGAAGCATGGAAGATCAGCCGAATCGGTCCTGATGTTTATTACAAGAGGAAAAGCGTTGAAAATTTTATCACTCATTTTCCCAGTCAGTCTCAGGTCTCTCTGCCTGGTCTGCCTTTTATCCCTGTAAATACTGATAAACAGATCAGCCAGTCTGATGTTTCTCCACTGAACTCACAGCAGCAGATAAATTTTTGTATGCATCGTATGCTGCTGTCGGAAGCCGGAAAAGAAACTGGCCGGATCGGACTTTTTCTGCAGCCTGACCATACTTTTTTATTCAGTCTGCTTTCCAGCCTGCAGCCTGTAGGGGATCTGAATATCCAGCATATTATCTGTTTTACCAGCAAGGACAGCTTTACAAAAGAACACGAACTTTATAATCTGTTATGTTTTCGTGAAATCCTTCCACTGTACCTTGCCGGATTAAATTATATGCCACGCTTTTTTTATGATAATATCCAGTCCCATTACTTTAATTTTAATATGTACCCCTGCCTTGTCCTTACATCGACTTCAGCACTTATGTGTTCTTCTGATTATCAGACAGGCATCCTGTACCGAAAACAGAACGTGGTAGATTTCTTGTGGAAACAGTATCTTACCTATTACGAAAGATCTGCTTCACTATTCAAGGCAGCTTCACTTTCACCAGAAAACTCCTGTGATTTCTTTGATATGCTGCTTGATACAGAAGATACTGATAATACTATAATCATCCAGCCGGAAGCATGCCTTACTCCGTTTTTTACAGAATCCCTGCTGAAGTCCATTGTAAATCCGGATCTTCCAAACCAGGAGTTTCTCCTGAAACAAACCTGCAGGAATTCTTTCAATAATCTGAAAAAAATACAAAACGGGCAGTTTACGCTTTATTTTACTCTTGATGGTGTCCTCCGTTTTGCACGCACTGGCCTTATCGATGAAATACCGGAAGCTTTTTATACACCTCTGTCCATCGAGCAGCGGCTTATGATCCTGCAGAAAGTTCTGTCCTGCTGTCAGTCCGGAGCATATCGGCTTCTTCAGAAACCATTCAGGCATCTGCCTGCCAATCTGCGTCTTTGTATACGAAATGAGCAATGCTCTATTATCTTTAAAAACAATAATCACCAGACGATCCTTTTTCTTATTCAGGAACCCAGCTTTCTGGATATCTTCCGCGATTACCTGGAGAATATGAATCCGGAAAGCTTTTACTCCCCGAAAGAGGCCGTCAGTCTGATTCAGAAAGTCATTACCTGCATAAAAAAAGGAGAACTTTAAATGTTCTCCTTTTTTATGCCATTGATTTACAGTAAATATATAGGAAGATCTTCCGTCACATGTACCGGAGCATTTGTATTTTCCGGCTGCTTCGCTTTATCAGAAATAAATGCTGCCTGAAGTTCTTCAGAATTGGACGGTGTAAGCACAGAAGTTTTAACACTTCTGGCTGCTTTTGCTGTTGTCTTTCTGGCTGTAGTCTTCTTTGCAGCAGCAGTCTTTGTTGTTGTGGTCTTTGCTGCTGTTTTTTTCGCTGCTGTCTTTGCGGGAGCCTTAACACTATCAGCTTTCGCTGTCTCCGAAACTTTTACCTCTGCTGCTGTTTCTTTTACTTCTGCTGCCTTTTTTGTTCCTGCATTTGCTGCACGTTTAATACTTGCTTTACCTACTGACACGTTTCATTACCTCCTCTGCCAATTCTGCATATTCTTTTGCACTTCTGCTGGATTTCTTATACTCTACTACAGGAGCACTGTTATCCTGTGCCCATTCCACAGAACTGTCTACACGGACAAAAGAATCAAACACGTATATCTCCTCCAGTTCATGCAAAGTTTCCATAGTCTGTTTAAAATAATTCTTGCGTGTATCTACCTTGGTCACCGCTATTCCGGCAACCTGGAGATCCGGAGCGATCTGTTTCACCTCATTAAGGAAATCAAACATATTTGCAAGGCCAAACATTCCCCAGGGGCTTGCCTCTACCGGTATGACCACCTGATCTGACGCGCACAGAATATTCATAACCCATCCCCCAAGAGTAGGAGGCGCATCAATAAGAATATAATCGTAAATACCGGAATCCTTGATCTTCTGGAGACATTTCTTCAGAATAAATTCTCTCTGCCACTTGGTAAAAAGCTCATATTCAATAGAACTCATCAGCGTAGATGACGGAATCAGATCCAGATTCTCATAAGGTGTATGTACAATAAAATCTGTCAGATCCTGCTGATTTCTGATTGCATGGTAAAGATTTTTTTCACCTGCCGCCTTATCCAGTACCCAGTCCTCAGAAAAAAAAGAAAGGGACAGATTCAGCTGCATATCTCCATCGATCATCAGAACTGTTTTTCCTGCACGGGCCATGGCTGCGCCGATGTTGGAACAGGTGGTAGATTTGCCGCTGCCGCCTTTATTATTTGTAAAGCAGATAGTTATAGTCTTATTCATAGAACTCCTCCGGAGAAATAAATACTATCCTCAGTATACTTTGTTTTCTGACAGTTTTCAAGGCAATTCGGGTTCTTTCCTCATTTTTCAGGTAATACCAGGTAACACTTTTTATTACTGGTCAATCATTAAACGCATAGTAAAAAGAGCCTTGAAAAATCAAGGCTCTCATGGTTGTTAGCGTGCGTTAGAGGATTCGAACCCCCGACCTTTTGGTCCGTAGCCAAACGCTCTATCCAGCTGAGCTAAACGCACATCTTTGTGATTTCCTTCACAACAAAGAGTATTTTACATTATAATGTGCATTTTGTCAACAGCTTTTTTAAAATTTTTTTATTTTTTTCAAAGAAGAAAAATGTAAAAGTAAATTCCGGTTCTTTACCTGGCTCCCGGAAACTTATTTTTCATTAAGTCTTTATGAAAGACTTAATTCCAGTTATCCTTCTCTTATAGTGTTCATGGGAGAAAGGATGTACATAATGAGAGCAAAACATTTAACCTTAGAAGAGAGAAAAATAATCCAGGAAGGCATCGAAAAGCGCTTGTCCAAAACAGCCATTGCCCGTTCCCTCCACAAAGATCCGACTACCATTGCAAAAGAAATCAAAAAGCACAGAACCTTAAAGCCACGCAACCGCTTTAACTCACCTGTCATCTGTTCAAACTTTAAACAGTGCAGCAAACCCCGTAAATACTGTTCCGAAGCCTGCCCATCCTATACCGAACAGTCCTGTTCCCTGCGTGACCGCTCCGTCGGCGCCTGCAACCATTGTCCGGACATCAAACACTGCCGGCTGGATCATTACTTCTACAACGCCAGCCATGCCCACGAAGATTATCTCTTTCACCTGTCTGATTCCAGACAGGGCGTTAATCTTTCAGAACCGGAACGTGTTCTCATTGCACAGACCATTGCCCCGCTCCTCAAAAAAGGGCAGTCCCTTTATCAGATCCTTACGAACCATCCGGAACTCCCCCTTTCGGTAAAATCTCTCTACACCTACATCGAAGGCGGCGTTTTTAAAGACTTTGGCGTTGATAACTTCTCCCTGCGCAGACAGGTTTCCATGCGCGAACGGAAAAAGCTGAAAAAACGCAGGGAGCCGGTCAACTATGAGGGGCATAAGTTTTCAGACTATCTGGCGTTTCTTACCGGCAATCCTTCCATCCCGACAACGGAAATGGATACGCTTTACAACCAGCCGCAGGGGCCCTATATCCAGACCTTTTCTTTTCAGAATACCGGACTTATGATCGGATTCCTCCATCAGGAAAAAACTTCGGAATCCATGGCTTCTGCCTTAGATTTCCTTCAGGAGCTTCTCGGCGCCGACTATTTCCGCCTCTTTTCCCTGATCCTCACTGACCGCGGGACAGAGTTTGAAAAAGTTTCCCTCTTTGAGCGGAATCCGCAAAGCGGGCAGATACGGACAAATATCTTTTATTGTGATCCGCAGACACCAAGCCAGAAGCCTCATGTAGAAAATAACCACAACTATGTCCGGGATATCCTTCCGAACCAGCGGAATCTCGAACACCTGACGCAGGCAGATCTGAATCTTATGTTCGATCATATCAATTCCGTTCCACGAAAGGTATTAGGCGGAAGAACTCCTTATGAGGTCTTTTCCTTCTTTTACGGGGAAGCGCTGCTGCATAAGCTGGGTGTCAGACGGATCGAACCGGATTCCGTAACGCTGCAGCCGTATCTGCTGAAATCACGACCACCGGCTTAGCCGGTGGTTTGCTTTGACCCTATAAGGGTCTGTTA
>ENA-ORMO01000733-ORMO01000733.1-human-gut-metagenome-genome-assembly--contig:-NODE-733-length-43272-cov-4.086795_pt1 | contig 43272 bp, 38 predicted proteins | sample MGYA00242106_ERZ509001 | MGnify/ENA primary metagenome ERZ509001 (study PRJEB26280, sample SAMEA2338736) | human gut metagenome | biome: human gut; feature: human-associated habitat; material: faeces...
TGACTTCCATGAATCGCAGAGCAGAGAAGCGGTTGAACCAAGTATAGGCAACCTCTTCCATGACCTGCTTATATCCTTTATCGTTAATCTCAGCAATCAGAGCCTGACGCTGTTTCTTTCCATCGGCAGTGAGGACTTTTCCACCAACGCTGTCCGCATTGGCATCCTCAATGTTGTCCTCTGTGATACCGTATTCCACACCTTTTAAGGAAACACGGGCAATCAACTCTGTTCTTGCCCAGACAGCAAATTTTTTAATCGCATTCTTATCCATATATTCTCATCCTTAAATATTTTTAAACAAGTCTTCAATTTCTTGCTTTGTAACCGTAGTATCTACTCCTTCTAACTCATCGAATGGAACGCTAATATCTTTTGCATAAATTCTTTTTGCACAGAAATAACTAAAATAATATTCCAACACAAGTAATATAACTGTAGCCACAATTACTTTCGCTAATACCAACTATCATCTCCGCATCCTGCTTGCAGAACAGGTTGGCAGACTCCATGGCCTTCTTGAAGGGGATGTTGAAGCCCATGCCGGCGCCGCCGGAGGGCATGGCGCCCTCGCCGCCGCCCATGGCCTTGACGCCGGTCTCAGAGGTGACGCACCAGTACATGAAGTCCAGAGTGGCCTGGATGTTCTCGGGAGAGGCGTCCTTGTTCACGCACCAGAAGTTCTCCGTGCCGGTGCACAGGCCCTGGTTGGCCTCGTCGCCCGCGCCCACATAGATGGGGATCATAGCCAGGTCCTCGTCAGAGAACTTGCCCTCGCCCACCAGGTTGGCATACTCCCAGGAACCGTTCTGGAAGAACACAGCCTCGCCGGCCAGGAACTCGTTGCGGCTGTCGTCGCCGGTCTTGCTGGGAAGCTCCGCGGGATCGCAGGTGGCGTTGTTCAGGTACAGGTCAAAGATGGCCTTGTAGTTATCCAGGTAAGTACCCTTGAGAGCGTCGGTGGTGGTGACGCCGTCGGCCTCATACTCCAGATAGATGGGCAGGTTGGCCAGGTGGGTCTGATAGCGCCAGTTGGAGGAGGCGTCCATGCCGGCGGAGGAGAAGGCCGCAAAGCCCAGCTCGTCCTTCCGGGCGGTGATGTCCTCAGCCACCTTCTTCAAGTCCTCAAAGGACTGGATGTCCTCCACGGTGTAGCCGGCCTTTTCCAGCAGGGTCTTGTTGGTAATCAGGCCGAAGGACTCCACCACGTAAGCCATGGCCAGGGTGGCGTCGCCGTCCTTGAGGGCGAAGGCCTCGTTGGTCAGCTCGCCCAGGACCGGCGTGCCGGTCAGGTCGTAGCAGTAGTCCTTCCAGTTCAGCAGGCCGTTGGGGCCGTTGACCTGGAACAGGGTGGGCGGATTGCTCTTGGACATGTCGCTCATCAGCGTGGTCTCATACTCGTTGGAGGCCGCGGTGACCACAGTCACCGGCACGCCGGTCTCCTCGGTATAGATCTTGGCCAGCTCTTTCCACTGGCCGTCCTGCTCAGGCTTGAAGTTCAGGTAAAAGACTTCGCCGGCGGCGCCCTCGCCGTCACCGGCGGGCTCAGCGTCGTCTGCGGGCTTGTCACCGCCGCAAGCGGCCAGAGACAGTGCCATTGCCAAAGTCAGCAAGAGGGCAAACAGTTTTTTCATCTTGTTCAATCTCCTTGTCAAAAAATTTATTTTCACATCCGCAGATGCAAAAACCTCATACTTCCCGGACACTGCCGCCGTTCCGCAGGGCGGTGTCCAGCACCACATGGCGGTTCCCGCCCCGGCCCTCGATCATGTCCACCAGGATCTCCACTGCCTCCAGCCCCATCTCCAGCTGAGGCTGGACCAGGGTCGTCAGGGTGGGCACACAGTAGGCGGAGATGTCGATGCCGTCGATGGCCACCACAGAGCAGTCCTCCGGCACCCGCCGTCCCGCGTCATAGGCCGCCTTCATCGCGGCCACCGCCATGGAGTCCGCAATGACGAACACAGCGGTCAGATCGCCCCGCCGCTCCAAAAGCCGGGTCATGCCCCGGTAGGCGGCGGCCATATCAAAGGTCTCCGTCTCCTCCACCAGGCTCTCCTCCGGCGGAATCCCCGCCTCCTCCAGCGCCCGGCAGTAGCCCATATAGCGCAGCTGGCTGATGGAGCGGTCCCGGGTGGAATCCAGCAGGACGCCGATCCGGCGGTGTCCCCGCTCCAGCAGCAGCCGAACGGCCCGGTAGGCCTCCAGCCGGTCGTCGATGGTGACGGAGGAATAGCTCTCAGGCCGGAGCTCCCCGAAGCTGTTGGTATAGGAACAGCAGACAAAGGGCACATCCAGCAGCGCCACCTGCTCCGGCGTGTAGTCAAAGCAGCCGCCCAGCAAAATCAAGCCCTGGAGCCGTTTGGACCGGGCCAGCTCCGCGCCGGAGCGGACCTCGTCCTCCCCGGATCGGATCTGATGGAGGACCATGGTGTATCCCGCCCGGCCGATAGCGTCCTCCACCGCGTGGATCACCCCGGTGAAAAAGGGATTTCCCACGCCCCGGACTACCAGGCCGATGGCGTCGGACTGGGGGCGGACCAGGTCTCTTGCGCTGTTGTTCGGCACATAGTGCAGCGCCCGCACCACCTCCAGCACCCGGGCCCGGTTGGCCGCGCTGACGTCGGGGTGGTCGTTGAGGACCCGGGAGACCGTGCTGACAGAGACGCCGCAGCGCTCTGCGATATCCTTGATCGTCATGGTGCTCCCCACCTTTCTCGCCGGCCTAAAACGTTACCGGGAACGTTTCCAGTGCTTTTCGTTATTTAATATAGATGATTTTACGCCGGCTTGTCAATCTCATTTTGTCGCTTTTGTGGAAGAGCACAAACTTTTCAGAAATCTCTGTGAACTCTCACAAGGGGCGCCCCAAACGTAACCGTTTAACTCCCTCCCCTGCCAAAAAGGCCCCCGGGATCTCCGGGGGCAAACACAGAGAACCCTCCGTATGCGCTTCCATCATACGGAGGGTTTATGGAGGTCTAAGAGAATGAAGCTCCGCAGGACGCACGACCTCCCGACAGGAGCGTATCAAAGTGCGGTTTTTCGTTCCGAAAGGAATTTTTGCTCTGGCTCAACTCTCCAACAAACCGGAATTTTTTAAAGAGGATTGTTCCAGTATTCCACGGCATTTCTGTTTATATCATAAAACGTAATGTTACCAGCATTCACAGGCAAAACAATCGCAAAAGGTTTATCGCTGTCAATGTCAATTACTTGAGTCGAATTGCCATCATACATTTCCAGTTGTGCTACCTGTTGTTGATTCATAGAAATAAACGCTCGTTCTTTATATCCCTCTGCTGTGTACTCTGCAATTCCTCTGTCAACGCCTGAAAGGCTACCGCCGCCACGAAAGAAATATCCAAAGGAGAGTCCGGGACGATTAACATAGACAGAAAAAGTGTGGTCGCTCCTATTCTGAGGATAAGAAATATACGCCGCCATCGTGTCGGAAACGCTTCCCTCAACTGTCCAATCATCCTTAATCTTCTGCGAAGAGCGAATATCTGCTTCTAAATTGGATGAAGCCACACCAATATCATGATTGACATAAAGAAATCCAACAAACAAAACACAAACAAGAACAACCACCAACGTTATCTTTAGAAAAGTTTTTTTCATACAATCACACCCCCCTGCAACTTCTAATTTGCCGTTCGCTTTACTTGAGCAAATTATACGATAAAACCTGTGAACAATTCTACTGTAACTTTAGGAAAATAAACGAAAAGTCCGGACAGGAAACTGTCCGGACTTCCTCGTTCCATCATAGATCCATGCTGTTTTCGCAGCTTTCACTCCCCAGGGGACTGATACTGCGATGATGTTCAGACGGCCTCGTGGCCCTGGCTGCGGATGGTCTCCACCACCCGCTCCGCCAGCTCCCGGCAGCGGGCTTCGCTCTCGGCCTCTACCATGACCCGGACCAGGGGCTCCGTGCCGGACTCCCGCACCAAGATCCGCCCCGTGCTGCCCAGCTCCTCCGCCACGGCCTGGACTGCGGCCTGAACCGCCGGGTCCTCCTGGGCGGTCTTCTTATCCCGGACCCGGACGTTGATGAGGACCTGGGGATAGACGGTCATCCCCTCCGTCAGCCGGCTCAGGGGCAGCTTCTTGGCCAGCATGACCTCCATGACCTTCAGCGCGGTCAGGATGCCGTCGCCGGTCCGGGCATACTTAGAGAAGATGATGTGGCCCGACTGCTCGCCGCCGATGCGGTGGCCGTTATTCATCATATTCTCATAGACGTATTTATCGCCCACCTTGGTCTTCTCATAGGCGATGCCCGCCTCGTCCAGCGCCTTGTACAGGCCGAAGTTGCTCATGATCGTGGTGACCACCGTGTTGTTCACCAGCTTATCCCGGCCCTTCATATAGCAGGCGTAGAGATACATGATCTGGTCGCCGTCCACCAGCTGGCCCTTTTCGTCCACGGCCAGGCACCGGTCCGCGTCGCCGTCAAAGGCAAAGCCCACGTCGCACCCCTGCTCCTTCACATACCGCTTGAGTCCCTCGATATGGGTGGAGCCGCAGTCCGTGTTGATATTCAGCCCGTCAGGCCGGTCGTTGATCACCCGGACGTCGGCGCCCAGGGCCTTGAACACGCTGGGGGCGATGTTCCAGGCGCTGCCGTTGGCGCAGTCCAGAGCCACCTTCTTATCCTTGAAAGAATACTGGGCCAGGGCGATCAGATAGCCGATATAGCGGTTGCGGCCGGCGCTGTGGTCCACCACGCTGCCGATCGCCTCGCCGGCAGCCAGGGGCAGCTCCCGCCAGGGATTGCCGTCCAGCTCCAGCTTTCCGTCCAGGTAATCCTCCACCAGGGAGATGGTGGTCTCGTCCATCTTCTCCCCCTCCCGGTTCATCAGCTTGATGCCGTTGTCATAGAAGGGGTTGTGGCTGGCGGAGATCATCACGCCGCAGTCAAAGCCGTCGATCCGGGTCACATAGGACACCGACGGCGTGGTGGTCACGTGCAGCAGATAGACGTCCGCCCCGGAGGCGGTGACGCCGGCGCTGAGGGCGTACTCCAGCATATAGCTGGACCGGCGGGTATCCTTGCCCACCACGATGCGGGCCCGCTGGCTGCGGCCGTAATACCAGCCCAGGAAGCGGCCGATCTCATAGGCGTGCTGGGCGGTCAGACCCTCCCCGGCCTTGCCGCGGAAGCCGTCGGTTCCAAAATATCTTCCCATAATGTCACTCCATTGTATCAGAATCTCAAGATCCCAGCCGGCGCGCCGGCTGTGCTTCTCCTTATCATACCCTCTGCCCGGCCAAATGTCCAGAAAATTCCGTGCGCCTCCCCTGCTCCTGCGGCTCTTTTTCCAAAGTGCCCCTTGAAATCCCAGCTCTCCTATGAGAAAATAAGAATATGAGATTTCTGCATCAGACATAGGAGGCGCTGACATGAAGATTTCCACCAAGGGGCGGTATGCCCTGCGGCTGATGACAGACCTGGCCAACAGCGGTCAGGAGGGCTATGTGTCCTTAAAGGACGTGGCGGTCCGGCAGAATATTTCTCAGAAGTATCTGGAGCAGATCGCCGGCTCCCTGGCCAAGGCGGGCCTTCTTCAAAGCGGCCGGGGCGCTCAGGGCGGATACCGGCTGGCCAAGGCCCCTGCTGATTACACAGTGGGCGAGATCTTACGCCTGACGGAGGGGAACCTGGCCCCTGTGGCCTGTCTGGCCGGTCCTGAGAACCGCTGCGAGCGCTGCGGCGAGTGCTCCACCCTGGATTTCTGGAGCGGGCTCTACGCCACGGTGAACGCCTATATCGACCGCTATACCCTGGCAGATCTGGCGGCGGAGCGCAGGCACTCTGCCGACGGCTCCCCGCCGAAGGGCTGAGCAGTCCCATCTCCCAGACAAGGGGCGTCCGTCTCTGACGGGCGTCCTTTTTTGCGTTTGATCAGATCTTCGCCATGATTTTCCATCAAAAAAACAGCATATTCCCCTGGTTTCGAGTCAAACTATGCTCGCGATACCCAAGCAGCACTCTTTTGATATTTGACAAAGGAAAAGGAGAATACTGTGATGTCTAGTAAGAATACCAACAAGATCAATGTCCCCGAGGCCCGTGCCGCTATGGATAAGTTCAAGATGGAGGCTGCCTCCGAGGTTGATGTACCCAGTACCTATTATGAAATAATTACTGACGAACAATGACCCACTACATAAGCAAACAAAAAAAGGCAGGATGCCAGCGTTTTCCGCTTGGTATCCTGCCTTTTCTATCAGAAGCAAGTAGTTCCCTTATGCAATTTCTTCGATGTCGGGAGCCTTCTTGGCATCCTCTTTCTTTTTAGCCGAAACGATGTGTTCTACCAAAAGCTCCTTTATTGTCTTCTTGCCAGAAAACTGACGCTCGACCGTATAGGTGGCTTCGCCAATCTTGATTTCGATTTCCTTATCCATAGTAACCTCCAATAAATCCGCAGCTGGCAGGATCACTCAGGCTTCTCTACGCTGAAAAGAGGGATAATATCATAATTACCGTCCTCAGCAGAGTCGAGGCCCAATTCTTCCAGTACTTGTTTTTGAATCTCAGGCTTCAAGTCATCGATATAAATCTCAACGCTCATTTGTCTTCCTCCAAATAGAACTTCTTCAAATCAATCCACTTGCAATCAGGGTAATTCCCACGCTTGCAGCCCAGACAGTTGGTCGTAAGGCACTCCTCAAGCCAACAGGTTTGGCAGGTATCCATTCCAACATAGTCACTGGAGGCATACCAAAAGCCTGCTGGATGGAACTTAACAAGCCAACCGCCACAAACATTACAGTATTTCTCTTCCAAAACGACCTTCGTGGCTTTTTCCCATTCGATCTCCTGACCACATTTAGGGCAGAAGTTCCATCTTGGGTGGTCATGGTTGCCATCAAACAGGACCTTCTCGCAGTTCGAGCAGGTATAGACCGGTTTGATGTTCGGTCGCTCTTGGTTTTCAATCGGAACCATATAAATCCTCCCATACGCAGAGGGCTGCAGCACGGATGCTGCAGCCCAAGTCAAAATCATTTGTTTCGGAAAAGGTGCTTATAGAGATCGTCTACGCCTTTCCGCTTTTGTGTCCAGGTAATCGGTGCCACTTCAAAACCTGCAGCGACGCTCATTTCGATATAGCGGTCGCGCGCCTTGCGAACCTCTTCTTTGGCCTGATAGTCTGAGTCAACCATGATGTTGATTCTTTCCACGCCAAAAGAACTCAGTTCTTCAAGAGCACGCTCGAACTGAGAGTAGCTTGTCACTCCTGTAAGACCGACAAAACCGCATTCATACGGGGTGCCCAGCGCAAAATTGTAGGCAATATCTGCCTTCATCACGCCTTCAGTAAGACAGACAACCTCGTCCCCCTCGTGAACTCCTACATAGTGCGGGCAGCACTTGGACTGTGTGCCGTAGTACTGATCGACACTCGTAAGATTATAGAACTTCTGATTATAAACCTTATCGAGGCGAACCTGTATGGCTTCAATTTGACCGCTAAGGTTTCGATCCGGCAGCATGATTCCGGAACCTCTGATGTCTATCGTCCATTGACCAGTATCTTTCTGACAATAGAAGCCTGGGACACCATCAAGGATACAGCCACGCTCCAGCAACTCCGTCACGATACGCTTCAGTCGTGTGGTGGGTGTTGTACGATAGCCCAGCCAGTCAATTTCATCCTGGGTAAGTCCACGATCTTTCAAGGATGCTTGATGTGTGGGGCAAAGAGTCAAAAGAGAGAGCAGATTTGAATAGGTGTTATCCCGCACCTCGGCTGAGGCTATCGGGAGTTCCACTGTCTCAATCGGCCTCCGCTTTTGCTTATACTCACGAGGCTTTTCATTGCTGTCGGAGCCAAACATCTTACAGAGTTCCTCATAGGCCGTATGGAGGTTGACTTCGCAAAACTCTGCGTAAAGGTGGAGAATGCCCCCACCTTTACCGCAGCGGTTACACCGAAACACATTGTCCCGGATCTTCACATTCATATGAGCTTTTCGATCTGCACAGAAAGGACATCGGCAATGTAGTTGAGTGCCGGTATCGCGAATTACTTCAATTCCAAGCAAGTCAACCACCTGTTCAATATCACATGGCAGATCGGGTTTTCTGCCCATCATCAATCACCTCCCTCGGTGAGGGGCACAATTAACTGGCCATCTGACCAACGGCTTCCAACAGCTTTGTGGCACCTGCCTTCAGTGCGAGATTATGGCCGGAATAGTTCTTCACATACCACGCCAAATCACCGGGGTTCTTCATGGCGATATCACCCAGCGTCCAACCGTTGAAACGACCGAAATCCACCTTGACTGCTTTGGCCTGCTCAATAGTCATGACCCGCATATACTCATCAACTGTCTTGGGCGGTTCCGGAGCAGCGGCTTTCGGCTGCTGAACAGGTGCCTGAGGCTGAGGCTGCTGAGTGGGCTGAGGTGCCGGAGTGCTCTGGGCTGGAGCTACAGGCATTGCCGGCTGCGCCGTAAAGCTGGCGGCAACATTGCCCGGATGTCCAGCATCTTCGTCAGGCGGCATTTTGATGGGAGCGTCTGCGATAATGCTCGCCAGAGTTTCACCATTCATACAGAACTGAGTGCCATAGCCGGCATCAGCCAATGCACGCCCTTTCGCCACCGTTTCCGCAATCTCCAGGAAGCGATCGCCAAAGCGCTCCTCTGTCGGGAAGCGCTGAGAATAGGCCTTTCCGATGAACTGATCAGCAGGGTCTGCCTTATCTGCATAGACTCTGCAGCAGACCACGGCACTTTTCTCATCCAGATGGACAAGCTCTGGATCGATCTTGCCGTTCGGGCGGTGCAACCGGAACCAGAGCAGTCGATACTTGACATCCAGATACAGGTCGCTTTCGCCTTCATCGCCAATGGTATTGCGCACAAAGTCAGCGGGGTTAAATCCATCAACGGCATTGATAGCCGGGATCGCGTTCGTGTTCAATTCACTCATGTTGAGTCTTCCCTTCATAATAAATGTAGAAACGAGGTGGCTTCTGACCACCCCGTTTCCCAAAAATCACGCCACTCGCTTGCTGAGTTCGCGGTTGTAATAAGCCACGATTCGGTCAGCGAGGACAGTGTTGCGTTGACCCACATCACATTTGTGGATCGCAATAAAGACAGCTTGTTTCTGCCCAATCAGAATGACTTTTGCCTTGGCTCTGGTCACCGCTGTGTAGAGCAGGTTGCGCCGCAACATGATATAGTGCTCCTTCAGAAGAGGAACGATGATGACCGGATACTCTTGTCCCTGGCTCTTGTGGATGGTCGTGCAGTAGGAGAACTCAAGGTCCTCCAGCATCTCCTGCGTATATCGCAGTTCGCGCCCATCCAAATGTCACGCCAGAGTTTATTTCATTGTTTATGCGGCGCAATTTCTGAGCTACTCTCTGTGGCAAAAACGCCCGCCACCAGAGGCAATCCCGGTCGGAAGCACTTTTAATATACAGAATTCCATCCCACACAAATCCCAAAAGACGAAAGTGGCGGGTGAAGCGAGCAGGGCAAAAGAGTTCCAAAGAGGAACCGCAGGAGTGCCGGAAAGCGTCAAAGAGGGCGCAACAGGCCTGCATGAAGGTTCAGACATAGGTTTGGGACAGCATTTCCAAACGTTCGAGTCTCACACACTGGACCAAACGCCTCTAAAAAGGGTCAAAAAGGGCTATAAAGCAGCGGAAAGCAGCGAGTTTTCTTCGCCGCTTTCCGCTGCTTTATTAAAATCCCAAACGCGCAGACATCCCAAACACGACCAGACCTTATACAGAAACATCTTCAATCATAAGCTGCTCGCTGTCTGCCTCACTGGAAAGTGCCAGAAGCTCCCCGGCGATATCCGGATTTTCAAAGCGAAGCACATCCGTATCTTTTCTGCCAAAGGCCAGAAGATCCACACTGCCATACCACACGATACTTGTGTCGACAACGGCATACCTTTGCTGAAGGCTTTCGTGCGTATGGACCGTGATCCCTGCCTGTTCCATCGTTGTGATCGCTTCGCATACAGTTTTTTGATTCTTGGGGTCGCAGTGTTCCGCCGTCCTGGTGTGGACCACAGCATCGACGCCGGAATCCATAGCTTTCTGCAGGACAGGAAGAAGTTTTGCGATTCTCCCTTTTTGCAGGTAGGGGCTGACGATCACGATACTTCTGGCAGCGTCATTCAGATCCTGATCAAAAGCGCTCATCGAGGAATGCCCATCGTAGATCATGCTGACCGGCTTATCAGCAGCGCCGAATTTGACCTGATATCCAAGCTCCGCATATCCCTTCAGGCGCTTGTGATACATCCGCTCCAGCGTCGGAACATGGATGTCCACATAATCATAGATGCGGACTTCATACTTTCTCTCATAATTTCTGTGCAGGCGGCCCGCGTATTGGGCCAGTGTGCCCTTCCACGAGATCGGCATCGCCAAAAGAAGCGTGTCCAAGCGCGGGGAGTCAAAGCCCTCCCCGATATACTTTCCGGTCGCAACCACCACGACCTCCTCATCGTCAGCCACATTCTGCAGCGCAGCCAGCTTCTCATGCTTGTCCTTTTGCTTATCACTGCCAACGAGCAGGAAAACATTTTTTACCTGTTCCGATAAACGGCCGGCAAGCAGGACGGCGTGTTCTTTCCGTTCGGTCAGCAGAATTGGCGTGCGCCCCTCCTGAACCAGCTTCACCGTGTCTGACACCAATAGTTCGTTCCTGCTATCATTTTCAACGACTCCGGCATACATATCCTGAATGTTATTCGCATCCGGCAGTCTCGTGCGTGTGAATCTGGGGACAACGAAGTGAGAAAAGGCTCGCTTTTCCGCCTGACTTCTTGCGTCCACTAAATAGCGGACGGGGCCACACTGCATAAAGATGATGGGATGGTGCCCGTCCTTGCGCACGGGAGTAGCAGACAAGCCGTAGACATATTTTGCTTCGACCGCTTTGAGCACATTTTCAAAGGTGAATGCCGCCACATGGTGACACTCGTCCACAATGACCATTCCATACTCCGCCACAAAGGATTTGACAGTCTTTTCCTCCCCCTCGAACAGGGACTGCATAATAGCAATATCGACGATCCCGCTGCATGTGTTCTTTCCGCTGCCGATCTGACCGATCAGATGGCGTTTTTTCTTTCTGCCGCGCTTTTTGGGAGGTTCCGGCAAGACTTCGTTAATATTCAGAAATTGTTCCAGTGATGATTTCCATTGTTCGAGCAAAGCGCTGGATTGAACCAGGATCAGGGTATTGACTTTACGCTGTCCGATCAGATATGCGCCGATCACGGTTTTTCCAAAGGCGGTCGTTGCCGAGAGCACGCCCATATCTGCGGCAAGCAAAGCCTGCGCGGCAGGTTCCTGCTCTGCGCGAAGCGTTCCGTTAAAAGACACGTCGATTGGGCGACCGACACATCTCAAATCCTTGATAACGAAGGGAACCTCATGCTGCTCCAACAGTTCTGCAAGCGTATCCATGCAGCCACGAGGAATGCCGATATAGTCATCGTCCTCATAACCACAATCCAATATGCGGGGCGTACCATACACTGGAAGCCGCATTGCCTGCTTGGAACGAAACTCCGGATTTGGAAACGCCGCCAGGCGCTTGATTGAATTCAATGCCTTTTGAGAGAAACCGTTCTTCTCAAGATAGATCAGATTCGATACCGCAAGTGTTGCCTGCAGCGGGAAATCTCCGCGCGTCATCTTCTGTCGGGATTTCTTGCGTTGCCAAGGTGCTTGGTCCTCCGTAACATCTGCCAATTCACCCATATCACCATTACGGCACAGCTTTTGTAGGCATTCTTCCAGTTGTTCCGGTTTGATTTTAGGCAGAGAGGACAGAAACGCCCACTGGTCCGGATACGGCACAAAATCGTCATCCACAAACAGGGAATTTCCATCCTTCTGCGCCTGCCCCTGAAATGGCAGTGCAATCAAATTTCCAAACCCACCTTTAGGGACAATATCCTGAGATGGGAACAATCGATCATAGGAGGAAAAGGATAGTTCGTGTCTGCGCGCCATCGTCCGGGTCAGCAAGCTGGTGCCCAAGCGGCGGGCATCGGCAGCAGAAACAGGTTCTGAGAAGAAAAACCATACATGGGCGCCGTTTCCGGAACGGGAGCGCTCGACTGCCGGAGCAAGTCCCATTTCTCTGCAGCATTTACAGAACGCGGTCACGTCAAGCTGCCACTTTTCCTCGTCAAAATCCGCAGCCGTCAGCCAGGTCGTGTTGTCTGCCAGCATCGGATATATAGCTGCCACATCCCGGCAAAACGGATCGCGGCCAATCAAATGCGCTTTGACCACCTCGGCTGTGAGCGGCTGGAATTCACGATTGGGGCACTCCGGACACTTGTGTTTCTTTTTGTCGCACAAGCCATGCGCCCATTCGTTTTTGCAGACGGGCGTGTATCCGCTTTTTCCGGTGGCTGTGCTGTGATACCGGCGGGCATACACATCCTCCCGGCCCTTGAATACGGAGAGGAAAAACTCAATTTTCTCCTGAGAGGAGCTGTGCGCATGGATCGGGGCGGTATGCGTATCTTTTATGGCACAGCCGCGCCACAGCGACTCGGAGCATGCCGCCCTCTTACCACTGTCGTCCTCACAAAGGATCTGCTGATGTCCTCCATCCAGAAATGGGAGAATCTCAAGGAGGGTGTATTCCTGCCCATTGATCAGCGCCTTTCTGTTCATACACAGTTCCCCCTCGTCACAATTTTACTTTCTTCTGTACTTTGTTCTCCTGCCGTTTCCATCCTGATAGATCAGACCTTCCGCGACCATGCGTTTCAGGATCCGATTGGCTGTTGCCTGACTCACGTCAAGCAGATGGTCCACGTCACTGCGCACGATATACCCATTGGAGCCAATGAAGTCCAGAATCAATTTCTCACTGCTTTTCGGTTCGTCGGCAGGCATCCCTGCTTTATTTGCGGCGGCGTTCCTATTGGGAAGCGTAATTTTGAACGCGTTGCTCGACACTTCGATTTTAGGCTTTACTTCCGACTCGGCGTATGCCTTCATGATTTTCGGCATACCGGTGCCGTAAGCCTCGATCAACTGCAGACGATAAAATACTGCGGCCAGCTTTGGGTTTCGGCAAACAGAGAGTCCCAGCATAATATCATCCAGTTCAATGCCGGAAGGCAGTCCGCCTACAGAGACAAACTCGATTCGGTCATGATACACGCTGACAAGTGTGCTTGCGCTAAAGGAATAGTCCCTGTGCACCAGCGAGTTCAGCAGCGCTTCACGAAGGGCTTCTTCTGGATAATCCCGCGTGTCGATTCGGTATAATCCATCGAAAGTTGCTTTCGTCTGATTGCGCATATCCAGATAACTATACAGCTCTTCCATTTGCCGAAACAGGGAACCGCCGAATTCCCTTCTGTCCTGAAAAGTGCCTTTATCATCTCCGGCAAAGGTCGCCGCCTTAATCGTACTGGTACACTGATCAGACAGGAGCAGTGCTACATTCGAGTAGATACCATCCGAGGAGATCATTCCGAGGGTCTGCATTTTCGCAGAATCAAATGGGATGTTCTGCTTTTCGAATTGCCATTTAGCCGCTTCAAAGCTAAGGTTCTGTTCCAGCGCGCGCATGGATTCGAAGCTGTCTCCATCTGTTTCTTTGATCATTTTTCTAATTGCAGTATCCGAAGCCGGATCAGAAGATGTGCCGTTTCTAACATAGACCCCGCTGGGCTTCAGTCCCTTACTGCTCAAATAATACGGCCTGTCCGTTCCTTTTTGGATCGTAACAACAATGATATCCTTATCAGCGATACGCTGCGTGTCATAGTGTACAAACATTGTCACATCAGGCTTGATAGAATCCCTGATCATATTGTTTATCTGCAAAGTGACCCGGTCGGCATTTTCCACGCCCACGATACTTCCATCGTTACTGACACCAATATACAGAGTGCCGCCTTTTGTGTTGGCAAACGCAATGACTTCCTTGCAAATATCTCCCACGATCTCAGCTTTGAGTTCGACGACTTCGCTTTCAATAAATAACATAACACATCGCCTCCTTGTTTTAGTTGTCATTATAGCCATTCTTGTCATTCTTGTCAACTTCTAATCATGCGACAAGAAAACTGTTTTTTATACCACCTCAAAACGGATTCTGAGCAGGGCTTATTTCATTGTTTATGCGGCTCATTTTTTGAGCTTTTCTCTGCGGCAGAATCGCCCGATACCGGCGCAAAACTGGCCGGAAGCACTTTTAATATACAGAATCCAATCCCAGATAAATCCCAAAAGACGAAAGTTGTGTGTGAAGCGTGCAGGTCGAAAGAGTTCTAAAAAGGAACCGTTGGAGTGTTATAAAGCGGCAAACAGGGCAGAAAAGCTCCACTTGAAAGTATAGACGTACTTTTGGGAGCAAGATGCCGGGAGTTCGAGTCTCCCCACTCGGACCACAGCCTCTGAAATCTGATGATTTCAGAGGCTGTTTTCATCTCAGAGGAGAGTAGAGCCACTTCTAAGGGGTAAGTTAAAGGGGTATGTTAAGAGGGTATGTTTTCCTAATGACGCTTCTCATCACATGTCCTAAAAAGTATCGATTTTTAACCACAAGTTGAATGACAAACCCGAAAAGTTGTGGTATAGTACATTCAGAAACCAAGAACAACACTTTACAGAAAGGACGCAGAACCATGAAGACCATCTCTTCCGCTATCTTCTATATGAGCGAGTGGCAGGCTATCTTCCAGTGTGAGGAATATAGCTTTTGCGAAGCACGCCCATATCAAGATAAGCAGAAGAATATGATCGGATTGAGTACCTGTTGACCCTAAAGGATCGGTCTATCAGGATCTCCTTCTCTGAATTATTGAAGCCGCTTGTCTTGAGTGCAGACAAGCGGCTTTTTCATGCCCATGAGGCCAAATAATTCAGATAGGAGGTGTATTCGAGAATGAACATTCCAACGATCAACCTTGCTCGCACAGGCGCCAATATTGTGATGCTGCGCAAAGCGGCAGGGCTGACGGTGCATGACCTGCAAATGGCATTCGGCTTCAATTCCCCGCAGGCCATCTACAAGTGGCAGAACGGCACAGCGTTGCCGACTGTCGATAATCTAATCGCTCTTGCTGCGCTGCTGCATGTGCGCATTGATGATATTCTCATTACCGATCACTCGGTTGCTTAATACGCAGGGAGAACTTCTCCCTGCCACACGGTCCGCTCGTCTAAATGGTTAGGACACAGCCCTTTCACGGCTGCAATGACCGGTTCGAGTCCGGCGCGGATCTCCATAATACTGGGATATCGCCAAGCGGCTAAGGCACCGGCCTTTGACGCCGGCACCGTTGGTTCGAGTCCAACTATCCCAGCCATGATACGGTACTCAAGAGGTTTAAGAGGACAGCCTGCAAAGCTGTTATTTCGCCGGTTCGAATCCGGCCCGTATCTCCATCTGGTGCCATCGTCTAATTGGTTAGGACGCCAGCCTCTCAAGCTGGAAATTGCGGGTTCGAGCCCCGCTGGCATCACCATATAGGGGCATAGCTCAACTGGTAGAGCAGCGGTCTCCAAAACCGCGTGTTGGGTGTTCGAGTCACTCTGCCCCTGCCATCCTATTGGGGCGTCGCCAAGCGGTTAAGGCACCGGTCTCTGACACCGGCATCGTTGGTTCGAATCCAGCCGCCCCAGCCACATATGGAGAGTGAACCCGGAAGGTCCGGGGACCGCCCGCTAAGCGGATCGTATCAGGAATGGTATCAGATTCGAATTCTGCGCTCTCCGCCATATGGAACTGTAGCTCAGCTGGTAGAGCACCTGGTTGAAGCCCAGGGTGTCGTTGGTCCGACTCCAACCGGTTCCACCAATACGGGTCAGTACGCATAGCTGGCGATTGCAGCGGTCTGTAAAACCGTGACATGAGAAACACCGTTGGTTCGACTCCAACCTGGCCCACCAAAACGAGGGGCACCCGTCTGGGTGCCCCTCGTTGCTTAGCTTGCCTCACGAGTAAGGATTACTTCCTCTTTCGGTTGAATGATATTTACATTAACCTGCACGCTCGTGTTGATCTGCACATTGGCATTCATAAATAGGCCGATCTTATCTGCAGCGCCCTGCTTCATCCGCTCAGTTACATGGGTGTAAGTGTCGAGTGTAAATGCGGCACTATAATGGCCGAGCATCCCGGCAACCGTCTTCACATCGACTCCGCTCTGGATCGCCAAGGTCGAAAAAGTATGTCTTAAATCGTGAAAGCGTACTCGCTCACTGACTCCTGCAGCGGAGAGCATCTGCTTGTGAAGCCGCACAACGGCATCTGGTGACCAATAACTGTTCGTCCTGGGACAGAGGAACATCAACGGACTTTCTGGGTGTCGCTCGTGTTCTGCGATCAGGAGACTTACCGTTTCCTCTGGAAGTGCTATCGTGCGGATGGAATTCTCTGTCTTCGGGGCAGTAACAACCAGCTCTCCATTCAGCCGCCCCACCTGTTTGTTGACTGTCAGCATCCTTGTCGATACATCCAGATCTGACCACAGAAGCGCCAACAGCTCACCTCTACGAAGGCCACTGGTGAGTTCCAGATAGAACATCTCATAAACTCCAAGCCGCTTAGCCTCATCAAGATAAGCACCGATCTTATCCTGAGGTAGTACCTGCATCTCTTTCTTTTCCGGTTTGGGGACCTTGCAGTTATCGCAGGGATTAAAAGGAATGATCCTCTCCTTAACTGCCTGCTTGAGTGCCCCGGTCAGAACATTATGGATATGCAGGACTGTTGTCACGCACATAGTCACGCACCGCGCCACCAACAAGGAACGCTTCATAGCCGGCCGCTTCCAACATCTCAAATGCAGTATTTACTTGTGGTGGCAATTTCATCATAATATCACATCTCCAGCGCGGTGAGGAACAGGGCGTTGAGTTCCTCCCAGTCCTTCATGATTTCTCTCGGATATTGTTCAACCAGTGCCCGCACTTCCGCAATGCTCCGATCCATGTACTCGTTGAGGATATCGATCCTCGGAATCATCTTCACCTCAGGGGAGTTCATTTTCAGATCAAGCAGCTTTGCGACAGTCTCTTCCAGGTAGTCCGGAAGCTGGCTCGCTGCCAGTTCAGAAAAGAGCATCGGGGGCGGAGTGCCTTTTTCAAGAATCCACCGGCAAGCGAGGATCGGACGCAGCACATAGAAGTATTTCTTGGCCTTGACCATGTCGCCGCGCAGGTATTCCCGATAGTTTCCTTCCGCCATCTGCAGATAGTGCCACAAGCCGCTTTTGGAAGAGAAGTAGCGCTGCATAACGGGCTTGAACGCCTCGGCGAAGTCAGTGGTCTGATACACGATTGGAGAGGAAAACCACTCAAACACGGTGGGATTGGATTTATGGAGCAGCCTAAGTGTCTTGTCCACATCCCAACCGTTGATATCCAGAACATCATTGATGGGCAGCTCGATCACATCCCGAACTCGGTTGAGCTTGAGATAGCTCTCCTTCGGGCGTACATAGATAAAACGCACATCGTAGTCGCTGTCCGGAGATGCAAAGCCCCAGGCTCGGCTTCCGGACTCCACGGCCAAAAGGATTCGGCAGTTCTCCCGCTGCTCAATTTCATGAAGTTTTTCCTTGATCAATTCTCTCATATGTTGATGCCGTCCTTTCACTCTTGCCTAATTATATTACGAACTATATCTCTCGACAACAACAGACTATTTGTCATATTTATCTTAGCAAAAGGGGTGTCCAATAAAACTCTCACCCTAAGGAGGGCCGAAACATGAGCGCTGTCCGTTCTTTTGGACACCTGTCCCGGTATGATTGGTACAACGGAAAGATTAAAGGAGTTACTACTATGGAATATATCGTGATGGACATGGAATGGAACCAAGCTATCACATACTCCAAAATGATTAAAAATCCTGTTTTTTTGACCGGGGAAATCATTCAGATTGGCGCTGTAAAACTAAATCAGGATCTCGATGTGGTAGACTCTTTTAGTGGTAGAATTGTCCCTCAATACTACACTGAGCTCCACCCGAAGGTCGCAGAAATCACCAAGCTATCAGACAGAGATCTTCGTAAGGGGCAGCCTTTTACCAGCGTTTTTGACTCGTTCTGCGATTGGTGCGGTGCTGATTTCGTGTTCCTGATCTGGGGCACTGAGGATCTCCGCATTCTCCGCAAGAACATGGAGCTATACGGCATGGATACCAGTTTCATGCCTCCCTGTTTTAATCTCCAAAACATCTTCGCCGACCAAGTCTCTCACAACACCAAGCAGTACGGCTTAGCAAAGGCACTGGCTACCGTCAATGAGACACCTTTCGATGCTCATGACGCGCTCAATGATGCGAAAAGCACCACCCTCCTTTGTTCCCATCTTGATCTGATTAAAGGCTTGGAGGAGTATAGAGAAATTGTCGAGCATAAGGATGGCGTTGTTGAGAGTTACGAGTTTGAGGAGCCTTATGCCGATATTGCCGATGCTTTGAGTGATGACTATGTAATCTCTTTTGAGTGTCCCCACTGCGGCGATATCGTTTGGGGCGGCAATTGGATCCGAAAAGCTGGGACTACACTGCTATCATTGGGTCAGTGCTACGATGGTCAGGAATACCTTATTAAACTCAAGTTCCGCCCCGTTGCCGGCAATCGCGTTGTTGTTAAGCGGTTTGTCTATGAACTGACCGATACACTGAAGACAGACTACCAGCAATGTGTAGAACAGGCCGCAGCGTGGAGTAAATATGTCATTCCCGCATATTCCTATTAACATGGGGAGGTCGAAATGTTTGAACTAATTGTTATCATCCTTTTCGTATGGTTTTCTATAAAAGCAATCGGACTTACCATCAAATTGACCTGGTGTGCGGCAAAAATCATTGCATCCATCCTCATGGTGATTGCGCTTCCTGCATTGATCCTATGCATCCTGTTTGCAAGCGGGGTCATCTTGCTGCTCCCTATTATAATGATAGCAGCTGCCGTCGCCATTCTCAAAGGCAACTCATAAAGTGGGCATATTGAGCGTTAGTATTAGAGGCCAGTCACTGTTTCATCAGTTTCTGGCCTCTCGATTTTATCATTCCTATGACATATTTTGTCATTATAAAGTGATATGCTTCCTACCAAAGAGAACCCTAAAAACGACATAGGAGGTATCCCATGGAAGCATTAAAAATCAACAATACCGAAATCCATTCCCTTGAGGAACTCAGACAGAACTTTGATCTCAATCAAGTTGTCACCGTTTTTCTAGACTGCTCGCTGGAAAAATGGCTGGCAGATTGCTTCTATGAGAAGCAGGCCGATCAGGTGCGCAGCCTTGACCACACTATCGACCCCGACATTGAGCTTGAACTATGCCGCATCCTTGGCGTTGACTTTGTTGCTGCCGGCTATTTGAGCGAGGAGCAGCGCATGGTTTATGAACGCAAATGCCGCATTATTCAGCAGTACTCGGATGACCCTCGGCTGCTGGAGCACGCCCTAGATACCGCAACAAATCAAGCTGAGCTTGCCGAGTTTCTGCACAATGATAAGCGCAAAATCTATCTCTGTGGCACTTCTTTCAATGTGCCCATCCGTATCAGCGGTGTCCACTATATCGGCATTGGAAAGCCCAAAATGGAAGCCGCATTCACCGAGGAACAGTATCGCAGAGCTGGCATCACCTTTGAAGGGATCGACCTGCCTAAAGAGATCGCCAGAGAAACCATCTCTGTCGCTGAGCAGGCAGCTGCAGCAAACGGTTACGACAATTTTGCAGAAAAACATAATGCCCTTGCTACACTTATCCATTTTGCAATTAAAGGCAGACGGCTCTCTAGTTACCTTCGGCTTTCTTGGGATACCGATGTAGCGTCCGAGTTTTATAAGTCGAAATATTCCGCAGAGAATGCAGTAAAAAAAGAAGTAGACGCTGCCTATGACCAAGCAAATAATTACTTCATCCCTAACAGGCACTCTTGCATCGCAAATGAGCTGGCCGAGCAATATTCTGCTTTTATCATCAGAGGATGTGGTAACATTGTTGAACAACTTGCGCCTTGGTGTGCCAGAAATAATACGCTAAAAATCCGTTTGCAGGAAATGGAGAAGCGTATTTCTTCGTCTGCCAATAATCTTCGCAATCTTTTCGAAACGGAACTTTATGAAAGCTCTGACTACTATCACATGTATAAGCGAAGCTATTTTCACGAAAAGGTAGATATCGAAAAGAACGATTACAATGTAGATTTGTTCGACAGTGATCTCCTAAATGGAATTGCCCGCCTTATTCATGATGATTCCGAGTACGATGTACGAAACCTGTTTGAGACCATGTCTGAGATGGAGGACGATGTCAACTCCCATGCTGATACTTTCTTCAGCCGCGCCTACGAAGCGTTCTGCGAATATTGCGAGGAAATTGAAGAAATCGCCGAAGAGATCGGGGCTGACCTCTCCGGTGACGACATGAATAAGTTGGGAATTAAGCGAGTTGAGAACGCATCCTGAACAAATCAGCGATACAGCTCCAGCATATTCAAAAGGGTGTCTCGCATTTTTTCCCGCATATGTACTGGAGCTACGACCTCGACGCGTTCTCCCTGACTGAGCAGCCACATCACGACGCCCTTGCCATAAACCTCGGCCTCAATCTCAAAATCGTGATCTCCTTGAGAAAGGATTTTTGCGGTGGGTAACCGATCCAAAATGGCATCGACACTCTTGCCGGTGTAGCGGAATCGGATCTTCTCCAATCTGCCGGGATACATGAACTGGACGCGCTTACGGAATTCTCCCTCTTGGAACCGGTTGGTATAGGGTAAAGAGAAACGCTCATCCATAAGCTCGTAGTCTTCAATTCGATCAATTCTGAAGATGGTTGGATAGTCGTATTTGTGCTCATATCTGCCACCCATCTGTTGCACTACAATATATGCGTTGAGGTAGAAATAATACTCAGAGAAAAGGATAGAAACTGGCTCCACAATACGCATAACCGGATCAGGATTATCCCCCTGTTTGGTATAGCTGATCCGCATTAAGTGGCGCTGTTGAATATCGTTGCCAATGTCCCAGAGCTTTTCCTGGATGCCCGCAGGATTGGAAAGTTCGACATAGTGGAACTTTTCGTTTGCCAAAAGGTCCGTGACCAGTTTCATATTCTTCATGGGGACACAGCCAGCGATAAGCTTGTCCAAAACCGTGGACATTTCCTTTTTAGTAAATGCTCTGCTTTCCAAAAGGATTTTGCTGACAGCAAGGATCTCACTGTTTGTCATTAGCGGAGATTGGTATCCGCTTAGCAAAAACCCCTTCTTCTGTCGGTCATATACGACTTGCCTGGTATCACCGGCATCAGCGATCGCACGCTCATCCAAAAATGCACGGATATCGTCAATGTCTCGCTGAATGGAGCGCTCATCAACGCCAAACCGTTGTGCTTCCTCTGATTTATTGATGATCTTACCTGAACAGAGCCTTTCATACATATCCAAAACTCTGGCGTTTTTGGAGCGTTTATCCACCATTGCTATTTCCCCCAGCAGGTTTTCTTACTGTCAGTATACGGCATTTCTGTGAAAATGCAAATTCTTTTGAGTGCGAGGACACCTGTATTTCATTTCTGTAACAATTAGCCAGAAAGACACATTTTGTCATTCTGATATGCTATACTGTCGTCGAAATTAAGCGAAAGGAGATGTTAGCTATGATGTATATCAATAGAATTGCAGATAGAAACACTAAGACTATGGAGGTATTGCTTATTTGAATCTCGCAATTTCTGTTGACCAGAAGCAACTGATGAATGTGCTGCTGAATGTCGGCACCGTTCGTCCTGTATTCATTTGGGGTGCGCCCGGTATTGGTAAGTCTGCCATCGTGGAACAGTTTGCAAACGATGTCGGTCTGGAGTGCGTATCCCTGCTGGGTAGCCAGCTGGCTCCCGAAGATATTATTGGCGTTCCTCAGATTGTGGACGGTCGCAGCGTGTTCTGTCCACCCCGCATGATTGCAAGAGAGGAACCCTACTGCCTCTTCCTGGACGAGTTGAATGCCTGCTCCCAGGAAGTGCAGAAAGCCTTTTATTCCCTGATTCTTGAGCGTCGCATTGGTGAATACCACCTGCCTGAGGGATCCATTGTGATTGGTGCCGGCAATCGGGCGCAGGATAACGCCATTACCCGCCCCATGTCCTCTGCATTACTGAACCGCATGTTCCATGTGGAGATGACCGCTGACAGTCGGATCTGGCTTGAGTGGGCCGCAGATCACGGCATCCACCGCTATGTTTACGACTACATCTGCAGCCGTCCGGATCACCTGTGGAGCCAGCCTCCAAAGACGGAGGAACCCTTTTCCACGCCTCGTAGCTGGCATATGCTCAGTGACGCCATGAATAGCTGTGGCGACCGGATCAATGATAAGGATCTCGCGGTGCTGGCCAACGGCTGCCTGACTCCCGCGCATGCCACACAGTTTTTGGCATATGTGCGTCAGGTCCGGAACCAGTTTTCCATTGGGAAGATCATGAGCGGTCAGCAGCGCTGGCCTGATAAGCCCGAGGATCGGGATGTTCTCTATTTCCTCGCTCAGAGCTTCCGTGCTCGACTGGTAAAAGAACTGCCTCGTAACCGGGGTAAGCTGACCGGCGACTCTAAGCTGCTGGCCATGAACGCCAAGTCTCTTCTGATTGAACTGGCCAACATCAGCCTGGAGATTGCTCAGATGGTTGTTTCTTCGGACGAGGGCGACACTCTTCCGGCCTGGTTCATTGTAGAGGCTTCTCGTGACATCCCTGCATTGACCCGTAGAAAGTCTGGGTGATGTATGGGAAAAAACCATAGTTCAAACCCGAAGACAGTCAAGCAGAAAACACAGCTGCCACCTGCGTGGAAGTTAGCTGAAGCAAGAGTGGCAAATGGCCCCTTGTTCAGGTTAGAAGTTTGCAGTAGAGTCTACTGCGACGATGACTATCCCATGGCCAAAGATGACTGGGCTTATGTCACGAGCACAGCAGATATCTACCTCAACCCCAAACGAACCGCATCTGTCGGCGAGTGGGAATATGTGATCAGTCATTGCCTGTTGCACTTGGGATTTGGTCATATCGATCAGAATCGCGAGGATGATCCGTACTGGAACGCTGCATGTGACTTTGTAGTGGATAAGTTCTTGAAGGACAGCCACATTGGGTCCCCACCTCCGGAGTTTCAAGTTGCTGCCCCCTGTTCAGTCAAAGATGAAGACCAGGTATATCAATGGCTCAAAGAGAATCCTGAAGCAATGGGCAATCGTCTCTTCAGCACTATGACTCGTGGCCGGCCTGATATGCTTTGGGATGGAGATCTGAGAACGGACTTCACGGTTGTACTTGCAAGATCACTTCAGGACTCTATGAAAGACGCTTTGCGGGTATCTACCGGACTCCCGCCCCAGAAGCGGATTCAGACCCGCACCGATAATGTATTTGAAGCACGGGACTGGTTTATCTCCAGCTACCCTCTTTTAGGTGCGCTGGCAGCATCTTTTCGGATTGTTGATGACGCAGATATAGTTCAGAGAATGGGGATCTCTGTCGCTGCAATTAGCCCGCAGTTACAGGAGATTTATATTAACCCATACTGCCGGTACAAGAAGGGTGAATGGCGCTTTATCCTCGCCCACGAGTATCTTCATGCTGCACTGCGCCACGATGTAAGATGCGATGGTCGCAACCATAAGCTATGGAATGTGGCTTGTGATTATGTGGTGAATGTATGGCTTGTTGAAATGGGTATTGGAGATATGCCTGAAGACCTCCTCTATGACCCCAGATTTAATGGCATGTCCGTTGAGGAAGTCTACGACGAGCTGAGTACTGATATCCGCTACTACATTGCAAAGAACACTGGTGATGTGATCTACGGTGACGATGAATGGTGGGACAGTCTGGATGGCGCACAACAGGACGCTTTCTTCCGTGGTGCGCTGCGTCAGGGACTGACATATCACGAGGAGCGTAATCGTGGCTATCTTCCTGCAAGTCTTGTTGAGGAGATCCATGCCATCGATCAGCCTCCAATCCGCTGGGATGTGGAACTTGCCAAGTGGTTTGACGAGCAGTTTGCTCCTGTAGAAAATCACCGCACCTATTCTCGTATGAGTCGGCGACAGAGCTCATGTCCGGATATTCCACGGCCAGCTTGGTATCGACCGGAGGAACCAGTTGAGCAGCGGATCTTTGGCGTCTTGCTCGACACTTCTGGATCTATGGATCGCGGCCTACTTGCTGCTGCGCTTGGTTCCATTGCAAGCTATAGTGATGCGCGCGATGTAGAGAATGTCAGAGTGGTATTCTGCGATGCAGCAGCTTACGACCAGGGCATCATGCATCCGGACGAGATTGCCGGATCGGTTCAGGTGCGAGGCCGTGGCGGAACTAAGCTACAGCCGGGTATCGACCTGTTGGATGACGACCCTAAGTTCCCCAAGGACGCTCCGCTTCTGATTATTACGGACGGTGCTTGCGATCGTCTGAATCTTCGGGGTAGAAAACACGCCTATCTCATTCCGCGTGGGTGCCACCTGCCCTTTGTCCCCAAGGGACCAGTATATCGATTGAAATGATCGTACCGGGCGGTCAGCCGGCCGCCCGGTATCACTTGGAAAGGATATTAGTTGATTACAATTCAAAACAGCATTAACAGCGCCGTTGTATTTTCCGAGGCTATCGACTCCGGCGCTGAGGGACTTGTCCGTGCTCTCTGCGGCAGTCCTATTTCAAGGGATAGCAAAATCCGTATTATGCCAGATGTCCACGCCGGTAAAGGTTGCGCGATAGGCACAACGATGACAATCACCGACTGTGTTGCTCCCTGCCTCGTTGGTGTCGATATCGGCTGCGGCATGACCGTTCTCAAAGTCTCCGGAAAGAAACCCGAGATGCAGAAGCTCGACAAGGTTGTCCACGAGATGATCCCCGCTGGACGGGAAATCCGCACGAAAGCGCATCGTTTTGCGGATCAACTCGCTCTGGAAGAGTTGCTTTGCTTCCGTCACATCCAGGCAGACAAGGCTCTTCGAAGCATTGGCTCGTTGGGTGGTGGAAACCACTTCATCGAGCTTGATCTCAGTGGTGATGGTGCCTATTGGCTGATTATTCATTCGGGCAGCAGACACCTCGGCGCAGAGGTTGCTGGTCGCTACCAGAAAGCTGCATTTGACTCCTGCCCTAGAGGCACTCCTTACGAATTGGCTTATGCGACTGGTGATCTCATGGCTGCCTACCTGCATGACATGAAGATCGTTCAGGACTATGCAGAACTGAACCGGCAGGCCATCGCTGCAGATATCGTGAAGGGCATGAAATGGAGTGTGGAGGACTCCTTCTCCACGATCCATAACTATATCGATGTGGAGGATATGATCCTGCGCAAAGGCGCCGTATCCGCCAAACAAGGTGAACGACTGATTATCCCCTTGAATATGAGGGATGGCTGTTTGCTCTGCATCGGCAAGGGCAACGATGATTGGAACTGCTCCGCACCTCATGGCGCCGGACGCCTGATGAATCGGGCCGAGACCAAGCATTCCTTCACCTTGTCCCAATTTAAGAAAGAAATGAAAGGTATTTACACGACTTCGATTGGCCACGACACACTGGATGAGAGTCCGATGGCATATAAGCCCATGGATTCCATCCTCAGTCAGATCGGCGATACTGTTGAAGTCGTTGAACGGATACGGCCTGTCTACAACTTCAAGGCCGGTGAAAAGTGAGGTGAACTATGATCTATCAAATCAGCTCGGGTCAAGGCCCTGCTGAATGCGAACTGGGTGTTGCAAAGCTGCTGGCGCACTTGCAGCAAAACTATGATGTATCCATTATTGACTCTTCTCCCGGATACAATGAGGGAACTTTCCGCTCTGTCCGGATCTACTCTGAGTCTGATCTCTCTGACTATCTTGGCTCTGTCCAATGGGTGTGTAGGAGCCCATATCGTCCGGAGCATAAACGCAAAAACTGGTTCATCGACTTTAGTGCTTGCGCTGTTGCTATGGTCGAGAAGTTTGATCCTGAGCAGGTTGTCTTTGATACCTTCCGCAGTGGTGGAAAAGGCGGTCAGAATGTCAACAAGGTGGAGACCGGCGTTCGCGCTATCTACCTGCCTACTGGACAAGCCGTAGTCTGTACTGAGGAGAGAAGCCAACACGCCAACAAACAAAAAGCAGTCGCTCGTCTTCAGGCTCTTATCAAGCAGGCCAATACGGACAGAAAGGCTGAGGAGAAAAATGATAACTGGCGTTGCCATACTCAGCTTGAGCGCGGCAATGCCACAATCCGTTTTGTGGGCTCTGAATTTTGTAGGACCTGATATGTTTGATAGTAATGTTGGTCAATACCCATTGTAAATTCGTCCAAAATATTGTAATATAAATTGATGAAGTATGGCTACCAAACGATCTTACATATTGAGCATTCCGCTGGCTGAAGCATCCCGTCAATACGGAAACAGCGTTTCTTGAATATGAGGAAGTGATGATGACTATATGAGTTTCCATGAGAGCTACTTTATTTCATATCCAGACATCCGGCACCCTCTTTCAGCTGAGAGTTTGGATTTGAAATTAAAGTACATTACGCTTATTGAGTATTATCGACAGCAAGTTTGCCCGACAAACCGCTCTGTTCAAAACAGATTTGAGCGCTTCAAGCGTGATTTCCTATCTGGGAGTGGCTATAGTAATCCTGATATGGATTCTTCCATAAAGGCAATAATGAAGACAAGATTTACTCCCTTCCGGTTTTTCTCTTACCGCTATGTCTTTCTTTTCGATTGCCTATACATTCTCAGTGTGGACGGTTTTGACCATGTGCAAAAGATAGGAAACTTGATGAAGGGATCCGTTAATAAACGATATCACAAAAAAATTGATTATATTTTGGAAAAAATTTCTTCGGATCCTTCAGCTCTTTCAAGTATCCAAATGATCACACCTGAGATGATTCAGAGCTTAATGGATACACAGGCATTTCTTGTCACGAAGGAAAAATCCGTTGTCTTTACTGCAACAATGAGCGCAGGAAAATCCACGCTTATCAATGCCTTAATTGGACAACCGCTTGCAAAAACAAAAAAAGCAGCGTGTACGGCTGCAATCACTGAATTTTTCTCTTGCCCCGTGTCTCATCCTAGATGTAATGTCTTTTTAGGGGATGAAGAAAAACGAGATCTGATGCCACTGGAGGTTCGTAGCACCGCAGATAACGGGACTAGGCCTCTGACGATTACAAGTTTTTTTAATGCAAGAGTACGCAAACACAAGCTTCGGGTGATAGATACCCCTGGTGTGAATTCATCACAGAACCCTACACACAAGGAAATCACCAGGAACGAATTACAGTCCCGTTATCACGATTTAATCGTGTATGTAATCCCTGTAGAAAACTATGGTGGAGAAGATGACTTTATTCACCTCCAGTTTATTAAGAACAATGCAAGGTTCGGCAAAATCATTTTCGTGGTCAATATGATGGATTCCTGTGATTTTGAAGACGATAGTGTAGATGAAATCCTAATGGATATCAGAAACCATCTGGAGAATATCGGATACTTAGATCCTATCATTTGCCCTTTGTCTGCAAAGGCTGGACTTCTTTTTAAAAGAGCCCTGTCGAATTCAGAACTGACGCAGAGCGAAAGGAAAGAACTAGATGCGTTCTGCTTGAAGTTTGAAGATCCCGACTATGATATGGGCCGTTTTGGCAAACTTAGAGGAGAAGATGCTTTCTGTGATGAGCGACATCCCTCAGAAGGCCTGCATCGCGATCATATCCAAGAGTTGTATTACAGAACTGGCTTGTCGCAATTTGAATCTGCAATTTTGGACGCTATCGAGGAGGAATAAGAATGCAAAGTGTTGTCCTGGAGCATAATCCTTACAAAGTACTGTCTACCATCAAGGTGAATGGGGAGGATCCTAAAAAAGACAGTAAATTGGTTCAGTATCTCAAGCAAAGATTCCAGCTATGGGTTGATAAAATTCCTGCACTTCTTGCCGAAGAATACAATGATGACGAGTTTGAACTTACTTTCCATGGCACAGATTTGGATTACCAGGACTTGCTGGTGGCCACTAGAGATGCCGAAAAGAATGGTCTTAGATTCATCGTCAAGAAAATCCCTGCAAAGGAATTTGGAGAAAAAGAGAACGACATCCGAGGCCTTTTCAAAAAGGCACAGGCGCTTCCTTTCGAGGAACTACAGTCTCCTGCTGTAAAGGATGCCTTTGAGAAGGCGTTCAGCGAGGAATTTGAGGTTAATGTTGTTGCTACGATGAGTGCAGGAAAATCGACTCTTATCAATGCACTCCTCCAGAAGAAATTGATGCCATCTAAAAATGGCGCATGTACTGCAACAATTACTCGCATCAAAGACGATGATGATAGTACATTCAAGGCTGTCGCTGTAGATGAGTATGGCACAGAGTTGGAGTCCTATTCTGTGCTAGACTATAGCACCATGAACACACTGAACAAGAATCCTTCCATTAGCGAGATCCTTGTGGAAGGAAATATTCCTTTTGTCACTTCTGAAGAGGCATCTCTGGTCCTAATTGATACTCCAGGTCCTGATAATGCCAGGACTAGTGCACATAGGAGAATTACTGATAACGCTCTTGACCAGTCCTCTAAAATGTTGGTCCTGTTCGTTATGAACGGCGGCAAGCTGCACGATGACGCTCAGGACTTGTTTCTCAAGCGAATTGCTCGAAGCATGAGTGTGGGTGGCAAGCAGTCCCGCGAGCGCTTCATGTTTGTCATCAATAAAATGGATGCTTATGACGAGGAAGATGATGACATTGCTGGCGAAACTATTCCTGATACCATAAAGTATCTTGAGGAAATGGGCATTGAGAATCCTAATATTTTCCCAGCAGCAGCTGAACCTGCACTTTTAATTAGACGCTACCAATCCACATTTGATGAGGCTGAAAAGCAGAAAATCTACAAAAAGCTCGAATCCATTGCCCAGAAGATGATTGATCAAGAACAGTTACACCTTGAGAAATACCCTAATTTGGCTGCCAGTTGCCGGGCGCAAATTGATATGGAACTGCAGGAGGCCATTGATAACGGCGATATGTTAGGACAAGCGTTGGTACATACAGGCATCCGAGGCATCGAAGAGACTATCCGTATGTATGTCACAAAGTACTGCCGTCCGGCGAAGATAACCAATGTAGTGAATACTTTCATGCACGGCTTGGATAGTGCTGAAGCATTTGAGAGTACTATGGCAGAAATTTCTTCGCGCAATGAGGAGCAACGCGAGCTTGGCATCAAAATTGAAAAGCTCGAAAAAAAGTTGACCAGTAAAGAAGAAAACGAAAAGTTCAAGAAGAAAATATCCTCTCTTGAAATTACCACGAAACTAAGTTCTGATGTTGACAAATTGATTACTGACCTGCAGAAAGACTTTTCAGACTTCTTCCTTAACTGCCCCCAGGAAATGGATGACGAAGATGCCAGTTCTTTTGTCAAGCGCTTTATTAAGCTTGTTGCAGACAAGCAGGGCGAATTCCAGGTGGCAGTAGATCGGTTGCTAGGCGATGACATCAAGGCAAAAGGAAATATGCTACTGAAAGAGTACATCAGCAAGCTAACCGCTTTGAGTGAGGAACTAAAAGCCGAAGGCCTGACCATTGATCTTACTGCTTTTGCGAAGGGTAGTTTGGCACAGTTGAGTGAAACTCGCGTAATGGATTCTTCCATTGATAGCCGCATCGAAACACACACAGAAACTCGCTCTCGAACTGTGACAAGGAGAGCTCGCGGGTTGAATCGTCTTTTCCATCCAAGCAGATGGCTTAATCCAGAATATGAAACCACAGAATATTACGATGTGGATGTCAAAGAGGAAGTCAGATTCATTAGTCGGCAGAAGCTCTACGATTCTACTGTTGCTCCTGTTTATTCCTCCCTGATTAAGGAAAAGGAGCGCATCATGAAGCATGCAACGCTCCAGACCGGTGAGATCAAGGAATACTTCTATGAAAAATTTGACGAAGTCGATAGTATCCTTGCTGCTAAGGCAAGCGAGATGAGGAAAGCAGTTGCTTCCAAGGAAGCGTCCGAAGCCGCCCTTAAAAAGGCTCAGAGCCTTTTGAGTGATCTCAAGGAAGTCAAGGCAGAGCTTGAAGGAATTCTTGAAATATAAGGAGGAATGAAGAGTGAGTATAGCACCTGAGTTGAAAAAACTCGTGGACGAAGGAGATCTTGTCCAAATTCGATGCTTTTTAGCAAACTACCTGATTGTTGATCGGACCTTCGCACTCTTTGATGAATCTTTGGCTGAGGTTTCTGCACAACTTCCTATTATTCAGGAATTTGATGGTGGGATATTGGAAGAGGATAGTTCTCGATGGAACACAGATTACCTAAATGAGCAAATTGTTGCTTCATTTTCCAATTTTTCTCAGAAGCGTATCGATCATATCAAGGATATAGTTCGCGCGGTTGTTAAGGATAATCCCAAGTTGAGTACCCTCCCTGAGAATCTGAGTTCTCGTGGTGGGAGCGCTGTACCAAGGACCGGAAGAACCGTTATTTCGGAGCAAGAGCTACCTACCAGCCACGGTACTCCTTCCACAAAGCATCCTAATGCATCCCCTGTCAAGAAAGAGGAACCTGCTATGACAGGATCTAGCTCCAGAACTGGCCGTCGAATCGTGAGTGAAACAGAATCCATGACAGACCCCAAATCGGTTACTCAAGATTGCTCTCATGGCAACTCCGTAAAGGCCGAGGGTGGTGCTAGCAGAACTGGTCGCCGCGTGTTAAGTGAAACAGCCTCTGCATCTGATGCAGATTCCGACGAAGATTCCGTTCACAAGGCTGCATCCAGAAAGAATAATACTGCTGGGACCGCCATGATTGTAGGTGGCGCAGCTCTGGCCGTTGTCGGTGTTGCTTTGGCAAAACCTGTTGTTGTAGTTGCTGGCGGTGCCGTTGCAGGCGCAGGCGTTGTGGTTACGGTCGCAAATAAACGCAGGTAAAAAGGAGGCAAAAATAATATGCCTAATCAGAATTCTCAATCGGCAGAGTTATCGGTTCCAGAAAGGCAGGCATTGCAGGAAGGCTTCGCAACAGCATTTCAGCTCGTTGATGATGTTGTTCTAAAGAATTATGTTACGAGACTGACCGAGATGCCAGTAATTCCATTGGATGAAGCTCAGCTAAGCAACAGCGTGAGTAAGATCAGACTGTTCAAAATCAATAAAATGGTTTATGAGAAGGACGAGTCCGCCACTTATAAATTCGCTAGTGTCTTCAATGCTGTTGCATCTACCGATAGTGCAATTATTACGGTCATCGATAGCGATGGCACTAAGACTAATTTCTATCTGGGCATTCGCTCTCTAAATGAAGAGAACAGTACCAACACTTGCGCAGATACTCTACGCAACGCCATGAAAGGCCAATTCCCTGGGATTGAAATGCTCAACCAGAGCACAAAGCAGATTAATTCGCTCTTGGAGTCATTTTGTCCCGAATCAATTTCTGCTGTATCTTGTGTGGCCAATAACAAGAATGAGGATCTCATCGCTAATAACGAGTATCTGCAAGGCCTTGAAAAGCTCGCACTAGCGATGCAGGGTAGTCGATATACTGCTGTCATTATTGCCAATTCAACTTCTCAGGCTCAGCTCAGCATGGTTAGACAGGGGTATGAAAATATCTATACACAATTGTCTCCTTATGCAAAAGCAACAGTCAATTACGGCACCAGCAGTACTACCACAGAGACAGACTCAGAAACAGATGGTACAAGTCAGTCTGAAGCGGACTCTCAGACGAGAACAGCAACTCAGACCGATACAGAGACAGAAAATACTGGTGAAGTGGTTGCAACTACCCAAAAGACCTTCGGAAGCAAGGTTGGAAGCACAATAGGAGCATCTCTTTCAACTGCTGGTGCCGTGATTGGCAGCATAATTCCTGGTGCTGGTACTGCCGCAGGAGCCGTAATTGGTGGCGCTGTTGGTGGCTTGATCGGTACAGCTATTTCTATGGCGACAGATAAGAGTGAATCGAGAACGCGCGGTGGCGGAAGTAAGAGTGTTTCTAAAGGCGTATCCGATGCAGAGGGACACACTGTTACATTTGGCACTACACATACCTATGCCCACTCTTTGGGCTTATCTTCAGGCGAGAATCAGAACCTACAACTGGAGATTCAAAACAAGCCGTTGCTTAATATGCTGGACCGCATCGACAAACAATTGGATCGTCTTTCAGAATTCGAGAGCGTCGGGATGTGGGAATGTGCCGCTTACTTCATGAGTGCTGACTCTTCTGTATCAAAAGTTGCGGCTGCCACTTACAAGGCCCTGATGAGTGGTGAAAATTCCGGGCTCGAAGTATCTGCAATTAACACATGGAACAAACCTCAGGAGCTTCTGCCAGAAACAGTCTCTCAAAACGAACACATTGCAAAGTATATACAGAACTTTATTCACCCTGTGTTTTCTTATGGCATAGGCGATTGCACAATACCGGTTGCTCCTACGAACCTAGTCAGCGGCAATGAGCTTGCAATTCATATGGGTTTGCCAAGACATTCTGTTCGTGGCTTCCCTGTCATTGAGCATGTTGATTTCGGCAAAGATATTGTAAAATACGATGCACCATCTGATAAAGACAGCGTCCGGCTGGGCGATATCTTTAGTATGGGGCGTGTAATCGACAATACAGCGGTGACGCTCGATGTCGAAAGCCTTGCAATGCATACATTTATTGTTGGTGCTACCGGCAGCGGCAAATCGAACACGGTATATACTCTTCTTGATCGCCTGACTGCAACACGCCGGGATTCCATCTCCTTTATGGTGATTGAGCCGGCTAAAGGAGAGTATAAGCGAGCTTTCGGGCACAAGAAGAATGTCTCTGTCTATGGTACGAATCCAGAATATACAAAGCTTTTGAAGATCAACCCATTCAAATTCCCCCGAGGCATCCATGTTCTGGAGCATGTTGATCGATTGATTGAGATTTTCAATGTGTGCTGGCCGATGTACGCAGCTATGCCGGCAGTCTTAAAAGATGCCGTGCTGTCATCCTATAGTTCCTGTGGATGGGATTTGACGACCTCTCGGAATATTATCTCCGAATCCTTGTTCCCAACCTTCCAGGATTTGCTGGAACAACTTATTCGCGTCATCAATGATTCCGCTTACTCAGAAGAGGTCAAATCCAATTATGTTGGATCTTTGACTACCCGAGTTCGCTCCCTTACCAATGGACTAAATGGTCAGATCTTCTCCTCGAAAGAACTTGATAATACAGCACTTTTTGATTCAAATGTCATTGTTGACCTTAGCAGGGTCGGATCACAAGAAACGAAAGCATTGATTATGGGTGTGCTTGTTATGCGATTGTCCGAACACCGCATGAGCAATGCAACTGAGTCGAACAGTAAACTCCGGCACATTACTGTACTGGAAGAAGCTCACAATATACTCGGGGCACACTCTGATAATAACAATCCGGAAGCTAGCAACATCGCCGGTAAGTCTGTCGAGATGCTTACAAACGCGATTGCAGAAATGCGAACTTATGGAGAGGGTTTCATAATTGCAGATCAGTCCCCAGGCGCTGTGGATATTTCAGCGATTAGGAATACGAACACGAAAATCATCATGCGTCTTCCTGAAGAAAATGATCGACGAGTAGCGGGTAAATCGGCAGCTCTGAAAGACAATCAAATCGACGAAATCACAAGGCTACCTCAAGGTGTCGCAGTGATTTATCAAAACGATTGGCTGGAGCCGGTGCTCTGTAAGATCGATAAATTTGATGGCGAAGAAAAGTCGTTCGAAGAGAAGGATCTTGCCGATCAAGATGTTTATGAAGAACGGGCTGCACATTCTATTTTGTTAAACTTTGTTGCCCACAAGAGGCTGGATCACCCGGAGAGAATTGATATTTGTGCTGTTACATCCGCTATCGAAAACTGTAACTGCACTGTTCATGCCAAAGCAAAGCTATACGCCCTTGTTAGGGAGTATAAGCAGACTGGACGCATTTCAATTTGGAATGAGAAGCGGTTCGCTGATCAAGCTACTCTCATCACCGATGTCCTCGGACTTCAGAACGCAGTTGTAGATGCCCAAAAAGTATCTTTCAATGACAACAGCTTTAATTGCAATCTAAATACAATGATTGCATCAAAACTACACGCTGTCACAGATGACCTCCTTTTCACTATAAGCCATTATATTGTTAAGGATTACAGTGAGAAGAGCGATGACGGCCTTTTGTTCTATAAGAACTGGGTTGATACTGTGAGTGGAAGGGGGGGGATCCTGTGAGCTCTTTCGAAAAGCTGTCTATTGTTATTCCTGAGGTCGAAACAGGAAAAGGCATTGAAGCCATCTCTGTTGAAAAGCTCGATGTAAAAATCTCATTTGAAAAATGCGGATTCCCTCGTAATGGTGGTGAGTGGTCAGGTGAGCCCGGCAATTCTACATGGAAACCTGATCCAGAGTATACTCCCCCCGAAAAAAGCAGAAACCCAGAGCACCCCTATAGTAATCCAGATAATCTGTCTTGGGGTGAGATACTGCAAAAATACGGTATCGAGGGGATTCCGTTTAAGGATGGGAAACCCGACTTCTCAGCTGTTGCTCGAGGAACGGTTGAGATTGAAGATTTCACCGCTGACCGTGACTCCAATTTTGAGCAAGCTGATGAGAAAATGGCAGAGCAGAGAGGCTGTACTGCTGAAGAAGTTGAGAAGTGGCGAAAAGAACATAATTACACCTGGCACGAATGTAACGACTGTAAGACAATGCAGAAAGTTCCTAATGAGGTACATGCAAATGTATGGCATACAGGTGGCGTGTCTGAATATAAGACACAAAGCCAAAATGCATAAGGAAGGAAGTGAACTGGAATGGATGTTATGATCAACGACCCCACATTTGGTGAAATGACTTACAATCGCAGATGGGTAAAAACGGAGAATCTTTCTATTTTCGAAAAAGAGTGGCCCATCAAAATTGTAGCTAAGGCATTCTCCGGTAAGCCCATCTCTGACGCTCAGCGTGATTCGTATCGGTGGTTTACTGAAAACGCATCCCAGATTGACAAAAACATGTACGATGTAGCTTCAGGTTATATCAACGAGAACTGTCACGAGTTTGCAGAATTCTGGCGTGGTGCCAGAATGGTTTCTGCTCCTTCTGATCTCGCACAGATAATCACGCCAAAAACCGTACTGTTCAAGCAAAATGGCGAGGTTTTGGTCTTATTTGATTGCCCTTGGGATGAGCACGGTATCGCTATCCAGTTGAGGCCTGTGATTGAAATCGGAAGTCAGGATATGTTCCTTTAATCTGAGGACATCCTTTGCATTAACCCTACATGGAAAAGGTCAGCCGTTAAGGGCTGACCTTTTCTGACTCAATTCTTTATCAATCAAAAAGCATACCTTTTGACAGATTGAAATGAACATGAAAAACACGCCCCAAAAGTGCGCCAAAACATAGGCGTTCACTTTTGGGGCGTGTCATTATTTTGAGATACCTTTTGATATACAAGCAAGTCAGCTAATCGAGATGTCGATGGTCTCTATCTCGCCTAAGCTCTTAACCTCTTCCGCAAACAACTTATACGGCCTGATCGTATCCTCAGAAAAATCAGGTATATACGGATCTAAGATGGACAGCACCTGCTCGCGTGTGCAAGAAGAAGGGTCGATTGTATCAATAGCACGAGTGATGCAAGTTTTACGCTTTTTCATTTCAGAGATATAGCTTTCCTCATTCATGCAACCGCACAGGTAATCAAATGTAGGAAAAATGAATGAACCGTCGCTTTCCCAAATGTCAATGAAATAGAATACTGCTGCCAATCCTCGGGGGGATGTGATCTCATCTTGCTGATAGCAGTAATATAGCCGATTCCTCACAATTTGTAGTCCTTCCAGACCTTCAACCCAGCAATCCTCAGCAAAGAAGGAATATTTCTTTCCTTTGAAAGTTGCCACTTTAATACTGGCCGGAGAACCATACCCGTCTGCATGAAACTCGTCATCATGGGTAATGTTGATTTTCATGTAGTTCACCCCAAATCGAAATGTTAGACTCGTTTTGACAATTCCTCATCAATGAGGGAGAGCTTTTCCTTTAACTCCTCAGCACTTCCCAATGAGGGGACAATGTCTTCGCTCTTCAGTGTACGGAAAGAAAAGGACTCTACTGCGCCAATGACATCCAAAAGCTTCTTGACCATCTTTTGTGCAATTTGCAAATCATGCAATCCTGCGTTAACAACTTCTTCGGCTTCGACATTCGTGTACTGGCCAAGAAGTAGGCCGCTCACAAAAATACCATCGAGCACCCGCATTTGCTGAGGATCATTAACTCGAGCTGTTTTGGGGTCTACGTTCGAAACAACGAAATTTTCCCAAATCTCTTCAGCTGCCCGATACTCCGCTTCGGCTAAATGACACGCCCATTTCGGAATGTCAGGAAAACCGTCCTGAAAATGTGGTTGTTCACCATCAATATCCACATTGCTAGCATCCAGTTCGATTAGGCGATTAGTAGCTGCATTATGCAGCCTGCTCTGGCACTCGCTCATTGCCAGCCCGTGGTCAAGATACTCTTTATATCTATCAACTGTTGGCATCTCTTTGAGGTTACTAAGGGTGTTTAACTGCAAATGGTTATTGATGATCCAGATCGAAACGGGATTAACAAGTTCAAAGTCATCAGAAACCTTCCTGTTGAACGGTCTCCGCCTGCCAAACTGATCTTCAAAGCACATCGTTGCCTGGTAACAAGGTGTTGGCACACTCTCGCCAGATGCGGAGCTACAACCTTGATAAATGAAGTCCGAGAGAATGCCGCAGCCATCCTTCATCGGGACGGTTTTCAGTGCATCTGTATCGAAGTCCCAGCACAATGCATCACGAATGGCAATCTCTTTGCCGATGAAAACGAACTCGTTCGGATCTCCTACAAAGAACGAGCCGCTGAACAATGTTGTGGCCGCTCCTGCAGCAAACATACTTTTCTTAACCGTTGATACCTGGTAAGAATATTTCCCTTTCCCATAAGCCTCAAGATTAGCCAGAACAGCATCCTCGTGGCTGGCATTGAGAGATACAAACTGTCCATCCGGTGACTGACAGTCGATTTTGAACCTGCAGTCAGGATCACCAATAAAGCTGGTAGCAATGTGCCATGTCAGATTATCTCCCTCAACTTCAAGGGGAGGACAAAGGAATTTAGGGGAAAACAAAATCGTTGTTATCTTGAAGTTCTCAGACTTTCCGGAAGCGTCCTTGATGGAAATCCACAAATCTGCATCTTCAGCGGGTGCTGCCAATGCGCGCAACTCATTCCCCAGTTCAAATAGGTCTCCTGTATGATTGGCAGGAATTTCTTTTACTCCCAGCATCAGGTGAACGCTGTAGTTTTTAGGAACTACAATCTGCATAACCTCACCGTTAGCAATGTCCTTATGCCAGATGTGGTCCTTGGCAACAAACGCATTTTCTCCCATGAGGGAGCAGGTTACAGCCGGTACTTCTACTTCGAACTGGAGGTCATTGAACTCAGGCACCCCAAAGCGGATACAATTGGATCCGTAGGCCAGAGGAATTGTTTCTGCCACCTCGCTCGTCCGATAGGAGAACACAATGCTGACATCATCAATGCCAGAACGATATATGCGGCGATCCCAAGAGATGCAGCTGTCGGTTATCACCATATAACAATACTCATGCCGCACCAAGTCCGTTGTAATGTCAATGACGCGAACAATATGTGCAACGCCATCATCAGCAGCAGATTCGATTATTATTTCGTTGTCCTTTTGCTGAAGTTGCCCAGCATCAAGTCGTTGGCCATCTACAGAAACTTGGTAACGCAGTGCCTGATCGCCATCAGGCAGTCGAATAGTCAGAGTAAACGGCTCTGCATAGATATCGACCGTTTTTCCTTGCCAAATGCCCTGAATGCAGTCTATACGACGGACGGATGTGTGATGCCGAAAATGGGATGCTGTTGCCTCGTCAGCAAATATTTCTACTCCTGCAATAGCAACAGAAGATACTTCACCGAGGTTAATTCGATACAGCTGACCACGATGTCCACACTGATAAATCCCGGAATCTCCCGCAAACTCAATTTCCCTTTCATCGCTGGCGAACAAGAACGCAGATCCGGATTTCGGCATTCGATCATTGCCAGCGGCATCAAACAGGATGTACTGGCGCTGCAGTTTCTTGCCAGACTGGTAGAGTTTCTCGCCCAAATACTCAATCTCAGCCGTGAGGTGGGGGTCTGCCGAGAAATTGTAGGCAGTATCTTCCAGCGCAATAAAGCGGCTCTTGGTCGTAAGGCACAGGTCATCGCCGGTAACTGACAACTCGTCCTCAAAAACGAGCTCGTCATTCTGATAGAGCCGGATGATTGGCCGCCGATCGCCAACTTTGGACAAACGGATCCTCGGCAAGGAAAGTCCGACAAGTTCCTTGCTCATTGAGTACTGAACAAAGATGCGCTCAGCAGAAGTGGCAACATACTCCGTTTGCTTCTGCTTCTTTTCGCCTTGGACACGAACACGCTCCGTGCTGCTCTTCTTATGGTACCAGTCTACGAGTAGAGCATCCCAGTAATCTTCTTTAGGGTTCAGCATCTCGCTGTCTTCGCCACGGAGCATGGCATCCATCCGTTTTACGATGGAGTCACACAATACCGCCATATATCCAGGGCGTTCCTTGAACAAAGCCTGAAGACCAGAAAACACCGCATCAGACCGCAAGTGCAGATCCTCATTCTTCTTCACATTGGTATCCCACCGGGCACGCATGCCTTTTGTAAAAACCTTATAGCTGATATCTTCGTCAACATACTGGAAATCCAGATTTTTCACATAGAAATCAAATAAGATGCTGAAAAGTGCTTCTATGCTCTGACGAGGAGCCAAGGCATGAAGAAGAAGGGATGTGTAGTATCGATGAGTGCCTGGAGGTGCAAAGAACCGCTTATAGTGGGTCAAGGTATCATTGATTGCCTTGCGAAAATGAGCGTACAGTCGGTCGCCGGCAGCGTCTGAGTTTTCTGAGTTAAATCCATACTGCTGGAAAATGTAGCTCCAAAATGTGTTGCCAGTCTCTTCGCTCAGAACATCGCTTGACCAGGTTTTGAGCAGTTCTATAGTTTCCAAAGTAAGGACAACATTCTCGCGGGCAGTAATCCGCGTGTCGCCATTTAGAACCTTCTGAACAGTCTGCTTTGCCGCACGATACAGCAATTGATCTTCATCCGCAGATGGCACATATTCGCCGGCTAGGGGAAACCTTGTAAATACATAGTTTGCAACATCAAACGCATCAAGGTCACCTGTAGGCTTGGGAAGGTCTCTATAGCGGAGATCCGGCTCAACATAGCCAGTGTTTTTCCAGACAAAGCCGTTGGATGTAAGCCACTGAATACTGGACATCTGCTTCGTCTTTGCCTGCTTATAAATTTCAAAAGAAAGCGCACCGGTGTGCTTCCGATACTGTTCCTCGTAGATGATTCCATTGGGGAACAGTGTCTTTAATCTGTTGATAACATCAGCAGCTGTAATAGCCATCTGTGCATCCTCCTTTTGGGTTTGATTTCAACTGCCTATCTCGAAGGCGGCAAGATAGATTATTCGTTGGTTGATACTTTACGAATAATGGTGCTTGCTTTATCGACTGGGTAAGGCGCGCTTACACGCATATACTTTCCAACGGATACTTCATCTTTTCGCTCTTCTTATCGAGCTTAGGGTATGTTGTCCATTCCGGGTTGCCTGGGCCTTGGCCATGGTAAGGCGTTGATATTGCTGCTTCAAAGACAACTCTTGCTTTTTCAAAGTGATCCCTCCATTAGTAGTTTCTGAGAATCAAAGACTTCGGGGATTACTATCGAGAATCTTCCCGGAGTCTTGTCCTCATATGTATCCAGGACATAAGTATATGAGAGCAGCGGCATACCTCGCATATTTGAATAGTAGACAACTGGCATATACTCAGATCCCCGCACTTTAGGGTCGTTCAGAATAGTGTGGAGCCACATATCCATGATGGCGTCCAATTCACTAAATACGATTCCGACTTCCTTTCGTGCAGTCTTCAGAAGCATTCTTCCGACAGGCAATGGAAAGAAAAAGAAGCCCGAGCCTTTATAACTGTAGTAGTTGTACTGCAGGTGTGTGCAGTGTTCCTTCCAGTCAGCAATCGTGAAGCGGAGGATCTCCTTTTTCTCATCCAATATCTCATAGGTGAGGAATCCATGATCTCGGAAGTACTCCATCAGTTCAAGCGCCTGAGCCTTGGAGTGGACTCGCAAAATTCTGGGCAACGCCCCGAGCTTGCAGATCCACTGACCCGGTGCTTCCATGTATCGATTGCCATTGAACACGCGCTCATTCGAGCGAAAGTTTGCATAGCTGAAGAGTGCCATGAGACTGAACAGATGGACGGTACCTTCGTTGCGGAACTCTTTGTTATCATTGAAGTGCCGGAACCAAGGCTTATATACTCTTACCTTCGGAAAGCACACCAACTGTTGCTTTTGTGTGCAGCTCATCTCATACACCCCCTTCCTTACAGAATAATAAATAAAGTCGATTCCAAGTCCCCTGGTCAGGGGGACACAGGCATTTCAGCCTCGGCCCATGCTTGTGGGTGCGTCGTCCCTCGGTTTGAGGCCTAGCCGGACGAGTGTACCATTATTTTCCCGTGCTGTCGTCGCAATGAGGCTTGACCATGCCTCTTTCACTTGCTCATAGTGGCTCGAACACGGTGATGTCTTGGAATCGTATTCGGTTTTCAAGGTACAGTGCCATGGGTAACATGGTGAGAGTCTGCGGTCGGCAAGTCATAAAACACTTCGAATGCACCTCTCGTAATGAATGTAGAAATGGCACCCCTTTTGACCACCCTCATAATCAGAAATTTGCAAAAAAAATTTGCCACCGACGCTTTGATGCGCCAGTGGCAATTTTCTTGTCGTGATGGGTGGTCAATTCGCCCCTGTTTTCTACATTCATTATGAAGAGCTCTTTAGTCTATGTAGAAGGGGGTTTTGTATGATGAACACCAAACCCGTGCAGAATAGTGGTGGAGGCGAAATTAACCAGATGAATGAAATCAAGCTTGGTGAAGCAACTTATATGGTCCACCGCACCTTTTCGGATGACCGGTCTGTATCGGATCTGATTGTAGATCGGCTGCTCCAAGATAAAAAAGAAAAGTCTACCTTTGACGAAAGTACAGACGATGCCGTATAATACCCCTAGTGGGTCGGTTCGTCGAAGGAGGTTAATGTGAGAACCGACATTCGCAGAATTGCATTTGCCTACCTGCGACTTTCTAACGAAGAGGCTGCCGAGGGAGAATCCTCCAGCATCAAAAACCAGAGAATGATCATTCAGGATTACTGTGACCGGAATGAAATTTTTCTGGCCCGCGTTTTTGTCGATGACGGATGGTCTGGTGGTAACTTCGACCGTCCAGCATTCCAAGAGATGATTGCGCTGTTAGAGCAAGGGAAGGCAAATATTGTCATTACCAAAGACCTTTCGCGACTCGGCAGAGATATGCGAGAGGCAAGTTATTATGCTGAGCAGTACTTCCCTGAACGGGGTATTCGGTATCTGACAGTAGCAGATAACTTCGACACAGAACAAGAGAACATCATGGCTCCGTTCCAGTTCGCTATGAACGAGGTTTATCTTCGAGATGGCTCAAGAAAGGTTAAGGAGGTCCTGAAGGCCAAGAGAGAAAAAGGGCTGTACTGTGCCTGTGCTCCATATGGCTATGTAAAGGACGCTCGTAACAAAAACCGCCTTGTGCCAGATGAGGCAACTGCACCTGTAGTTCAAAGGATCTTTGAGGCAGCAGCACGAGGAGACTCAAGCAGGAAGATCGCTCTTGACCTTAACGAAGATGGTGTGATTCCACCCTTGAAGTATAAGGTTCTCTATCAAGGAAACTTTTCTGAAGATGGAGCAGCCAGAGCGTCGGATTTGTGGAACTATACGACCGTCAAGCGGATCCTGAAGAACTCTGTTTATCTCGGGCATACGCTTCTAGGCAAGACCAAGAAAGCCAGTGTCAAGTCGAAGAAAAAGCTGCAGGTACCCAAGGACCAATGGGCTGTTACGGAGGATACGCATGATCCTTTGGTGACACAGGAACTCTTTGATTTGGCCCAGTTCAATTTGGGCCGAGGCTCCTTTGATTACCGGCAGTATGATCATGTACGCCGCAGCATCTTCTCTGGAATCGCATTCTGCGCCAAGTGCGGCCATGCACTTTGCTCTTGCGGTACCGTCTATAAGGGAGAGCGAGAGAAATACTGGTACCTGAGCTGTAATCGGCAGCGCCAAGATATTGCCGAGCCTTGTACCGGCGTTAGAATCAAGTACAGCGATATCGTCGAGGTGGTTCGCCAAGACTTGAACTCTCTAATCGATCTCAGCCCTGAAGAGAAGGAAGCCGTGGTTCGTGAAGCGATGCGCAGAGCAGGCGACGACAATCTCATTAAATCCCGCCAAATCCAACTGCAGAAAGCACAGACGCGGTTGACTACCATAGACAAAATCATTACCAAGCTCTATACTGATAATGCAGAGGGCAAGATTGATGACAATCGGTTGGAGAGGATGCTGTCCGAGCTACAGAGAGAGTCGGTTGGTTTAGAGAAAACCGTTGCCAGTTTAAGCGGCATCGATCCGGTCAGTGAAACTCAGCAAAGTTATCGAGCATTTTTTGATCTGGCAAGCAAGTACACTCACATAGAGGAGCTGGACAGGGACACTCTGGTCACCTTCGTCAAACGGATTGAGGTTGGCCCAAAGGTACTGCCTGATGGTGCCGTTAAAGCCACTCATCGCAATCAGCCCTTTCAGCAGAGTGTCCGCATTTTCTATAAGTTTATTGGCGAGTTGGATGTCATCCCAATCAGGGATTTCCCAGCAGTGGCCGAATAATGGAGACACCTTGCCAGTCGTATCATACCCTCCCAGTTATCCGCAGGATCTCGCCTTTGCAAGCCGTCATACACTTTGATGTGATGGGAACAACCAGTTGCTTTGGTGTCCCTACAACATCTTAAACAAGTGCAAGAGAGGCCATTTTGAGATGCGGTGGGAACATCAAGGGAGGTGGGCGTGAACCTGAAGCAGGGCTACAACGGCGACCTGACCTCCCGGGAGGCCGGCTCCGTCGGCGGCCAGATGGTCAAGAAGATGATCGAGTCCTACGAGA
>ENA-ORMO01000736-ORMO01000736.1-human-gut-metagenome-genome-assembly--contig:-NODE-736-length-43121-cov-4.587981_pt1 | contig 43121 bp, 34 predicted proteins | sample MGYA00242106_ERZ509001 | MGnify/ENA primary metagenome ERZ509001 (study PRJEB26280, sample SAMEA2338736) | human gut metagenome | biome: human gut; feature: human-associated habitat; material: faeces...
CAATGGCATCAGACGGATTCATACATGTATTCCCGGTGAAAAAAGACAAAACCCCCGCACACCGGAAAGGTGGTGGGGGACTCACGGAGATAATATATGTCTGAAATTATCTGGAATGTCGGTACCTTTTATACTCTTCAACAATCAGGTCATGCAGCATTTCGCCGGTACTGAGTCTTCTGACCCTCGATAATTCTTTGAGCTGCGCCCTGGTTTCTGCGTCAAGAAAAAACTGTACATTGACTTTATCTTCCTGCATTTTTTTGTACTTGCGCTGCGCCTTGGCCTTATTGAAACTGTTTCTGAAATTTTTTATATCGTCAGGTGAGGTGAGTGGACAGGTAACCCATATGTCAAATGAAAGGTGAATTGCGTGGTAAATATCAGCAGAACCAGGAAAACTGGCCAGTTTTTCCAGTGCAATATTTTTTCCCTTCAAATAATTCCATGTCCATATGCATTCATGTTCGTTCTCCGGGAGGAGGTAACTGAAAGGACTCTTTGATTTAAATGCCCGCATCCATCTGTCTTTGGTCTGGATTATCCACTCATCCCGCAAATTCTTATCAGAAAGAATATCGAGAACTCTGAGTATTTGTCTGAACTGTGTCGATGAGTCCGACGGGAAGGCATTCCCTTCTAAATACTCTTCTTTAAGATACAGTTTATTCTTTTGAAGCAAGTCTGCGCTTATTTTTGTCCTGTTATTCTGGATAAACTGCATCAACAGATACCAGGAAAATAAGCATGCACGTTCACTGCCCGCGATCCAGGATATTTTTTCCAGGGGCACCAGGGAGGCCAGTGCCTTCAGACGCATACCAGAAATGATTTGTTCAAGTTCAAAATCTGAAAGTGTGATGTTCAGATTTTCTCTGTTTTTTTTTATGTAAGCGATAAAACGTTCCGGGGGATCATAAACATTAAGGGGCAGTACGGAGATATTACGCTCTCCAAGATAATAAGAGTAATACGCATTTGTTCTTTCATTCATAACCTTATCCGACAAAATTTTCTGAACCATCCTCTTTCTCCGGTTGCTTAAAAATTAAACATAATAAGGTGATAATAACATGATAAAAAGAAGTTTATAATGGTATATTAAGGTGGTCAATAAAAAGGCAATCTGCGCGCTGTACAGTCATTCTGACAGGAAATGCAGGAGGAAGGGAAGGTAACCGGCTTCGTTATGCTGACAGGAATACCTGTTATCATGGAAGTGCACTCATGTGGCCGACGTAGCTTAAGAGGATGGAAGAGTGGAGACTGCAGACAGGGGGTATTGAAAGGTAAACATGTTTCGCCCGCCAGCTGCACCGGGGGCCAGCATCACTTTTTTTACGTTGTAACCCGGTATGCATTCCGGCTTTGATGATTACAGTCAGAGGGCAGCAGACTGACGTTATTTAACCGGACAGAAAAATTATGGACACTGAAATATCGTCTGTTAATACCTCGTTTGTCGGTGTGGTATTCCCTGTATTACCGGCGTCACCGATAAAGAGAGTTATAAACGCCAGAAAGGTACCTCCTTTATGCCGGGGAACACTTACGGAAAATGAAGTCTGAAAAGGAGCACAATGAAAAGAGGCGTGTCCCGTAAATATAACGAATCATCGCAGGATATGCATTATCAGGTGATACCAGAGGGCATTAAACTGTCGCCACGGATAAGAATATACAACATTTCTGATAACAAAACATCATAACGTGTTTCAGATATGTTCCGGCATCAGTCTGACGGATATTATTTCCCGGTAAAACAAACCGGCTACTGTGACGGTTAACTGTATCTGCATAAATTATTTATGATGAAAGAACAGTATTACGGATTCAAATATCATCCTGTTTGCATTCAGGCGGACATTCCCGGATGCCGGAAAGAATATCCTGCAGGCTGAGTGAGTCTCTTCCACAGTGCCGGGATCGCTGTCGCCAAGTACATATTGTCACCAGGATGGGTATGTACCGCAGCATGCCATTTCTGGTGAATAACCGCACCTGCACATTCAGTCTGCTGAGAACCTGGCGTGTATCGGGCTGTAAAGAACATCCCTGTCCGTGGCTCCTCTGGTGGTGTTGCCTGCTCAGCAATGACAGGATGCCCTTAAGACGCCCGTCATGGCTCAGTATGATGACGACGAACACGCTCTGCAGGTGAGCATGCGGGGCCGGGAGCATCATCATTTCCGTATTTTGTCACACCTTCCGGAAGCAACCGGCATCAGTTGCGGTTATCGTCAACCGTTGTGCGGTATGCCAGGAGCACGTACTGATCCATCAGATCCGTCAGTGCTGCGCTCTGCCTCTGACGGTTGATGATCCATTCCTCCAGCTCTTTTTCTGATTTCCGTTTCAGGTTCTCTTTCCAGTCTTCAAGGCTGTTTCCGGTCATTAAATCAAGCCAGCAAAGCCAGACCAGTTTGAGGCGCAACTCCGTGCCACCAAACTGACGGAAGAGGCTAATCAGTTTATTTGCCAGAGAACGCTGCCTCAGACGTTCACATTCAGACAGGAGAATGCCTTCCAGCATCGGATGATGAACCAGCAGATGTTCACTGGTGCATAAATTCACTATCAGATCATCATCCAGGGGCGGCGTGGCCCGTTTGTCAGGGCCATAAATCAGCCGGTGCAGGCTCTGGGGTACGATGGCAATCTCCGGTTTTTCACCATTGAATGACACCCAACCGGGCGTCAGATTATGGAAGTAGTAGATATTCGGATGACACACGCCCCAGGATACGGCGTGCCGGGTGAAGCCGGTCAGCCATTTCTGGTAGCTTTCGTGGAGCAGTTCGTAACGGGTCTGATACTGTTGTTTCATTTTCATATTCCTCACGGGGGATAACAGGCAGCAGAATGCCGCCGGCAGGCCGGGGATTACGTCTGCTGCGGGTGAACGGATAACGGTCAGAAATTACGGGCGGGGCTGTGCAATACGCGCCTGTAGCCAGGCTTCCACTTCACTTTTCAGCCAGCGGGAGCTGCGGCCCAGCTTGATGGGAGCCGGAAAGGCCCCATCCCTGATGAGCCTGTAAAACCACTTATCTGTCAGGCCGTTCAGTTGAGTGATAAATGCCATGTCGACCATCTGGTCATCCATCAGTGAAACTGGGGTAGCCATGAGAATGTTCCTCCGGATGTTGTTAAACCAGCCGGTGTGGTCATGAAAACAGCGCGCCACCTTCACCGGCATAACAACCGGGGAGAAACGTAAAAAATAATCGGGAATGTGACCGCCAGGAGATAAACGGGGAGGTTGCGGTGGCTGAGCCGTACCGGTATACCGGGTGGTTGTTGCGAAAAGATGCTTCCGCACGCACGCGCGATAAAGAGGGGATAGTTTTCGTGAGGACAGGGAGAGAAGCAGGCGTTCTGATAATTGCAGAGTTGTTTTCGGAGGTGGTTACAGTGAGTCAGCCCGTTCCTGGCGAGGAGGAGACTGATATCACCGATGGGATAAGGCTGTCTGATTGGTATTATAAATATAAGAAGTCATCAGAGAGTAACGTAAAGGATTTGCCAGAGTAAGCTAAGAGAGTAAATCTCTCCGGTAACAGAGCGCTGTGAATCGTTCATGTATCAGAGTGCAGATACATGAACGCTGATGCGTAAAATCAGCAGTGACACGCCAGCTCCCCCTGTGCCCATTCCTGTATAAGACATGAACTGAGCGTATTAATGCTCCTGCCCTGAGACTGAGCGGTGAGTGAAGGGCTGAGAAATCCCTCTTGACACTGCTCTAAACCAGAAATACTTCCCCGGTTGTTGCGGTGCGTCCGGATCCCCGATAACGGAACACTAAGGCTGTATTGCGGGACACCAGGTAAGTGGCAGCCCGTAATACGTCAGGAGACGCGGGAAAAGTGAATTCCCACACGCGTTATAAACTTACCCTTGCGGAGCTGGAAGCCTTTAACTCTGCCGTTGACAACCGGCTGGCAGAACTGACAATGAACAAACTTTACGATCGCGCGCCGGCTTCCGTCTGGAAATATGTCACCTGAATATTGAAGCAGCGCTACGATGACTCCGGTGTTATCTGCACCGGAGGACCGGGAACATTAAGCGGTATAGCGACAACAAAGAATTCGAAATCAAAAGGGAATGGTGCCGGAGGCGTGGGCGGTAATAGGCTGATTTTCAGGTATTACCGGCTTACAACGTGTGGTTGATATTGAGGGGCTGTGAGTTTCGCGTATTTGTCAGAAACCCAGATGAGTTTTCCTGTATGGGACGAAATAAGGCAGCGGCAATACCTGGAAAATTTAATATGGTATGAAGGAGAACCTGTCGGTTACGCTTAATATACACGGTACACTGTCAGCTCAGGGGATACATGAACCGTTATCTCACCAGCTACACAGTATACACACACTGACGCTGACAGTAGTCAGCAGGACCACAATAATCAGCGCCAGCAGTATGGTAACGATACGGTCTGTATTCCGGTAGTAGCCGAAGGGGTCGACAGAACCACAATACGGGCAACACACTGTATTATGAGTAATCGCGTTTCCACAATCCCTGCACTTCTTTTTGCGTATCACCATCACTCCCTCCTCACAGCCTTACCCGTAACCGGTTTTTTACATTAAAAAACGACGCTGAAAATTCAACCGTCAGTCCGGAGACGACCGTTCGGGTTATCACAGAGTGCCTGAGACAGTGTCCTGCCGGAGGTCACTTCAGGGACTCTGCGCATTTTTTACGACGTGGCTATTCCGTATGAACCATACGGAGATTTAACCATGACCTACAAATACAACCCCTTCTGGCAGCAACGTATTCGTGAGACGGTGCGGCACGCACTGAATGTTCATCCCCGCCTGACGGCATTGCGGGTTGACCTGCGTCTCCCGGATGTACCGGCAGCAACGGACGCAGCTGTGATATCCCGCTTCATCAATGCCCTGAAAGCCCGAATCGACGCTTACCAGAAACGTAAGCATCGGAAAGGTAAACGCGTGCATCCCACCACCCTGCATTACGTCTGGGCCCGGGAGTTTGGGGAGTTCAAAGGTAAAAAACACTATCACCTGATGCTGCTGGTCAACCGGGATACCTGGTGTCGTGCCGGTGATTACCGCGCTCCGGAGTCTCTGGCCGGGATGATTAAACAGGCGTGGTGCAGTGCCCTGGGAGTGGATGTCGGGTGCCATGCCACGCTGGTGCATTTTCCGGCCTGGCCGGCGGTGTGGCTGGCGCGTAATGATGACACCGGCTTTCAGCAAGTGCTGGAACGTGCTGACTATCTGGCGAAAGAGCATACCAAAGCTCACTGCACCGGTGAGCGCAATTTTGGCTGTAGCCGGAGTTGAGCACGACTGGCGCGCCAATATCCGGCAAACCAAAAGTATGGGTTGTTGTCTGGCGGCAACGATGTATCCACTCGCCCACTGACTGTTTTTTACGTCAGTGTTCCATTGTGTGACAACCACAGTGCTGTAACAGCAACCAGCCTGCTTTACCCAAACTCCAGTCCAGATTTTAACTGAACCGCCATTCACACCCTGACCACGCTGCCCGTACCGGGACGGCTGTTGCCTGCGTGTCGTCTGGCGGCTAAGGAATATGACTATGTACGCAAAATCCTTTATCGCTCTTGATGGCAACGGACGTCTGACGGGCGCCCGTACTGCACAGGACGCACCTTATGCTAACTACACCTGCCACTTGTGTGGCAGTGCACTCAGATACCATCCGCAATACGACACTGAACTTCCCTGGTTTGAACACACTGACGACAGGCTGACAGAGCACGGTCAACAGTGCCCTTATGTCAGGCCGGAGCGCAGAGAAATACAGTTGATTAAACGTCTGCAGCAATTCGTACCGGATGCCTTACCCGTGGTGCGTAAAGCCAGCTGGCACTGCAGACAATGTCACCACGATTATTATGGGGAGCAGTACTGCACACACTGCCAGACCGGAGGATTCAGTATTCCCCGGACAACTCAGGAGGAAATATGCGAATTCTGAACTGTTATATGGCGAATGACAGCAAAGGCCATTTTGTTACGGCGAAAGAAGCTGCGAAGCACAACCGACAGGACGTTTTGTGCTGTGTGTCCTGTGGATGCCCGTTAACACTTCAGCGGGGCAATGACGGACAACCACCGTGGTTTGAACATGACCAGATGACTGTCGCTGAAAAAATCCTGCTGCGATGTACCTGGCTTGACCCGGCAGAGAAAGAGGCCCGTCGTTTGCATCTGCAGGGCATGACGGTTCCGGATTATACGGTGAAGGTGAGAAAGTGGTTTTGTGTGATGTGTGACGAAAATTATGAGGGGGAAAAGTGCTGCCCGAGTTGTGGTACCGGGGTATACAGCAGGGAGGGGGGGCAGGAGGGCAACTGGAAGGATAGGAACTGAGCGGTTCAGTCGCGGAAATCAGTTGCAGAGCTGTAATGATATCTCCGGGAGTGCTGCGTTGGTAGGGGCATCCCGGGATAGAGAAATTTTAGCACTTTGCCCTGAATGATTGTAGACGTCCCGAGTACTCGTACCGGTCTGAGTTATTACAGTTAGATATTCACTTTTTCTCCCGCATACTTCACATCTGTCAACGACGGATGAAAAGTGGTTCTTCCGCAACCTGGGTGGAAGAAAATGGATGAAACTTTCTGGCGAACAAGGATCTAAGCTGTTTTAAGTTATGGGCAACGCAATGCACTCTCTTAAGACACTTCTACAGTTACCTTGCGGATGGCGATGCAGTCGACAAATTATTAGCTCTGACGGTATAACCCTCCATCTCCACGGAAAACGCAAAACAGCACAATGTCCTGAATGCTTTAAGCGTAGCGACTCTGTTCATAGTTGTCGTCGGCGCCGGATACAGCATCTACCCTGCTCAGGGCAGACGCTATGGCTTGTATTTTCCGTCCGCCACTGGTACTGCCGTAACCCGGCTTGTTCACGTAAAATTTTTGCCGAGTCGCTTGCTCCCTTCGCCAGTTCACACCAGCAGTCTTCACAGGCGTTACAAAATTAACAACGTCAACTGGGATTAATAGCTGGAGGTGAGGCTGGAAAACGGGCTGCAACGGCAGTGGGTCTCCGTTGCAGTGCTGATACTCTTCTTCGCAGGCTTATCAATACCCCGGAGACGAAACAGTCAGGCGCGCCTCATGTCGGTATTGATGAGTGGGCGTGGCATCGGGGCCACTGCTGCGGTATGTTAATAGTCAATCCTGATACTCACCGTCCCCTCGTCCTGCTTCCCGGCCGTGATCAGCGTACGCTGGCGACCTGGTTCAGAAAATATCCGGAAATACAGGTTGTCTCGCGTGATCGCAGTGGAGTCTATGCGACAGCAGCACGTGAAGGTGCACCTCAGGCCAGACAGGTGGCCGATCGATGGCACCTGCTAAAAAATATTGGTGATGAGCCTGAACGAATGATGTACAGATATATGCCTCTGATACGTCTTGTTGTCAGAGAGTTATCACTGAAGAAATCACCTGAGCCAGAAATATCTGTGCCTGTAGCATCGCTCCGTCGTCTGGAACGCCTTAAACAGCACATCCGCAAAAAACGGCATCAGCGTTGGACAGAGGTTATGGCCCTGCATAACAAGGGATGTAGTTTCAGGGAAATATCCCGTATTACAGGCCTGTCGCGAGTGACAGTCAGTCGCTGGGTGGGTTCAGGAACATTCCCTGAAATGTCAACTAGGCCTCCAAAGCGAGGGCTTCTGGACCCATGGAGGGAGTGGTTAAAAGAGCAACGAGAATGTGGTAATTATAACTCCGGCCGGATATGGCGGGAAATGGTGGCCAGGGGGGTTACAGGCAGTGAAACCATCGTCAGGGATGCTGTTGCCAAATGGCATAAAGGCTGGATCCCACCGGTTACTACTGCCGCAAGACTTCCTTCAGTGTCCCGGGTAAGCCGCTGGTTGATGCCCTGGAGAATAATCAGGGGTGAAGAAAATTATGCTTTCCGATTTATTAGTCTGATGTGTGAAAAAGAACCGGAGTTGAAAATAGCGCAGCAACTGGTACTCGAGTTCTACCGTATTCTGAAAACCTAAAATAAATCACAGCTAAGCAGCTGGTTCACTCGGGTCCACGAAAGCGGCTCAGCAGAACTTCGGTGCGTAGCTGCGGGGATGGAAGCTGATGCTGCGGCTATATGTGAGGCAATCAGCAGTCGCTGGAGTACTGGTGTTGTCGAAGGTCATGTAAATCGCCTGAAGGTGCTGATACGCCAGATGTATGGTCGAGCCGGACTTGAACTACTTAGGCGGAGGGTAATGAGTCCACTGGCATGAAAATCTTCACCCAGGTTGCGGAAGAGCCACTTTTGCACTGTTCGTGACAGTATGGCCTTTATGTACTCACTTTGTTACCGGTAGCTGGATCATCACTACCGTGCCGCAAATGGTGGTGAACAGCATCAATTGTGGAATGAATGTTGCCGAAGCGACCAATGCGCCTCGTTTCCACCATCAGTGGTTGCCGGACGAGCTGCGTGTTGAAAAGGGTTTAGTCCGGATACGCTCAAGCTGCTGGAAGCAAAAGGTCAGAAAGTGGCGCTGAATGAGGCGATGGGCAGCACGCAAAGCATTATGGTTGGGTCGGATGGTGAGTTGTACGGCGCATCCGACTCGCGCTTGGTGGATGATTTAACGGCGGGGTATTAATTGACATCCCCCGGCGCAATGTGCCGGGGGATAATGGTTTTATGCGGTCAATAATCGTCCGGGATTATCGATACAGAGTTTTTTGAGGATCGTTTTATCGACGCCGCGCTCCGCCAGATAGGCCAGAAAAACATCTGGAACAAATCCCCAGCCATTACCGCCATTTTTAGCCCACATTTGTTTAAGGAAGACATCGTGGCTGAGAACAAGCTGATCGGCGTATCCCAACTCAATGAGATGAGCGACGGCATCGGCAGTCTCCTGCACCCCTGGCGCTATTCCCTCTTTCGGGAAGGTAATGTCTAGGCCAATCATGTCGAATTCCAGCCAGACACCTTTATCAAGCATTTTCCGCTGATACGCCACGTCTTTTCCTGACGGATCCGAGTGTGCGAGAGAGACTTTATTTGGCGAGACGCCCATTTCACCTAACACAATGTCGAGTACTTCATCACCGCGACGAAGCCAGCCCGGCATGTGAATATTCATCGCCACATGAGGATTGTTAATCTGTGCCAGCGAGGCAGCCCGCAAGCTGTTATGCTCGGCTTCGGTAAATGTCGGTGAAACACCTATTTCACCGATCATTCCGGCACGAATATCCGTATCGCCAATCCCTTGATTCAATTCTTTATCGATCGTTGTCGCCAGTTCATCAACCGTTTTATGAATTCTCTGGCTTTCAAATTTTTCCAGGTAGGGACCGGAGGAAGCAACAATATTCAGACCTGTTTTTAATGCGACTTCTCGTAATGCCTGCGCATCTCGTCCGATAGACTCAGACCCTGTGGCATCAATAATGGTGCGACCACCGAGCGAGATAAAGTTATTAATTTCGAAGATCACATCTTCAATAGGTTTGCGGTCCATATTATCAGCGCAGCAATAAGGATCGTGTTTTAATGCCCACTGGATTTCTGCCGTGACTTTTTTATCAACAAGCCGTTGTGAAAAAGGATAGCAAGGAGCATCCACAACAGAGGAAAGATCGTTGAACAGATGTTCATGAGGAAGTGTTAGCCCCATATCTTCACGGGCGACGGGGCCCGTCACAGTTTGTAGATAATCTTTCATGATTATACCTCCATTTTCTTCATTGTTTTCGAGGTTCTGTATTCCGGAATAGTGGTAACAATTGCACCGACCAGTGCAAACAGTGTTCCGATGATCGTGACCAGATAAACGCTATTGCCCAGCGATGGAATTAATACGTCAATCAATACTGATCCCAGTAACTGGCCCGCCGTTGAAGCAACCCCCAGCATCAGTAACCCCAGACCTCTGACCAAAATGGCCATTAAACCGATAGACATTAGTCCAAGCGGGCCGCCAAGATACATCCACCAGACATCTGGTAATTGAACAGTGACGTGCCCTAATGCGACACGAATAGCTAGCGCTGTGCCTAAAACACAAAATCCAACGATGAAATTCTAGGTGATTGAAACCAGCATGGATCCCGTAGCTTCAGCTACTTTTGCATTTCCAGCGGGCTGCCATCCTGCAAGCAAACCAGCTAAGAACGGAAGAATGGCAAGTAAGATGAAAGAGGTAGAATGCCACTGAGGTGACACAACAAAAATCGTAGCAATAACCGCAAATAATGCACCGATGATGCGATAAGGGGTAAAGTATTTTTTCTCGTCGACACCGATACCAAAGCGATCGCAAAGTAAACCAGACAGCAATAGCGCGGAGATCAGTGCGGTTTGAAACGTTGCGACCCCGAGTGCGCTGGCTGATGCGCCTTCAGAAAATACCACCATCGCTCCACAGAGACCGGCAAACCAGTTCCAGAGAGGAACTTTTCGGTTTTTAATCAGAGAAGGAATTGCCGCAAATTGTTGCCGGGTTTCTTTTCGCGCCATAATAATAAAAAACATCACGACTAAACCACTGGCAAAGGAGATAACTGCGCATGCATTACCATCCTGTAACCAGTGACCTAATTGACCATTCACCGCTGATTGCATAGGGGAGAGCATACCCGCAAGAATCGTGGCAAGCATCCATAAGGGAGTTGAGTACTTATTCTTTTTCATACATCAATCCTTCTATTATAGTAAATGGAGTAACTGGAGTTACCCCATTATTATTATTATCTTGCAATATGAGTCAGTATATTTACCCACAACGCGGTATAGAACGGCCAGGACATAAACTGCTGTGTACCCCAGTGCGGTGAACAGTCACTCATAAAGCAGGCTATTTTCCCGTTGTGATAGTTACCAAAGACCAGTAATGGAGCGTTGTTTATTGTTAATACCACCTCAGCATTTTCTTTAGCGATCGCCCGGTTATAACCTAGGAAAAAAGGATATTCAGAGAACCCTTTAATAACTGGATGTTCAGGTTGTGATGGCTGTGCAATAACACCCTCTGGTTTTTCGACACGATCGTCACCATCTAACATCGTAACCGGGAGCACATCAGCCAGAACTGTATTTTTATAATTGGCTTTTGCTTCAATTCCCATGAATGAGAGATAGCCGCCAATCATCAATAACCCACCACCGTTATTCACATATTCTTTAATCAGTTCGAGAGCGTTTGGTTTTATGCGAAGCTGATAAAAAGTATCATTTTGTAGCAGGAAAGTATTACTACCAATATCACTAATAACGATGGCATCATATTGTTCTAACTGTGCCACATCTTCAGGGAAGGCAATTTGTACCGTATGTGCTGGCATATAGGTGACATCTACCTGACTATTTTTCAGACACTGGAGTAACCAGGTCGCACCTTCTTCATATTTACTTGAGGTAAAACTGTCATATCCTTTTGAATGAATCATATGAATATGCCAGGATTCCCCAATAAAGAGCACTTTTAGTGATTTTTTGGTGTTATTCATTCTCTGTCCTTTCTTAATGCGTAAAAATAGTTTGCTGATAATGTATACTCTGAATTCGATGTATCACAGATTCATGTTCAGGCATGTCGGAAGCATTGCTTGTCTCCACCGCTAGGGATGCAAAGGCGCTGGCATAACACAGTGCTGATTCCAGTGATTTTCCTTTCGCAAGTCCTGATGCCAGAGAGCCGTTAAACGCATCCCCGGCTCCTGCCGTATTTTTAACGACCGCTGGAAACGCTGGCGAATGAATGAATTTTTTGCCATCAAATGCGAGCGAGCCCTTGCTACCGAGCGTGATAACCGTGTTTTTTACCCCTTTATTGTGGATAGCTTCTGCAGCTCGTTTAGCTGATTCAAGATCGTGTACGTCTATGCCGGACAGTAAACCAGCTTCTGTTTCATTGGGGGTGATATAATCAACATCCTGAATAAGTTCGTTGACGATATCATTATAGGGTGCCGGGTTAATAATGACCGGGATACTGTTTTTTTGCGCCAATGTGATCGCTTGTTGCAGAGCGGTATAATTTGTTTCGAGCTGCAGAAGTATGACATCAGAATTAATAATCGCTTCTTTCTGAATAGTTATTTCATCGGACGACATTGTCATGTTGGCACCGGGATAGATCGCAATAACATTATCGCCAGTACCTTCATTAACAAGGATCGTGGCAGTTCCGGTTTGCGTTTCTTTCGTTTGATAAATTATACTTTTATAAATCTTAGACGAATTCATAAAGTTGATCGCATAATCACTAAAGTGATCTGTACCTACTTTTGTTATGAAATAAACATCAGTATCGGCAAAGCTTGCTGCCAGCGCCTGGTTACAGCCTTTTCCCCCGGTGAAAATATAAAATTACTTGCCAGAAGCGATTCTCCGATAGTGGGAAGCCTCGGCAAATAACTGATGATATCAACATTAAACGAACCAATAACGCATACTTGACTTTTCATAGTTGAGTGGCCTTTTTTTATTCCCTGGGCTGTATCATAATTTTCAAGCGCATAAGCGATTTCATTTTTCGCAATAGTATCAAGCGAGTCTAGGACGATAAAAGCACCGCCATGACATCGAGTCAGATAGCCAAGCCTGGCAAGTTCATTAAGATCTGAACGAATAGTTTCTTTCGTTACATTGAGGCTATTGGACAGATCGGATACTTTTACAGAACCGAATTTACTGAGTCGTTTCAATATTTCATGATGGCGTTCAAATTTCATGCTTCACCTCACTTCAGTTACGTTAATATCTATCGATGTATATTGATGTGATAATCACCATAAAGTGGCGGGGAAAAGCAAAAAAAAGCAAAAATAGCCTGAGAAAAGGTAAGCGTTAATGGAGAATCATATTGATGCTTATTTATTGGTGAGAACTACGTTCCATGGCAGGAGTTCATCAATACGGTTGGAAGGTTATTCCGGCAGTACGCTCAGGATATGGCGCAGATACGCTTCCGGATCAATGTCGTTCAGAAGGCAAGTGCCGATAAGCCCATACAACAGTGCACTGCGCTCGCCGCCGAAGAACATAAAGTTTTTATTTCCGAGACAGATGGCACAAAGGGCTTTTTCCGCGGCATTATGTCTGCCTCCGCCTGACCGTCAACACTGTAATAACAGAGTGCGCCCCACTGATTCAGTACACAGCTGAACCATTCTCCCAGTCTGGATTTTTGGATAGCGTGGCATTTTTCTCCACCATGCATGCAGTGAGTCCAGTAACAGTTTGCTCTTCTTCTGCCTGACCACAAGATGTGCTGGACTGGTAAACGATGGGGATACCTGCTTACGCGAGAGCAATAAGTGGCTGGCCACAATTCTCGGTACAAAACTCTGCTGAATAGCAGCGATTTTCCCAGCGTGGTGCGTCGTTTGCATTTTACTGGTTCTAAGTTAACAATTATCTGTTCACTAATGACTACTCTAAAAACTTGTATCAGGACTATCACTTATTTAAGTGATATTGGTTGTCTGGAGATTCAGGGGGCCAGTCTATAAACTTTTTACAAAAGGATGAATGCAGAAGGTTACTCTAATGGCCAGAGTGATGACAATGATGGTCAGACGTTGACCTGCAGAAACTGCATTTTAATTGGTCTATAAAGTCTGCAAGAGGAATCAGGGTCAGATCAGTGAGTCTTATCGCGGCCCGAAGCTATGACTGAAAGAAGGCTGGATACAGAATTGCAACAATTTGGCAATGTCAGAACACAGAAGCTTTGCAAGCAGGTGAAAGGTTATGTCTAGCAAAAGGAGTATATCAGAATACATCTACTGATGTACAAAACACAACAATAGCTTCATGATATATAAATACGTGATGACGAGTGGTACTCCGCATGGTTATTTAACTTCTCAGCACCACTAATGATCCTGAGCAACTTCGTATTTGGGCCATTGCCATGGAGTAGAAAGCTGTGTCTGAGAATGCAGAATTTGAGAAAAGAATTCGCTTTCTTGGAGAGCTTCTGAAAATGGCACGCTAACAACGTTTTGTTAAAAAATGTGAATCACTTGCCGGGGCTGCATTTTCTATTCGAGGAGAATGTTGACGTAGATATTACAGAAATCTCAGCGCATCAGGATAAACTGCTACCTTAGGTCAACCACCAAAAGAAAATACAATACGTCCAGTTTGTATGCCTTTAATAACACATCTTTTAAATGTTGAAGAATTATCCCGCCTGCTGAAGAACGTTGCTCTGAGTGTGATAAACCTTTTTATTCTTGATGATGTCAGCGAGAAGATGGAATATATCCCCGACTGGGTCGTGGTTACCCGGTTAAACATCTGGTGGCGCTAATAAATCTGGCAAGTCACATTCTGTTGAATGCTGTGACAGTGCCTTACCGAGAGAGCGAAATTGTGGTGTTCTAGTGCATAGTCGCCACCATTCCGGATAATTCTATTGCGTTGTTTTACAAGTTCTTTTACAGCGCAGATCTGTCGCTGACGTTGAATCAATAGCCTGGATTTCAGAACACAATGCCCGTTTGCTGGTTGGTCCGGCAGTAGCATTAATTCATTATCTGAATGAAATGTGTCAATCCACAGAAACCGCTGTCAATGACACATTTTGTCGGACGTTAACACGAGAAAGTCTGGCTATTCCGTAATGCCATCTTATTTCGTAATGGATTGAGAATGCTGGATTTTTAATTATATTACGCGCAGTATTAATCGCGTAAATGTTTTGCGGTCAGCAACGGTGGGGGATCCATTGTTCTGTTCAATGAATACCATCATACATTTGAATCAGGAGTCGGTATGATGATTTTGGTGACGGGGGGCGCACGGAGCGGGAAGAGTCGCCACGCAGAGGCGCTTATTGGGGACTCTTCACAGGTTCTGTATATCGCCACCTCGCAAATCCTTGATGATGAGATGGCTGCACGGATAGAACATCATCGGCAAGGCCGCCCGGAGCACTGGCGCACAGTGGAGCGCTGGCAACATCTTGATGAATTAATTCATGCAGACATTAACCCGAATGAGGTTGTGTTGCTGGAATGCGTTACCACAATGGTGACTAATCTGTTGTTTGATTATGGCGGCGATAAAGACCCTGATGAATGGGATTATCAGGCGATGGAACAGGCGATTAATGCTGAGATTCAGTCGTTGATTGCTGCCTGCCAACGTTGCCCCGCAAAGGTTGTATTAGTGACTAACGAAGTGGGAATGGGGATTGTGCCGGAGAGTCGTCTGGCACGACATTTTCGTGATATTGCCGGGCGGGTAAATCAGCAGTTGGCCGCTGCGGCAAATGAAGTATGGCTGGTGGTTTCGGGTATTGGAGTAAAAATCAAATGAGTAAATTATTTTGGGCGATGCTCTCATTTATTACGCGTCTGCCTGTACCGCGTCGCTGGTCCCAGGGACTGGATTTCGAGCATTATTCTCGCGGTATTATTACTTTTCCTTTGATTGGATTATTGCTTGGCGCGATTAGCGGGCTGGTCTTCATGGTGCTGCAGGCATGGTGTGGCGCACCACTGGCGGCACTGTTTAGCGTACTTGTGCTGGTGCTGATGACCGGGGGATTCCATCTGGACGGCCTCGCTGATACCTGTGATGGCGTATTTTCTGCACGTAGCCGCGATCGCATGTTGGAAATCATGCGTGATAGCCGTTTAGGCACCCACGGCGGTCTGGCATTGATTTTTGTGGTACTGGCAAAGATTCTGGTGTTAAGCGAGTTGGCTCTGCGTGGCGAATCGATCCTTGCATCGCTGGCGGCAGCATGTGCGGTCAGCCGCGGGACTGCCGCATTATTGATGTATCGTCATCGTTATGCGCGGGAAGAAGGGCTTGGCAATGTGTTCATTGGCAAAATTGATGGGCGACAAACCTGCGTCACACTCGGCTTAGCCGCTATTTTTGCTGCCGTATTATTGCCGGGTATGCATGGTGTGGCTGCTATGGTGGTGACGATGGTGGCGATTTTCATCCTCGGTCAGCTTCTCAAACGTACGCTGGGCGGGCAAACGGGCGATACGCTGGGAGCAGCCATAGAGCTTGGTGAACTGGTCTTCCTGCTGGCACTGCTATAAAGAGACGTGAGATGCAAATACTTGCCGATTTACTGAATACGATCCCAGCCATCGATTCTACCGCTATGTCGCGTGCACAACGGCATATTGACGGGTTACTCAAACCTGTTGGTAGCCTGGGAAAGCTGGAGGTGCTTGCCATACAACTGGCAGGAATGCCGGGGTTGAATGGCATACCGCATGTGGGCAAAAAAGCGGTACTGGTTATGTGTGCCGATCACGGCGTCTGGGAGGAAGGGGTCGCTATTTCTCCAAAAGAAGTGACAGCCATACAGGCTGAAAATATGACCCGTGGAACAACCGGCGTGTGTGTGCTGGCAGAACAAGCGGGCGCTAACGTCCACGTAATTGATGTTGGTATTGATACTGCTGAGCCTATCCCCGGGCTTATCAACATGCGTGTCGCACGAGGTAGCGGCAATATTGCTTCAGCTCCGGCAATGAGTCGCCGTCAGGCTGAAAAGTTGCTTTTGGACGTCATATGTTATACGCAGGAGCTGGCAAAAAACGGTGTCACGCTGTTTGGTGTAGGTGAACTGGGGATGGCAAACACGACACCGGCAGCAGCAATAGTCAGCACAATCACTGGCCGGGATCCTGAAGAAGTGGTTGGGATTGGCGCAAACCTGCCGACAGATAAACTGGCTAATAAAATTGATGTTGTGCGTCGGGCGATTACGTTGAATCAACCAAATCCGCAGGATGGTGTTGATGTCCTGGCAAAAGTGGGTGGATTTGATTTGGTCGGAATAGCTGGAGTGATGTTAGGTGCTGCTTCCTGCGGTTTACCCGTGTTGCTGGATGGATTTCTTTCTTATGCTGCTGCGCTCGCAGCCTGCCAGATGTCTCCTGCGATCAAACCGTATCTCATTCCTTCTCACCTGTCGGCAGAAAAAGGCGCGCGTATAGCGCTCTCGCATTTGGGGCTGGAGCCTTATCTCAATATGGAGATGCGTTTAGGTGAGGGGAGTGGCGCAGCTCTGGCGATGCCCATCATCGAAGCTGCCTGTGCGATATACAACAACATGGGCGAACTTGCTGCCAGTAATATTGTTCTACCGGGGAATACGACTTCTGATTTGAACAGTTAAAAACGAAAAGTCTGATAAAAGCTATACTTAACGGATAGCTTTCGCGACATAGGAAAGGGACATGATGCGTCGTGTAAATATTCTTTGCTCATTTGCTCTGCTTTTTGCCAGCCATACTAGCCTGGCGGTAACTTATCCATTACCTCCAGAGGGTAGCCGTTTAGTGGGGCAGTCGTTTACTGTAACTGTTCCTGATCACAATCCCCAGCCGCTGGAGACTTTTGCCGCACAATACGGGCAAGGGTTAAGTAACATGCTGGAAGCGAACCCGGGCGCTGATGTTTTTTTGCCGAAGTCTGGCTCGCAACTCACCATTCCGCAGCAACTGATTTTGCCCGACACTGTTCGTAAAGGGATTGTTGTTAACGTCGCTGAGATGCGTCTTTATTACTACCCACCAGACAGTAATACTGTGGAAGTCTTTCCTATTGGTATCGGCCAGGCTGGGCGAGAAACCCCGCGTAACTGGGTGACTACCGTTGAACGTAAACAAGAAGCTCCAACCTGGACGCCAACGCCGAACACTCGGCGCGAATATGCGAAACGAGGGGAGAGTTTGCCCGCATTTGTTCCTGCGGGCCCCGATAATCCCATGGGGCTGTACGCGATTTATATTGGCAGGTTGTATGCCATCCATGGTACCAATGCCAATTTTGGTATTGGGCTCCGGGTAAGTCAGGGCTGTATTCGTCTGCGCAATGACGATATCAAATATCTGTTTGATAATGTTCCTGTTGGGACGCGTGTGCAAATTATCGACCAGCCAGTAAAATACACCACTGAACCAGATGGCTCGAACTGGCTGGAAGTTCATGAGCCGTTGTCGCGCAATCGTGCAGAATATGAGTCTGACCGAAAAGTGCCATTGCCGGTAACCCCATCTTTGCGGGCGTTTATCAACGGGCAAGAAGTTGATGTAAATCGCGCAAATGCTGCGTTGCAACGTCGATCGGGAATGCCTGTGCAAATTAGTTCTGGTTCAAGACAGATGTTTTAAGAGCGTTGGTAATTAGAAAGCAAAAAGCCTGCTAGAAAGCAGGCTTTTTTGAATTTGGCTCCTCTGACTGGACTCGAACCAGTGACATACGGATTAACAGTCCGCCGTTCTACCGACTGAACTACAGAGGAATCGTGTGAACGGGGCGCATATTAATGGCAGTGCATGGTGATGTCAAAGGGTGAAATGCATTTTTTTGTTTGTTTGCTGTCAATTTCAACAAAGTGGTGAGCTTTCAATCTTATTGGGTAATGAACCATCGTGGTGCATACCCTCCTTTTATAGGGCAGGGGAACGCGACAGCTGATTAAAGGAGCAAATGACGAATCTATCATAATCTCTTATTTGACAGTTGGTTAGCTTGTACATCAACACCAAAATAAAACTGGCAAGCATCTTGCAATCTGGTTGTAAGTAATGGCGGCACTTGGGCCGATTCTTAAAAACCGGAGGCAACATGAACTTCAGACGCCTGAAATACTTCGTAAAAATTGTAGATATTGGTAGCCTGACCCAGGCTGCTGAAGTATTGCATATCGCACAACCAGCGCTCAGCCAGCAGGTTGCCACACTGGAAGGTGAGTTAAATCAACAACTTTTGATCCGTACAAAGCGGGGCGTTACACCAACAGACGCCGGAAAAATTCTCTATACCCATGCGCGGGCCATTTTACGTCAGTGTGAACAGGCCCAACTGGCGGTGCATAACGTTGGTCAGGCATTATCGGGGCAAGTCTCGATTGGCTTTGCACCAGGAACCGCTGCGTCATCCATCACCATGCCCTTATTGCAGGCGGTTCGCGCTGAATTTCCGGAGATCGTTATCTATCTTCATGAAAATAGTGGTGCAGTGCTTAACGAAAAATTGATAAATCACCAACTCGATATGGCGGTGATTTATGAGCATTCCCCTGTGGCTGGTGTATCCAGTCAGGCTTTGCTGAAAGAAGATCTTTTTCTGGTAGGAACTCAAGATTGCCCGGGGCAAAGCGTTGATGTGAATGCTATTGCGCAAATGAACCTCTTTCTCCCCAGTGATTACAGTGCTATTAGACTTCGTGTTGATGAGGCTTTTTCCCTACGGCGACTCACGGCAAAAGTTATTGGTGAAATTGAGTCTATTGCCACGCTTACCGCAGCGATTGCCAGCGGCATGGGCGTTGCAGTATTACCCGAATCGGCCGCGCGTTCGTTATGTGGCGCAGTAAATGGGTGGATGTCACGCATTACCACTCCTTCCATGAGTCTCTCTTTGTCATTAAATTTACCCGCCAGAGCGAACTTATCGCCACAGGCACAGGCAGTGAAAGAGTTGTTAATGTCAGTGATTAGTTCTCCAGTGATGGAAAAAAGGCAGTGGCAATTGGTGAGCTAAGTGTTATATCGGGATGGAATAAGATGCGGGTTTTTATTATTTGTTATGCCGGGCATTAGACTTTAACAATAACGGGAAATCTGAACTGCCCGGAGTTTACCGTGAATTTCCAACAACTAAAGATAATCCGCGAGGCTGCACGTCAGGATTACAACCTGACAGAGGTTGCGAATATGCTTTTTACCTCACAGTCCGGCGTCAGCCGTCATATTCGGGAACTGGAGGATGAACTTGGCATCGAAATATTTGTTCGACGAGGTAAGCGACTGCTGGGCATGACTGAACCGGGCAAAGCATTACTGGTCATTGCAGAACGTATTCTGAATGAAGCCAGTAATGTTCGTCGGCTTGCAGACCTGTTTACCAACGATACGTCTGGCGTTCTCACTATTGCAACGACGCATACTCAGGCACGTTATAGCTTGCCTGAGGTCATTAAAGCTTTTCGCGAACTTTTCCCGGAGGTTCGGCTGGAGCTAATCCAGGGTACGCCACAGGAAATTGCGACGTTGTTGCAAAATGGCGAAGCTGATATTGGTATCGCCAGCGAGCGTTTGAGTAATGACCCGCAGCTCGTCGCCTTCCCGTGGTTTCGTTGGCACCATAGTTTGCTTGTTCCACTCGATCATCCCTTGACGCAAATTACACCGTTGACGCTGGAATCAATAGCGAAGTGGCCGTTAATCACTTACCGACAGGGGATTACGGGGCGCTCACGTATTGATGACGCATTTGCCCGCAAAGGTTTGCTGGCAGATATTGTATTAAGTGCGCAGGATTCTGATGTCATTAAAACCTATGTTGCTCTTGGGCTTGGGATCGGAATAGTTGCCGAACAATCCAGCGGTGAACAAGAGGAAAAGAATTTAATCCGCCTGGATACGCGGCATCTTTTTGATGCTAATACTGTCTGGTTGGGACTGAAGCGAGGACAACTTCAGCGTAACTATGTCTGGCGCTTTCTGGAACTTTGTAATGCAGGACTTTCAGTTGAGGATATCAAGCGGCAGGTGATGGAAAACAGTGAAGAGGAAATTGATTATCAGATATAGCAAAAAGCCCGCTATAAAAGCGGGCTTTTCAGAAATTTGGCTCCTCTGACTGGACTCGAACCAGTGACATACGGATTAACAGTCCGCCGTTCTACCGACTGAACTACAGAGGAATCGCTGTTGAGGCACATCTTAACGGCGAAAAATCTTTTGTCAAACCCGATTTTTAATTTTCCCAACTGTTTGCCGTTTCTATCAACAGTTTGTTGCATTTGCAGACAATTTGTTGGCGAAAATCTTTGCAGCTTTGCTGATTCTCCCTCATTATTTGAAATGTGGTTTCACTTTCTGCAATTAAGGTCGGCTTTGAATATCTCCTCTGCTTTACGCCAGGTTGTTCACGGCACTCGCTGGCACGCTAAACGCAAGAGCTACAAAGTGTTGTTCTGGCGCGAGATAACCCCGCTTGCTGTTCCTATTTTCATGGAGAATGCCTGTGTCCTGTTGATGGGGGTTCTGAGCACTTTTCTGGTCAGCTGGCTGGGAAAAGATGCGATGGCCGGCGTGGGATTGGCGGACAGCTTCAATATGGTCATTATGGCTTTTTTTGCTGCTATCGATCTTGGTACTACTGTCGTTGTGGCATTTAGTCTCGGTAAGCGGGATCGACGACGAGCGAGGGTGGCGACGCGGCAGTCATTGGTGATCATGACGTTGTTTGCCGTACTGTTGGCAACGCTTATTCATCATTTTGGCGAGCAAATTATTGATTTCGTCGCGGGTGATGCCACGACAGAAGTTAAAGCACTGGCTTTGACTTATCTGGAGCTGACGGTACTCAGTTATCCAGCAGCTGCCATCACTCTAATTGGTAGCGGGGCACTTCGTGGTGCAGGGAATACGAAAATACCGCTACTGATTAACGGTAGCCTGAATATTCTTAATATTATTATTAGCGGCATATTGATTTACGGCCTTTTCTCCTGGCCGGGACTGGGATTTGTCGGGGCTGGGTTGGGTTTAACCATTTCTCGTTATATTGGCGCAGTTGCAATTTTGTGGGTGCTGGCGATTGGTTTTAATCCTGCGCTAAGGATTTCGTTAAAGAGCTATTTTAAGCCACTGAATTTTAGCATTATCTGGGAAGTCATGGGGATTGGTATTCCCGCGAGTGTCGAATCAGTGTTATTTACCAGTGGTCGGTTATTAACCCAAATGTTCGTTGCCGGGATGGGGACCAGTGTTATTGCCGGAAATTTTATCGCGTTTTCAATTGCGGCTCTTATCAACTTACCCGGAAGTGCGCTCGGCTCTGCTTCTACGATCATTACAGGCCGAAGGTTGGGGGTAGGGCAGATAGCGCAAGCAGAGATTCAGTTGCGGCATGTGTTCTGGCTGTCCACTCTTGGATTAACGGCCATCGCCTGGCTAACGGCTCCCTTTGCCGGGCTTATGGCATCGTTTTACACCCAGGATCCACAGGTTAAACATGTCGTTGTGATTCTGATTTGGCTAAATGCTTTATTTATGCCTATTTGGTCCGCCTCATGGGTGCTACCCGCTGGATTTAAGGGGGCTCGTGACGCCCGTTACGCTATGTGGGTTTCTATGTTGAGCATGTGGGGTTGCCGGGTTGTCGTCGGTTATGTGCTGGGCATCATGCTTGGCTGGGGTGTGGTTGGTGTCTGGATGGGAATGTTTGCCGACTGGGCTGTGCGGGCCGTGCTGTTTTACTGGCGAATGGTTACTGGACGTTGGCTGTGGAAATACCCTCGACCCGAACCGCAAAAGTGTGAAAAAAAGCCAGTTGTGTCGGAATAAACAACAAAATGCAGATTATTTCAGCAAACGATTTCAAATTTAAAAAACAGGCTTTGACATTGTGGGTGGGCATCGCTAATATTCGCCTCGTTCTCACGATTCCTCTGTAGTTCAGTCGGTAGAACGGCGGACTGTTAATCCGTATGTCACTGGTTCGAGTCCAGTCAGAGGAGCCAAATTTTAGTTGTGAGACATCTCTATGAGTCTCAAGGCAGTTAAAAAATAAAAATTATTTTTACCCGGTCACTTTGTAAAAAAGTGGCCGGGTTTTTTGATTTCTGTGTTTCGTGCGCTTAATCGAGTCTCACGCTTCAGTGAGCAAATTGCCCCTCCCCAACAGACATCACGATTCACAAGGTCAAAAATTCTGTTCCATGAAGTACCGTACAAAGATAAAGAGAAAAATGCCTTATGCGGGATGTCGCTGTCGCGTCTTTATCGGGAAACTATACGTAATTGCCACTTTGTCTTCGGTAATCAGAAAAAGAAGACCTGCCATTTTAATAAATATTATTTCTCTGGGGACGGAGATTTTTTATAAGCAATATGACGAGTTAAACATTATATTTTTTATAAGGATTATATGAGATTAAAGAAATCTGCCATAAAGACAGATTTCTTTAAAATATAATTAGAGATTTGCGACGTTATGATAAACTTTTTGTACATCGTCGTCATCTTCAAGGGCATCAACAAGCCCTTCAAAGATTTCTAAATCTTCTGGGGAAAGCTCAACTTCTGATTGAGCAATCATTTCTAATTCTGTTGTTGAGAACTCAGTGATTCCAGCTGCTTTTAGAGCTGCGATTCCTTTATGAAGGTCAGTAGGTTCAGTATAAATAACAATGTTACCTTCTTCTTCAGTCACATCACGAACATCAACTTCAGCTTCAAGTAAAATTTCAAAAATATGGTCAGGGTCTGTTCCTTTAAATACAATCACACCCGTATTGTCAAACATATAGCTGACAGAACCTGCCGCTCCGATATTGCCGCCTTTTTTATTGAAAATTGTGCGAACGTTAGCAATCGTACGGTTAACATTTGAAGTCAATGTCTCGGCGATAATCATTGAGCCATTAGGACCAAAGCCTTCATAACGTCCCTGCACGAACGTTTCATCTCCGCCGCCTTTGGCTTTATCAATTGCTTTATCAATAACGTGTTTTGGAACTTGTGCCTGCTTTGCACGTTCAATAACGAATTTTAAAGATGTGTTTAATTCTGGATCGGGTTCACCTTGTTTGGCAGCAGCATAGATTTCTACACCGAATTTTGCATAAATTTTAGACGTTGCACCGTCTTTAGCCGTTTTTTTAGCAACAATATTGGCCCATTTACGTCCCACTGGAATGATCTCCTCGAAAATTTATTTACATTACTGGTAAATCGTTAACATGTGTTAATTCAGCATATTATATCATAACAGGAAAAATCTCGTCTATTAGAAATAAAAATATTCTAAAGCCATAATCTTATATTTAATTATATAAAAACTAATGTTGTTGGTGGGATTTTTTATAATTGTGTTTTGAAAGCATACTTGCTTTTATTATGTGAAAATCATTAAGACAATAATAAAACTCGTATCCGCCTAAGGAAGCAAACAGCCTGCTTTATTGCAGGCTATTTGCCAGATGACTTACTAAATCCTTCACATCTATTTCTGAGAAAAAGGAACAGAACTTATTACCGGAACGGCGGCTCATTAAAGGTTCGTAATTTACGTGAATGCAGTCGGTCGCCTTCTGCGCGCAGCAAATCGATTGCCCGAATGCCAATTTGCAGGTGTTCGGAAATAGCGCCTTCATAAAAACGGTTAGCCTGGCCGGGAAGTTTAATCTCGCCATGCAACGGTTTATCTGAAACACACAGTAGTGTCCCGTATGGCACGCGGAAACGATATCCTTGCGCGGCAATGGTTGCACTTTCCATATCAATTGCCACGGCCCGGCTTAAGTTAAAACGAAGTGCAGAAGCTGAGTAACGTAATTCCCAGTTCCTGTCATCTGTGGTTACCACAGTGCCAGTACGTAGCCGCTGTTTGACTTCCTCACCGGGTCTGCCGCTCACCAGCTTGGTGGCGTCATAAAGCGCACGTTGCACTTCAGCAATGCTCGGAATAGGAATATCGGGCGGCAGAACCGCATCAAGAACGTGATCATCGCGTAAATAAGCATGTGCAAGTACATAATCGCCAATGGCCTGGCTTTCACGTAAGCCACCACAGTGACCAATCATCAACCAGACATCCGGGCGTAGTACTGCCAGATGATCGCAGATGGTTTTAGCATTTGACGGTCCCACGCCAATATTCACCAGAGTAATACCCTGACCATCGGCGGTAATTAAATGCCACGCGGGCATCTGGTGTTTTTTCCATGCAAGGTCGGAAATGGCTTCTTCTGGCGCTTCGGTTTCGGCGGTGATCCAGTTCCCGCCAGCACAAGAAAGGGCAATGTAGGGACTATCAGGATCGAGGATCTGGCTGCATCCCCAACGAACGAATTCATCCACATAACGTGTGTAGTTGGTAAACAAGACGAACGGCTGAAAATGTTCAACTGGCGTACCGGTATAATGGCGCAACCGCGCGAGGGAAAAATCGACGCGGCGCGCATCAAAATGCGATAGCGGGGAGAATTCAGTTGGATGATAAATGCCGTCTGCAGTTTCATCGCCAATTTGCGCCAGTTCTGTTGTCGGGAAATAGCGAGTTAACCCAGCGCTCATTGAGCGATCAAGTGTCAATTCAGAGCCATCGATGACATAAGGATAAGGGATTTCATGCTGCGAGGGTTGCACCGAGATATGCGCACCATAATCCTGATACAGCAACGTAAGTTGTTCATTGAGATACGAACGAAAGAGAGTAGGGCGAGTAATCGTGGTGGTGTAGCTGCCTGCGTGAGTAAAACGACCAAATGCGCGCGTTTTAGGGGGATTGGTTGTGCTACCATCCCAGGTTACGGTCAGTGATGGATAGACAAAAAGACCTTGTTTGCGGGCGTTTTCATCAGGTAATTCGCCACTTGTAATATATTTGCCAATGGCGTTGCGTAAAGCAACTACAGATTGCTCATACAGCGCGTCGAGTTTATCCAGTGCCTGAGCTGGGGTCAGACCGGAGCCCTTATTATTCATGTGTGTCTCCTGTTCCATACAATTACCGCACATCCGATAGTATGTCACAGGAATGTGAAACAAAAGTGTAAGGCGAAGATCGGATGATCTTCGCCAGGCTATCAAGCGCGTTGATTGTCTTTCATCAACAAAGCGGTCATTGCGGAAATCAGGCATCCAGCCAGCAAATAAATGGCGACGCTATGCCAGTTCCCGGCAAAGTAAGTGATGAGTGCAGCGGCAATAAAAGGTGTAAATCCACCGCCAACCACACTGGCAACCTGATAACCGACTCCAGCGCCACTATAGCGATAACTGGCACCAAACATTTCGGTAAACATCGGTTGTTGCACACACACCACCATGTCATGCGCAATGTTTGCCAGCATTATGGAGAAGAAAACTATCCAGAAAATAGATTGTGCTTCAAGCGCCATAAAGAAAGGAAATGCGCTCAACGTTCCGATTAACGCACCTGTGATATAAACCCTGCGGCGACCAAAACGATCGGCAAGCCAGGCAAAACAGGGAATTGTCAGGCAGCTTAATCCACCTACCAGCAAACCAATATTAAGGAAAAGTTCGCGCGGTAGCCCCATATTCTGGGTTGAATAATTAAGTGCAAAGGCAGTAACGATGTACATCGTCAGCAATTCGCACAGTCGTAGCGCAATAATCTTCAGGAAAGCACCGGGATGTCGTAACAGAGCTTCGATAACCGGGATGCGTTTTTTCGCGGCAGCTTGATAATGTTGCTGTTGTTCAAATTCCGCGGACTCTTCCATGCCATTGCGCACCCACAATGCTCCCAGTACCAGTACGATGCTAAACAGGAAAGGAATGCGCCAGCCCCAGCTTAAAAACTGTTCGTCAGTTGTCATCATACTGATCAATGAAACCAGTCCGGTTGAAAGCAGTAAACCTACTCCGTAGCCAACTTGTACACCGCTACTGTAAAAGGCTTTTTTATTTTCCGGCGCACTTTCAACGGAAAGCAACGCCGCGCCTCCCCATTCGCCGCCGACGGCAAATCCCTGAATGGCACGCAGTGTCACCAGCAAAATAGGTGCCCACCACCCAATGGTCGAGAATGAAGGAAGAATACCAATCAAGGCTGTCGCGATGCCCATCATCCAGACGGTCAGCATTAACATGCGCTTACGTCCCAGTCGGTCGCCAAAGTGACCGAAAATGACACCGCCGAGCGGACGGAAAAGGAATCCGACGCCAAAGGTAGCAAATGCGGCGAGCGTTCCCATCGCCGGGCTTACTTGCGGGAAAAACTCGCGATTAAACACCAGTGCGGCGGTGATGCCATAGAGTAAAAAATCATACCAGTCGACGACGGCACCAGCGAAACTGCCTAACGCAGCTCGTCGGGCGCGACTTAACGAAACCGTCCTTTCATCGGGACGAGTGGAGATGAGCGTGGAGTCCATAATGATCCTGTTTGTACTGTCTTTTTATAATTAGTATGGAAAACGTAACTCACATTACCGTCGATCTATAAACGAACCTTATGAGACTACCTCGACAGAGCGCATCTGCAAATGATTTTATGGCTGATGAGCAGCAACATGAAAAATTCGCTGGAAGATGAAAGCGCAGGAGTTGCTGGTGTTGTTTAAGGATTAAGCAGAGGCCCCACAGGTTCGAGATATGAAACATAAAAGTCCGCATATGCACAAAATTGCACCCTGATGATTCTGATAGACTGCATTGCATTATAACCAGTAGGGAGGCGAGGTTAGTTATGTTTTTAGTATCATTGTTGAGACGTATTGCATTTAGTTACTACGATTATAAAGCTTATAACTTCAATATTGAAAAAACAGACTTTGTTGTCATCCATATTCCCGATCAGATTGGCGATGCTATGGCCATCTTTCCTGTTATTCGGGCGCTTGAATTGCATAAAATTAAGCATCTATAAATTGTTACGTCGACAATTAATTTAGAAGTCTTTAATGCGCTCAAACTTGAACAGACTAAATTAACATTAGTCACAATGACTATGCAGGATCACGCAACATTAAAAGAAATAAAAGATTTAGCGAAGAACATAACACAGCAATACGGTACGCCGGATCTTTGTATAGAGGCGATGCGTAAAAAGAACCTGAAAACGATGTTATTTATCAGTCAGTTGAAAGCAAAAACGAATTTTCAGGTTGTTGGTTTAACCATGAAGTGCTATTCCCCTGTGTGTAAGAACGCGTCCCGTATGGATCAGAAACTCCGGGCTCCCGTACCCATGACATGGGCATTTATGATGCGTGAGGCGGGTTTTCCAGCAGTCAGGCCAATATATGAATTGCCACTAAGTGAGGATGTACTCGATGAGGTGCGTGAGGAAATGCGATCGTTAGGATCTTACATTGCGTTCAATTTAGAAGGTAGCTCGCAGGAACGTACATTTTCACTATCGATTGCAGAAAATCTAATAGCAAAAATTCAAAGTGAAACAGATATGCCAATTGTGATCGTTCATGGACCAAAAGGGGAAGATAAAGCCAGGGAACTAGTGAATAGTTATAATAATGTCTACCGTTTATCCTTGTCACCATCGATTAAACGTTCAGCAGCTATCATAAAAGATGCTTATATCGCAATAACTCCTGACACTTCAATATTACATATGGCAAGTGCCTATAATACCCCCGTTGTTGCAATTTATGCTGATTACAAAACGCGATGGCCCGCAATGGCCGATGTTTCGGAGTCAGTCGTCGTTGGGAAAAAAATTGACAATATAAGTCTGGATGAATTCGCAAAGGCATTAAAAAGTGTTTTGGCGAGAATATGAGACAGTACTTATGCATAGTAATGCCGAACTGTTATGAACGGTGGTGTCATCAATACTCTGAGGCTGGTCAATCATCACAGAAAACCAGCCTTTGGATCAAAGCTGTACTCACCGGATACGATCATAGTCACACCGAACGCGAATCTGGTGGAACTAAAACATTGTAATGTATTTCACCATCATAAATAAGACAACCTGAACTTAAATCCCCGTTAACAGGCATACATTATTATGAGTGGTACTGATGTAATTTGTAATATTGAAATATGAACTGATATTGTTTGTACGTCCTGACATATCTTCCTCCTTGATGTACTTAGCTAAACATTAACGTAATTTGACTACATAGCAACAATGATCGTTATCAAAATAGATCATATACTTTGTTTCCCGCTGGCGTGGAACAGGTGGTTATACCATGTGTGAAAGCGTTTATTAAAAACGAAAGGAGGCTCGACTATCTTCAGACTAACAGGGAGGTATGGGAAAATGCAGGTATATTAATGGAGCGTTTGATAGCAAACGAATGTAAAAGCAGAGCGCCCCGAATGGAGCACTCTGTAAGAAAATATAGCGAAAAATTAGCTCTTTTTATAACATGCCACATGAAAATATTCAGATGTTTGAACAGAGCCATGCGCCCCGTTTTCCAGGGAAACAATGTATTGTCGGCCTCCACCTGCGGTATTAGAAGACCAATATATTTCTGAATAAAAATCAGCGTCCATATAATGCCCCATATCTCCCCACTCACCGAACAGTGACCCTATTTCGCGTCGGTTTTCTCCACTGCTTAAAAGATTCACGCCAGGAATCGCGTAACCGTTGCCGATCTCGTTATTACAATAATTTTCAGCACGACTTAATGGTAAGATAATATTATTGTTATCTTTCCACCAGCCCTTCACCCGTACTTGCGTTTGGTAAATAGCGCCACCTGATCTTGGGGTTGCTGTGATTTCTACAGTATTGCTATCACCGTCATTTTTGAATGTCACTTTACCAGTAGCATCAACGCCTACCCAGGAGGCAGTGCTTGAAAACGTATAATCTGCCGCCGTTTTTCCTGGTGCAAAGTTGTCATTATTCAACTGATAATATGCCCCGGTAAATCCCTGCGAAGGGAATGAAGCTGCCGGTAGGGTCGCACCATTGACTGACACTGTACCGGTCATTGGTCTGGCTTCCGCGCTAATGAATTCTATCGTGGTATTCAGACCTGCCTGGTGAACACCATTCAACACGGGGATCAGCGTTGCGATACCCTCTCCGCCGCCTGTAACAGTGGCTTTGTACTCGCCGGAGAAATTTTTGCTGTAGTCAATTGCACTAACTTGCACATAGGGCACGTTAGTACCTGATTGCACAAATTCCAGCCCTTCAGAAACATTGATCGGATGACCTGATAGATCGTGTAGAACAAGATATAGTTCAGCACTTTCGGTAAAGTCCCCTTTCAGTGATGACCGGTTGTTTTTAAGGACGGACTGCGAGGCGTCTGCCGGGCCTGCCACCAGCGTTATATCTACTGTTTGCGCTCCACCATAGTTCGTTTCTGCGCTTACCGTGACGTTCCCTGTCATCGCTCCTCTCACGCTTGTTGTCGCCGAGTCCGTTTTGATCGGTCACCGCTGTTAATGACGTCAATGTGGCAGAGCCGCTTTTTAAGACGAAGTTTACATTGACACCTTCGACCAGGTTCCCACTGCTATCTTCAACAGTAGCCTTTAACGTGCTGATATCACTGTTGTTGGCCGTGAGAGTCGACGGATCAGCGATAAAACTAGCAACATGTGCTGTGCTTGGGTTGCCAGTAACCTTCACGGTTGTCTGTGTCTGAATAATTACGCCGCTATGGATCGATGCTGTCACCACATATGTACCGACTTTATTGCTGGTCAGAACGACTTGTGCCTCACCTGAAGTGTTGGTTGTCGCCGTTTGGCTACTTAACGTTGCACCTTCGGGCGTTACGCTAAAGGTAACGAGTTCATGGCTCAATGGAGCCCCGTTTGCATGAGTTAACCTTACAGTCAGAGTTGCTCCCGATGGGTCATTGACGCCGATAAGCGGACTTGATGACGTGAGTGTTAGTCTTAGATCGATTACCACCAGGTCCTTCTCATAAAAGGAGCCATTCGCCAGGGATGCTTTCACAGTATACGAACCGTATCTTCCAGGCGTCATGGTGACCTCAGCTATACCCTGCCTATTCGTAGAAACCGTATCCTGACTAATGACCATGTTAAAACTTGACGGCTCTGCACTGAATGTCACAAGTTGGTCAGCAACTGGATTGCCAAACTGGTCGTCGACGTGTGCTTTAACCGCTATGGGTTCTCTGATTATTACCTGACCTTCAGGCATTTCCAGACTGGTGATCGTCGCAGAATCAACATCTGCGTTGACAGTTAACATTCGAATGGCGGCTTCGGTAGGTGCGATTGCCAAATTAGCTGTAACTACTTTCGTTCCAGCAATGGTGCTTGTCACAAGGATTTCTGCCTTACCCTGAGCATCCGTTTCGACACTGGTGTTACTCAGCGTGGTGGCGGGGCCGCGGAAATTGACCTTGATACCTTCTAGCGGGTTGCCGTAAGCGTCAGTGACGCTTGCCGTCAGGGTCACGCCCTCGGTTGTGCTCGCGGTGAATGAGCTTGATGATGCGGTAAAACCAGCCAGTTTAGCGGTACCAGCATCGGCAATCAAAGTCACCGGCTTCGTATCACTGACACCGTAACTGTTCACGCTAACTGTCACGGGATAGGTGCCGGATTTTGTACCGCTCAGTGTAACTTCAGCCTTGCCGTTGATGTCTGTAATGGCGGAACCGCCTTGTCCGAGAGTGAAGCTTGCGCTCACATCTGCCGGTAGTGTGAATGTTACCGCCTCATTGGCTAACGGGTTGCCGTTTCCATCAGTCACTGTTGCCTGAAGTTTGGTCATCCCAATGTTATTGGCGATGAAATTGTCCTCGGTAACGTTAAGATTAACCTGCGCAGTGAGCGTATCCGCAGTAAAGTTCACCACCAGTTGTCCGCTCTTACCGCCAGCCATCGATGCTGTAACAGTATGAGCGCCTGCTTTTGTACCTTTCAGCGTGACTTTCGCTTTGCCTTCAGTATCAGTAATCGCTTTACCGCCATCGCTCAGTGTGAAGTTCGCCCTCACATCTTCCGGCAGAGTAAATGTTACCTCAGCGTTGGCTATCGCATTGCCCTCTGTATCAGCGACTGTTGCTGTTAGTGTCGTGAGATCGTTATTGTCGGCAATCACCGGATCCTTCGAGGCTGCCAGCGTGATTTCAGCATTCGCGACGTTCGGCACATAGGTCACTGTGTGTTGCATCGAATCGCCATTGTCGAGGGTTGCCGTCACTTGATAAACCCCGGCTTTTGTAGCGGTCATGCTTGCGTATAAATAGCCGTCGTGGTTGGTAGTATTTATACCGTTATTACTGAGGGTCACGCCTTCACTCGGCGAAACGCTGAGGGTTACCTGATGTAGGGGTACACCATTGCCGTAATTATCATTCACCGTAATGTACAGAGTGGTATCGTCGCCTGCCAATTGTGTGTCATAAAGTGTATATAGCGAGGTGAGATGTGCCGTAGACGCATCAGCGTCGACTTGAATGGACGTGCTAAGCGTGGAGCTACCATTTTCCAGGCTAGCTTCAATGGTATCCGGTCTCGCTCCTGTTTCTCTCGAGGAGCGGGTATTGGTATAAGTGACGGTAGCTTTACCCTGTTCGTTCGTCACGGCTTGGCCGCCGTTCGTCATTTCGGCAGATTTTGTTCTGCTGGTAAAGCTCACAGTCACACCTTTTACCGGAAAGCCATTATTATCAACGACTGTGGCGGTAATGACGCTGCCGGAGCTGTTCTGCGGGGTACCGGCGATTATGCTGTCTGGGACAGGCGTCAACTCGATAATTTTTGCCGCCGCTGTGTCGCCAATAAAATGCACAGTTTTGTTGTCGCTGGCACCATTATTAGCCAGTGATGCAGTGACCGTCTGCTCACCAAAGGCAACGCCTGCGAGAGTGGCCTGCGCGATGCCAGACTCATTGGTATTACTTACTCCCGGGGTCAGGGTGAGTCCTGAAGAGGCTGAGCTGAATGTTACCGGAAGATTATTCACCTCATTGTCGAACTGATCTTTAACCGTTGCAGTTAGCGTTGCGTTATCGACGCCATTACCTGTGATCTCATCTTTTGACATCTGCAGGACAACCTGAGCCGAGGTTTTGTCCGCCACAAATGTTACCGGCTGCGAATCACTGGTATTGTTATTACCCAGCGTTGCGGTAACCGTATGCGTGCCCGCTTTTTTACCTTTCAGCGTGACATGCGCTTCCCCATTGGCCTGAGTGATGGCAATACCGTTATTTTCAAGGGTAAAGTTTGCCGCAACGTCCTGTGGCATGGTGAAGTTTACCGTTATCCCCGCCACCGGATGATTCGACGGATCTTTCACCATCGCCGTAAGCTGCACGCTGTCACTGTTATTCGTCACCACCTGTTGAGCAGGGATGTTCAGGGTGACCTGCGCGTTGCTGGCATCGGGCGCAATATTGACTGTCGTCGTATCGTTGTTGCCGTTAGGCAGTGTGGCTTCGGCTGTGTAAACCCCCAAAACCGTGCCCTTAAGGGTAACTTCAGCAATACCGTTCTCATTAGTATTACGCGCGTTCAGACTCAGTTGCGTGTCTGCGGGGGAGGTGCGGAAGACTACTGACAGATTTTTAACCACGTTATCAAAAGGATCTTTCACTGTTGCTGTCAGAGTCGTCTCATCCACGCCATTCCCAATGATTTCCGCTCTCGATGTTTGCAGAACGACAACCGCTCTGTCTTTATCCGCCACAAACGTCATTGGCTGTGTATCGCTGACATTGCTGTTAGCCAGACGAGCCGTGATCATATGCGTGCCCGCTAACGTGCCGGTCAGGGAGGCGATTGCAGTCCCGTTGCTATCCGTCATGCCTTTTCCGCTGTTGCTAATCGAGAACCGACTTGCGACGTCGTTTGGCACAGAGAAGGTGATTTCTTTATCTTTTAGTGGGTTGCCATTTTTATCCTGCAAGGTTGCAGTCATATGTAGCGGAGCTGTGTTGGTGACGGTGATATCACCTGAAGGCACACTGAAGGTCAGGGCAGCAGTACTTTGATCACCGATAAAAATCACCTGTTGATTAGCCTGAGAACCAGAGCTCACAGAGGCCGTAACCGTATAATCACCATTTTTCAAACTGGTCAGCGTAGCTGTGGCGATCCCGTCGTGGCTATTCACTTCGGTTTGGCTCAGTTTCGCTGCTGCTGAATTGACATTGAAGGTGACCTTGACGTCATTGAGCAGGTTGCCTTTTGCATCCCGAACTGTCGCGGTCATTGTGGCACTGTCATTGCCGTCAGCGACTACTTCATTTTTCGACTTCTGCAGATCAACCTGCGCGGTACTCGAGTCGCCGACAAAACTGACGATTAACGTTTGTTTCACGCCATTTTCAAGGGTGACTTCAACCGTGTTGTCTTCCTGCTTACTACTTTTCAGATCAAAAGTCGCCAGACCATTAACATCCGTTTTTGCGGTGTTTTGATTGTTAAAGGAAGTTGCCGATCCGCTTAATACCGCAAACGTGACGGTATGATCATTGATTGGGTTGCTTCCTTCATCAGCGACATTGACCGAGACGGTGTTTGCTGCATTCTCATTGGCGAGCACACCATTATTGCTGGCAGATAATGTCGCAATTTTCGCTGACTGCGGGTTGGCGTCGATGATAAATCCAGCGGTATGCAAATCTTCATTCCAGTTTTGCATTAACAGCTTCGCAGTAAGCCCACTGCCTTTGGTATAGGCGGTATAGGTTGCCTTATAGACGCCATCTGCGGTTTCTTTCCAGTCTGTAGTGACACCAGGTTTCACGTTGTCGATGCTGACTGCGGTATTCAGTTGCTGTTTTTGCTCCTTAACAGGTTTGTCATTTTCATCTCTCAGTTCTACCGTCACCTCGATAGGATTCCCGGAGAGATAACGGTCCTTATCAATCTTAATTGACGAGTGAGTCCGGGATGACGAAACAGAAATGATATTCACCACGGCGGGGGCTTTAGCCGCATCCACACCGTTCAGCTGTGGCATCAGCGTCAGCGTGCCAGACATCGCTCCTGTGGTCAGGATCTGGGTATAGCTTCCGTCACCATTATCTTTCCAGTCAGAAAGGGTGATGTCCTGAACACCTTCGTGACGCGTCGAGAGCACCAGCCCGATAACAGGATTACCTGCTGCATCATGCGCAATAAAAGTCAGTGTGGCGGTTGAATGGGAATCCGCGCTCAACGTCTGGGTACTTAACGATACCGAGGAATCTTTCTGGCTTAGCGTAGGTGCCTGAACGACTACCATGCTCTGTTCACGATTCGAAAAATTGCCTTTGACATCTTCAGCGGTGACTTCAATCGGCCAGGTGTTATCGGTTTCTGGCGTACTGGTGAACCGGTACGCCGGCAGGGTAACCAGAATATCTTTACCCGTTGTAACCACTTTACCACCGGCAGCTTCCAGAGCGGTGGCTTCGAAGTTATAGCCTTTCAGGGCATATTTGGTTTGTAGCGACGAAACCAGTGATTTCACTTCTCCTGACTTCCCTGTCACGGGGTCTGTCAGGGTCAGGCGGACCAGTTCTTTTTTTGCGATATTCCAGAACGATGTTGTTGTTGCGATCCACCAGATCATAACGGCTGCCTGCAAGGCTACGCCGTGCAGCGACTTCATTCGGGTCAAGCTGTTTCTGCATTGCGCTGCCAGGTTGCCAGGTAAAATCGACGGCAAAACGGGTGTCATTTTCGCCCTGTTTACCCTGACGTTGCTCCGCGCTAAAGGTCATCAGCGGGAAGGGGGTATAGTTAAGTCCAGCGGTTATGGCATGAGGATTACTTTGCCGATCGTCTTTATCGAACAGGGCCACTTCATCGCCATAATACTGTTCATAGACCAGTTTACCGCCAAGGTGCGGCCAGGCGGGTAACCAGCCTTCTGCGCGTACATCCCAGCCATTGGCCGGGCGTGCTTCATAATCGTTGTTCAGTTCAGGTGCGCTGCGCCAGTTGGTCAGTCGCAAATAGCCGTTACTGCTTAATTTAAGATAGTCGCGCCAGTACTCCGCGCCAATGCCGGCGCGGGAGTGGTAACGGCTAAGGTCGTGGTCGAAAAAGAAGTTGATGCCCGACAACCATGTGGGAGTGAAATGACGCCAACCCAAGCCGTTGTTAATCTGGGTACGCTCGTCAGTACGGTGGAGAGTATGCTGGCTGAAAAAGAGATTATCAGGCGTTTCATACCATGGATGGAGAAAATCGAACTGGGAGTTCTTCAGGCTAAAATCTTCATCCACGCCCAGCGTGATTCTTGCGGTACCGAAGCGGCTTAACCAGTCTGTCATTGCGCCTGAAGTCTGAGAAGAGGCCCATCCACGCGCCATATTTGCTGCTTGCTCGCTGTTCATATCTTCGGCGAGCAAAGACCCGATTTGCTGTGAAGTACTGGCTATCTGTTGCTCGAGGTTGTCACTGCTATTACCCGGCGGCGGGGTTAAATTTTTTTTACTAACTTGTGCCGGGACATCCAGTTCATCACCCTGGCGGACATTATCAAAACCTCGAGCAAACGTACGAAATTGGTTGAGTTTACGTAACTCAGCTACCGAAATACCGAAACGTTCGGCAACGCTTTGGGCCGATTCCAGCGCTCCAAGGGTATAGGGCACCGTATTGGCATTTGCAATGGCAATTTGTGCAGGAACGGGTTGTTGGGTTGCGGCGTTTACCACACCTTGTGCTGCCGCAGCCATAGGGAACACAAGTTGAGTTACCAGGCAGATACCCGCAGTTAAGCGGCGTAGTTTAATTCCCATCCCGCATAAGATTTGTCGGTCATTTATTTCTTCTCCACTTCTCTTCTTCGTAGCCATGCTTACCTTCCCTGAACGAGCTAACATAAATGCGCCCTTTCTAGCACAGCGAAAAAATGTAAATCCTGATAGCAATATGATTGAAAATTAATAACTTTTCGTTAGGCAGTTTTGGGTGTGAGTTGCAAGAGGGGAGACTACTGAATAACTCAAGTTTTATAATCGAGGGGAAAATGGTGATGGCATTCATAGCAAAACGCCCTCAACCATAAAGGTCGAGGGCGCTTAAGATGTTAAAAACCCGCTATCCGTTAAAAAACAATGTTCAACTAAGGTTAGTGACATTGCACTAAGAAGCGAATTTTTAGAATTTGGCTCCTCTGACTGGACTCGAACCAGTGACATACGGATTAACAGTCCGCCGTTCTACCGACTGAACTACAGAGGAATCGTGTGAACGGGGCGCATATTACTTAGCGGTACCTTGTCTGTCAACACTAAATTTCATAAGTCATTTCAATTGGTTAATTAATCTGCAAAGTTGTTAATTAATGAACATTCGTCGCCGAAAACGAGTCTGTATCATTAGCGTGATGCAGTCTCTGCAAAGGATCTTGTTGATAAAATTGGCAGAAACGTTGCCACAATGAAGGGAAACGAGGAGCAAAAAGTTCTGGGGCGCTAAAGAAATATTCAGAAAGTACGGCAAAACATTCAGCAGGATCACTGGCAGCATAAGCATCAATGCTCGCCGCATTCTCGCCAACCAATTCGATTTCTTCCTGAATGTTGTTCATTGCAGCATGAAGATCGTGTTCCCAGCCAGCAACCTCACGCAACGGAATAAAGGGAACTCCGCTGGCGCGATCGCCGTTACGGGTGTCCAGCTTATGAGCGACTTCATGAATAATCAGGTTAAAACCAGAAGCATCAAAAGAATCTTGTATATCCAACCAGTTCAAAACGATAGGCCCTTGCTGCCAGCTCTGACCTGACTGAACAATACGTTGGTTATGCACCAGACCGATATCGTCTTCCCATTCATCATCGACCACAAATGGCGCAGGATAAATTAAGACTTCATGAAAACCATCCAGCCATTCCAGTCCTAACTCCAGAACGGGTAGGCAAAATAGAAGTGCTATCCGGCAGGTTCTTAATGAATCCAGTTCAAAGCCCTGTAAAGGAACAAGCCGCTTTTGCTGTAAAAAACGTTCGGCAAGAGTGACTAATTTGCTTTGTTCCTGTTCCGTCAGACACGTTAAAAGGGGGATCGATAGTGCTTCCTGCCAGGGAAGGGCAGTTTGATGTGCTGATTCTTGTACTTTCCAGGGCCACTTAATCATCGTTTTGCTCGCAAACTCGTCACTTGAACAAAATTGCACGGACAGGGACTGTTAAAATGCCAAATTTCCTGGCATCATGGCAACCATCTGAACGGAGAGATGCCGGAGCGGCTGAACGGACCGGTCTCGAAAACCGGAGTAGGGGCAACTCTACCGGGGGTTCAAATCCCCCTCTCTCCGCCACTTTATCAATGACTTATCTCCCGACTTCCCGCCTTGCTTTTCCTAAACAGAACAATCGTAGAATATTCTTGAAGGGTTAGATCGTCACTGTTTTCTGTTCGATACTGTGACATTCAGCACTTGATTCGCTATGGATCTGACAGGAAGCTTTCGAGCGAAAATGTGCAGTTATTCAGTCGTTTTCTTATCGCTCACCATTATTCTTTTAGACATTCATCCTATGAAACTGCCGCAAAGTTGGTGGTGGGAACTGAAGTTGCGTAGAGAAGGGGTCAATAATTGAGTCAAAAAAGGAACGCGGCCGTCAGATTAAAGCCGCGGGACAAAGTCCATAATTTCCAAGAGTTGTTGAATTTCCCAGCTTTTTTGAAAGCCTTTGTATCATACTAACAAGTAAAAAAGGTTTAAATACCAAAATTAACCTGTATTTTTGATAAGTCTTACCATTGTACGATTTACACAGTTTCTGCTCCTCCTTGTTGATAGTGGAAAGGGTGTATTGTGCACTTGCGTAAACATTTATGACGCGTTGATGTCCATAGTGCACATTTCCTTGTCAGGGGATCGACTTATTTGCGGCGAGGCATCATTCGTAACAGAGTATTATCTTTCTGAATGTAGTGATGAAAGAGTGCTGCGCCAGCGTGAGCTGCGATTAAAAAGTAACCTACATTCGCCCAGGTTTCGTGAATATTTTTTATCAGTGCTTTAATTTCGCTGTTTGGGGTAACAAAGGGAGACACATTGAAACCAAGGAAACTCCACGATTTTCCACTGTAAGCCATCAAAGCAATCCCCAGCAGAGGAAGTGCAAGGAAGGTTATATAAAGCATGATGTGCATTAGCGAAGCCGCTTTCATTTGCCAGGCAGGTGGCGGTGGCACAATAGAAGGATCACTATAACGGTGTTTTATAATCAGGCGTGAAAACATTAACACCCAAACGAATATACCCGCATTGTAATGTGTTTCTCGCATCAGCAGATAAGTACTACTACCTTTAGGAAACCAGCCACGGAGTTCCATCGCGGCATAGGTTATTGCAACGAAAAGCAGCGTTATCCAATGTAAATAAATTTGAGTTTTTGAGAATCGGTTCATTTTTGTAGCTCCTGTAATTTTCACAGTCAAGCTATCCCACGAACCTTAAAAATTCCTTATACAGATGTGGTTTTAAGAATTTGTTATTTAAAAAATTGATAGTGCACATTGTAACCAGCCAATATAAGCAATGGCGTGAGCACAGGTATCTTTCTCTGTTGGCCGTATTGTGTATGGAATCCGTTATTGGTTAACTCAATGCGGGTTAGCTTATTAATATACAGACACGTCATAGTGATGAGCGTGTCTGTAGCTAGCTTGCGTTCAGCGGCGTTTGTGGATGGACCAGTGGCAGTTATGATGACTTACTAAAGCGGCATCGAGGCGTTATCATGAGAATACTCAATGAGACATCATTTCCTCGACCACTTCTTCGCTACTCAACTGATATGGATAATACGTTGGCCAGTTTTCCATTTCATTTAATAAAGATTGCTGTGAATCATTACCCATAAAAATGTGAAAATGAGATGATTTTCGTGGTGCAATTATATGATCGCTAAATTGTATATATTTAGGGGCTTTGCTTTCAGGATCTTTACATTCGAATAAGTAACGAACGCCTTTCTTGCCTGATTTATAGGTGAGTATTTTGTATCCATCGTAATCATATTTACAGGATGTTGTTTCATTATTTCTATGGAATTCAACAATGCCGTCCTCAATGCCAATCATCTCGATATCTGTTGCATAACCTTTGTGATAATAATCTTTAATTTCAGCAAATGTTTTAGTTTTATCTGCATCCGCTTTCTTCTGAAAGACGGGGTCAAGTTTGCCACTTTGCAGTAAAGGATAAACGGATTGCCAGACTCCATCCCAGTCACTGAGCGTTCGGTTTTGTACATTGGCATCATCAAAAACACCATTAGCAGCTTTTTGTTCGGCCTCTGTTAAGGGTTTGCCGTGTGAGTGATGACCATGCGAAAAGGCAGGAGCGCTAACAATAAAGACACCTAAAGCAACAGCCAGTTTGTGAAGACGAATCGCCAAAACAGTTTCCTCCAGAGTCATTGTATATGATGTGTAATGTTATATTGTAACATATAACAAAATGCAACAACTCTTAGGAGACAAGAGAATAGTTCTCTCAGGTATGATTATCTATCTTATTGAAATAACATAAATTATGTTGGTAATTTGAGGTTGATGACAAACGAAACATAACCTGATGTGATCTGCGTAGGCCGGATAGGGCGCTCGCGCCGCATCCGGCAGGGATAACGCGTACTTTGTCGGCAATATGAAGTTATACAGATAATTTGTTGTGAACCTGCTTGCGTAACCGGTTAAAAAGGGAACGCAACTTCTTATACCGTAAGGCTAAAAGCAGTAAAGCCAGCCCAGCGTAGATGAGCGGCTGCGGTGAAATAATCTTCACTGACCACAGATAATGTATTGGGGCCAGGATCGCGACAAGATAGACGAAATTATGCAACTGTTGCCAGTGCTTGCCGAGTTTTCGCTGCATCGCCTGGGTTGAAGTAAACGCTAAAGCAAGCAAAATAACCCAGCTGATAATTCCTAACGTTAAATAAGGCCGGGTAATTAACTCCTTGCCTAATAACGCCAGATTATTCACGCCCAGCTCCAGCAATGCGTAACTGGTTAAATGCAGTGTCGCCCAGGCAAAGCACCATAAGCCTAACAGGCGGCGAGTGCGTATCAATAACGGCTGTTTTGCGTAGCGTGCCAGAGGTGTGATTAACAAGGTCGCCAGCAAAAATTTCAGTGCAGTGCGACCGGTAAAATGCTGAATATCTTTCACCGGATCGGCACCCAGTCCACCGTGATTGATCGCCCAGACCAGCCAGAGAAACGGCAACAATCCGGCAAGATGCAGGCTAACTTTCAGCCATGTCACCTGTTTTGCTGTCAGACGCATTCAGAAATTCTCCCGCAAATCCAGGCCACGATACAGCGATGCCACCTGGTCGGCGTAACCATTAAACAGTAGCGTTGGCTGGCGCTGAACATCGAGGATGCCGCCTGAACCAATAAATCGTTCGGTAGCCTGTGACCAGCGCGGGTGATCAACATGCGGATTAACGTTGGCGTAAAAACCGTATTCGTCAGGCGCTGCCAGATTCCAGGTGGTTGGCGGACGCTCGCGGGTCAGCTTAATACTGACTATCGATTTAATCCCTTTAAAGCCATATTTCCACGGCACAATCAGTCGTACCGGCGCGCCATTTTGTGGCGGTAACGCCTTGCCATAAACACCCACGGTCATCAGTGTGAGCGGATGCATTGCTTCGTCGAGACGCAATCCTTCGACATAAGGATATTTCAGCCCGCCGCCGATAAAGCGGTCCTGCTGGCCTGGCATTTGTTCCGGTGCATAAATTGTTTCGAAAGCGACATACTTCGCATTGCTGGTGGGTTCGGCAAGCGCCAGCAATTTGTGCAGCGGAAAACCAATCCACGGCACCACCATCGACCATGCTTCCACGCAGCGCATACGATAAATACGCTCTTCCAGCGGAAAGCGACGGGTTAAATCATCGTGATCGAGGGTCAATGGTTTTGCCACTTCGCCGCTGATTTTCAGTGTCCATGGATCGGTTTTCAGGCTACCAGCATTAGCGGCGGGATCGGCTTTATCCAGCCCGAATTCATAGAAGTTGTTATAACCGGAGACTTTATCTGCTGGCGTCAGTGGCAGGTCATTTTGCCAGGCGGCAGGCTTGCTGAACTCCAACGGTTTTCCGGCGGGGGCGGGTGGGCGATCATTCCCTTTAAACCAGCTAAGCAGATCGGCATGCGCAGCGTGAGGCAAAGAAAGTGCAGCCGCGCTGATGCCCAGTGCTTTTAACACCTGCCGACGCGTCATAAAGAATACCGACTCGGCCGTAACATCTGATTCTTTTAAAAATTGATTCTTTTTCATAAGCCATCACACTTTTTTGTCTTTAGCCAGCAAGAGCCGTTTACTGTTAATCTGTCAGGAAGTGTCCTCCCTAACAGTAGCAGAGATCTGCTTTTACATATTTATGCATTAACTGCCACGATAGGTTGAATACCCATATTGGCTAAGTAATAAAGGCACATGATAATGCTCGTTCACTTTATTAATATGAAATTCAACGGGGATCTCAGGGAAGAAACTTTCAAGATTTTGTTTCTTGAAATAGTCCCCGGTTTTAAATACGACACGGTAATCGCCCGTAGTTGCAGTTTGCTCGGGCCACAGTGCCTTAATTCGTCCATCCTTATCTGTTTTGGCGGTATTAAGTTGTAACCAGCCGTTGTCCGCTTTCTTTTCAAGAGTGACTGTCACGTCGGCAGCGGGTTTTCCTGTTTGCTGGTTCAAAATGTGCACACTAAGAATGTTTTGTTGTGCAGCATAGACCAAAGAAGGTAATGAAAATGCAGCCGTTACTACGGAGAGTACTAAATAACGCTTTAACATGTTTATATCCTTGTCATGTGAATGAGTTTTGAGGATAGCGAAAAAGCGTCCACGGTAACCTTACAGCAGCATTACAATTTTGTAATGAACCAGGCTGTTTCTATAACATATGATTTATGGCATATTATTTTCATGAAGATTTTACTTATTGAAGATAATCAAAGGACCCAGGAGTGGGTAACGCAGGGGCTTTCCGAAGCGGGTTATGTCATTGATGCCGTTTCTGATGGCAGAGATGGGCTTTATCTTGCGCTTAAGGATGATTATGCATTGATCATTCTGGATATTATGCTTCCGGGTATGGATGGCTGGCAGATCTTACAAACGTTAAGAACAGCAAAGCAAACTCCTGTTATTTGCCTTACTGCAAGAGATTCTGTCGATGACAGAGTCAGAGGGCTGGACAGTGGGGCAAATGATTATCTGGTAAAACCTTTTTCATTTTCTGAGTTGCTGGCAAGGGTTCGGGCACAATTAAGGCAACATCACGCTTTGAATTCAACATTAGAAATCAGTGGCTTAAGAATGGACTCTGTTAGTCAAAGTGTGAGCAGGGACAATATCAGTATTACACTGACGCGCAAGGAGTTTCAGTTACTTTGGCTACTGGCCTCCAGAGCTGGCGAGATTATCCCCAGAACGGTTATTGCGAGTGAAATTTGGGGAATCAACTTTGATAGTGATACCAATACGGTGGACGTCGCCATTCGCAGGCTCCGCGCAAAAGTTGATGATCCTTTTCCTGAAAAGCTAATCGCCACAATCCGGGGGATGGGCTATTCATTCGTAGCGGTAAAAAAATAATGAAAAGATTATCTATAACCGTCCGTTGGTAATGACTCCAACTTACTGATAGTGTTTTATGTTCAGATAATGCCCGATGAC
>ENA-ORMO01000737-ORMO01000737.1-human-gut-metagenome-genome-assembly--contig:-NODE-737-length-43104-cov-2.850798_pt1 | contig 43104 bp, 40 predicted proteins | sample MGYA00242106_ERZ509001 | MGnify/ENA primary metagenome ERZ509001 (study PRJEB26280, sample SAMEA2338736) | human gut metagenome | biome: human gut; feature: human-associated habitat; material: faeces...
AAGCCAAAATCCTTTGTAATGATAAGGATTTTGGCTTTCTTTGTTTTCTTCTGAAGATGCCTCTAAGATAGGATTTTGATTTTTGTTAAACATTCAATAAAAAAATATATTGTAGGATTTACAGAGATTAAAACAACAAAATGTTCATTAGGATATGCCAACTACTATGACTGTATTGAAAAAATACTGCTTTATGATTTAACTAAATTCCCATCATTTTCAAGTCCTATCTCCATGCAGCCAGCAACAAAAATTCTCTCGAAAATGTTTACAGTCCTATGTGTAACTCTCCCTACATAAGATCTAATAAAATTCTTTATTCATAAGCAAAGCTCCAAAGTATATTGGAGCCTTGCTGATTAAATCTTCAAATCATATCTTTTTATTAAAAATTCATCCAATTCTTTATCAGAAAGAATACGCATTTTTTCTTTCTCTTCCTCTGAAAACAGTGGTAAAGAAAATTTTTCGATATACTTCTTCTGGTAACAATAGTAGCCACCTTCTATGGCATAGCTGGTATTCGATACATAGTATTGCATTAATGCTGAATTCAAAATTCTCTGAAGAAGATCTAAATCTATATAATCATTTTGAAATACAGCATACCCATTACAGAACAAAGCAAATTCATCATCTACAAGTTTAAATCTTGGCGAATTTGCAAAAGTAGGAAACAAAAGTTTTATACCGTATTTATTTAAACCTTGAGTTCGTCCATATGCATACCAAGCCACAGGGTTTGGTTTTCCCTTATCTCTTGAATCTAATTCCGCCTTCTGTTTTTTAAGATATTCGTAGATTTTGGGATAACTTTGCTGCAGTTCCCCTTCCGCTATAATTTCAAATCCTGTTTTTCCTTTTTTATAAGGGAAAATAATGTATCTACATATGCTTTGCAAATCCACACCATTTTTAAGATCCGGAATCTTATAAAGTCGCTTAACAATCCCATCTTCAAAATCATACCTTTTTCCATCAAAAAACTTATAATAACCCGCAGCATCTTTTTCGACCATATATATATCATTTCTTAAGGTTGCAATTCCAGTCCGAATAAATTCTTTTATACTCTTAAACTGTCCTTCTATTTTCTGCAGATTTTCCATTGTTTTTTTATCTACAAGTTTCCACCCATTTATATCTAACCTATCTATCGGCATAGTATCAAATGTTATTTGTTTCATTCCTTTCTCAATGTCATCATAATTATCCATAACACAATACTTGAATGACTCGTTTGCTAACTTTGTTAGCTGTATTATACAATTGTATGTTCTCACTGGCTTAAACACCATATTATTGGAAAAATCCAATATGAACCTCAAACTTCTTCGCTCAGATATAAATTTTCTTAAATCTGTTGCCGACTTAATTGTCAAAAAGTTGTTTGGAACAATGTAGCTAAGAATGCCATCATCCCGCAAGAATCCATACGCATGCTCAATAAAAGCATAAAAGATATTATATACACCTGTCTTAGTAGTTGTAAAAGAACTTTTCAAGAATTTTGCCGTTTCTTTAGTCATATCATGTGTATTGACATATGGAGGATTGCCAAAAATAAAGTCAAATCCTGTTACACCAAATACCTTTGTCCATTCACACTTTAAGCTATCTGTGCATTTGACATTTATACTTAATCCTTTATTAGTTTCACCGTATAAAATCGGAAGAAGATTTAAAACAATTTTACACCTTCTTGCATTAGCTTCGTCAAGCTCAATCCCAAAAATAGCTTCTTTCAATATTTTTTTAAATGTCCAGCCTGTAATGGCATGCAATCTAACTGCAGAAGCTGCAAGAAAAATTCCGCACCCACACCCTGGATCAATAATCTTAGGCAACCGTGTAAAATCATATGTCTTTGTTGCCACATCGAAAATATAATTAGCAATGTATTGTGGTGTGAAAACAATTCCATTGGCAGTAATATTATCTTGGTCTAACAAAGCTTCGAAGAATTCAATCACAAACTCTGCATTTACAGGAAATAGCTTTGCTTTAAATTTGTTTACTAAAGCTCTATCAGCTTTATCTTGAAAATGTTCGAATTCTCCTTCATATACGAACTTCATAGCTGATTCTTGGCTGATATACTCAATTACAGAAGCTTCTATTGTTTCATCAGTATATCCTTTTACAGCCTGAAGCAATGCTGAAATAGCTTGTAAATTGCTCCCGGTCATACTATATCCTCCTTATGTTTAGGTTGTTTAATGTTAACGGAACAACCCAACAAATATCAAATTCAATTTAATAAAAGAATCCAGAGTTCCCCAATCATCCTTAGGAATCCTTTTATAACGATATAATTCCGACCAGCAAAGGTTTCTTTCATTTTCTTTGAATATTTCTAGCCTGAATTGAATACGCAGATAGATTAATTATTCTATCTGCTCCTCCTTGTTTTTCCGCAATAATTATATAGAGAGATTCTACAAAATTACCCTATTGTGGGAAAATCCCTCTCTCTTTATTAGCGCCTTTTCCAGATCTTTCATTAACCTTCCCTTGACAGAAGACAAACAGATTCCACATGTAAAGAAGCATCTATCCACATGAACGCATGGCGGAAATTCCCCTTGGTGTAGATGTATATCATAATTTAAACACACATTATGTTAAAAGCAATCTCTCTATTACCAAAGGAGAAATTGTTACCTCCACAATTGCAGCAATAAGTAAAAGTGGAAAGATAATATAAACAAAACTGATTACCGCATACCGTAGCTGCGTTTTCAAATTAACAGATGTTAATCCCTGGATATTCAAAATCTTTTTCCTGAATAGAGTACACAATGCTACAGTAATATTCTTACTGATAATACTTGAAAGCAGAATGGACAATATAATGGCTGGAATTTCAAAAATCCCATGCGGAATAACAGAGAGAATAATTGTCCCAACAGAGATTGTAGTTGCAATTGTCTTTGTCGTTACTACGATACTTTTTACAGTCATCATCAAAACAAATATACTCCCCAAAAAACCAGGAATGACTCCTGCCAAAATAGTCATCATTGCCGCTTTCAGATTCCCTAAAAAAATGAACAAAAATAAGTTTGGGTAATTATTGGGGGATGTTGTTAAATTCTCAATAGAACGAGGATCAGGTGAACCATTCAAGATAAAGAAAACAACCATTTCGACAAGAAGCAATAGCCAAAAAATCATTAATTTTTTATTGTATATGAAATATTGCCATATTTCCGTGTATCCTTCAGTAATCTTTCTTTGAATGGTCGTTAATATTTTCATCATAACATCGTTTCTCCATTTCAACTTATTCAATCGTTGAAGAGCGCAGCATCATTACAGCAGGCAAAAGCAAACCAAAATTTGCCTCATATTCATCCTTAATCACAGGCATTTACTTGTTCTCCGAACAGTTTATCCTGCTCAGAAGCCATTCTAAAATGCTGCGCCTTCATGAACTTTCCAAGAAATCCCCAGTTAGAATGTGCTTTATCATTCCTAGCAATGATACAATCTCCCACCATAGTAGATTTTGGAAGGCTATAGAAAATCATCTTTCTTCGTAGGAATGTTTATAAGCAGAATTTTGCAGTTCTTTGGCTTTCCGCTCCTTGAGTGCTCTAGAAATCAGAATTCCGCTGCCAACAACTAACGCTCCCCCTCCAATCACAGCCGTTGCAGTGACAGCACCCTTGATGAACCCCTGTGCATTGCCAGAAGCAAATCCAATTTCCACACCAGAGGTAAACATATCACGTATTCCTTGCCCCATTGATCCACCTCCAAGTTCACAGAGAGCATGCGTCATCTCAGCAGCTGTTTCTGTGGTGGACTCCCAAACTGCAGTTACCTGATCAAGATTATCAAACATTGTATGTTCCCTCCCTTTTAATTTTTATCCATGAGTTTATATGCAATTCCAATGCCGAGTACGCCAGCCAGTGTGATGGTGCTGACCATCGCAACTGTTTTGTACTTGCGAAGATTACAATTAGCCTCTTCCATCTGACTCTGCAGCTTCAAACGACTATCGTTTTCGCCAACATTCAAATCACCGGTATTTTTGACAGGATTTTCATTTTGGGGAGACGGCTCTGTTTCCAACAGCACAAGTGCCTCCGCGAACGTTTTGATAACATAATCAAAATCAATGCCGACATCAAATTCCTGTTCTTCCTCCGCAATGCTTTGGATTGCGTCGGTAATAACTGACATTTCGTGGTCAGAGTACTCCACATCAGAAGTGAACTGTTCAATGATATCCGGCAAATTTGCATCAAAACAGTATTTTTCAAGACCATAATGATCTGTCACAGTAATGGAAGGATCACTAAAAACCACATAACTATCGAGAACCAGAGGGATATCCATCTCCTCTAATTCTTTTTTAATTTTTTTGCGAAGAAGATATCTCTTTAGATTCATCCTCTCTCCCAAAGATTTATTGGAACAACGTCGATGATTATTTCCATAAACCTGTCCAGACTCTGCGATTACAATGTCATTTCGGTAGTTCTTTACCTCAAGGATCAGTACACCGTTTGATGTAACCACAACCTGATCCAATTCAGTTCTATCCATTCCGTCTCCAATGATAATATTGGACAAGGTCGTAATGCGGCGGTTAGTATAACGTAAAGACCTGCTCACTGCTCTCTCTCCATAAGAACCAGAACGCGCAAATGCAATTTCTTTCCCAATCCATTCAAGGTTGCGGATATTTTCGCAAACCACCTCAGAATTTTCTAATCCTTTTTCTTTTGCCTGCTCTCGAAGATGTGCTACACCATCCCGCAGTGTGAGATATTCTGCATGATGGCCATTAAAAATCGTACGAAGCAAGGCTGCCTGAAATGCTTCCAAACCTTTAATTTTAGCATCAGAAGTCATTCTGGGCTTCATCATTGCTGCTGTCGCTTCCAATTCTTTAATAATGTGCTCTGCGGTGCGTTTCATAATCATTTCCCCCTATGATATTTTTCCTGTTGTCCCGTTATGGTATCATATGTGTCTCTCCAATTTGTAAAAACAGTTTATCTGCTGGATAGTTTACGAAGGAGGATCGAAAGAACCTCTTTCCACGCTTCCAATTTTGCATAGGCATTCTGCGAAGCTACATACGAAGACTGCGCGTCTTTTTTTGTTTTTGCGTTTTTGTACAATCGGTAGTTGATATTGGCTATCTGCTGGTAGTCGTCAATCTTCTTTTTTACATACTCCGGAGTTTTATCCATGCCTTCTGACACAATTTTCTCATGAATGTCGTCGTGATATCCCATAATGATTCCTCCTTGTCAATTTTATATTTTGTCAGTGATTTCCTTTGTTTTACCAGAATTCGTCATCATCAGGGGTGATGGTTGTGCTATCCAAATCCCCACAGTCAGTATACCAATCTGTTGTCCCATCCTCATTATCAGAACCCCAGAAGTGCATCCCATCGCTTTCATTGATGCATTCCCGATCAAAATCGCCCCATCCAAATGGATCCATAGAACTTCTGCTCTCTCCAAAATCATCTTCGTCTTCATAAGTAGTATAGTCATTCAGGCACGCAGATGAATCGATTTCATCTTCATCATCATACGCATCGTAAAATTCCCCGCTGCAAGATCTGGCATTATCCACATCTTCTGCCAGAATAAAGAAGCTAGGTCTTAACCAATCGTAACTCATATGCTTACCTCCTTTTTGAATTTATTTCGTGTCCTTCTTTGTGTTTTAGTATAGCAGGCGCATTCCTACAATTTGTAAAAATACTTTCCAGACTACCCCAGCATTACCCCTTCAAATTTTCTGCTGTTCTCTCTGTTACAGTATTTCTTACATAATCTAAGAATACACCGCCCTAAACACGGTTTTGTAAAAATGCTTTCCTACATTTACCATTCGTAAAATACACTCTCTTTCCATACCCACATAATTACATCATCCAAAGATAGAGTTATAAAAACGCTTATGCAAAAAAAGGAAGCCCTCCATAGAGAACTTCCGTTTTCGAATACTATAAAATTGTTGTTGCTATGCCAATCAGGTCGTCATATCCTTATCCAGCAACAGATTAGAGATCGTTTCTGCCTTTTTTATATACTCACTAGCTTTTGAACTATCACCTAGCTGTTCATATATTTCCCCCAAATCTTTGTAATATTCCGCAGTGTCTCTGTGTATTTCTCCACAGGTAGCCTGTCCAATTTCCAATGCCTTAAATATATGTTCCTTTGCTTCATTTAAGTTCCCTTGTTTTCGACATACAGCACCAATGTTCTCATGGCAAACTGCTACATCTTGATGTTCTGTGCCGTAAACTGCTTCATATTGAGATAATGCCATTAGGAAATACTTTTTAGCATGCTCAAATTCGTTCTTCCAATAATATACAACTCCAAGGCGATTATATATTTCTGCGATAGGAGACTCATCCGTATTCTCTGAAGCCAAATATGCTTCAAGGCTACGTAAGCAGCGATCTTCTGCTTTCTCATAATCTTTTTGCTGCAAATACAGATAACCAAACTTTTTGTAAAAAGCAGCTTTCGCTTTTTCTGGCTCTGCCTTTGCTGCGAGTCCTTTTAATCCATATTCTTCTGCTTTGTCAATTTGATTTTGCTCAAAATATAACTTACTGAGAAGATGGTAGACATCAGAAGCAACCACATTTTTATCATCACCTAATCTTTTGAAAATAGAAACTGCATGCAAAAGATATTCTTCTGCATCTGATATTAATTTCTGTTCATAAAACAATTCCCCTAAGCCTAAGTATGTCCGAGCAGTAGGCAAACTCATTTTTCCAGCTGTGCTGATTGCTATTTCATTTGCCTTTCGCAAGTCAACTTCCGCGCTACTAAAATCGCCTTGCTCTATTTTTCGCTGACTCGATGTTACTAAAATATCTACCAAAAATAAGCTTTTGTTGCCAAAAACCGACTCTATGTTTTGCACCACCTTTAGAATATCATATTGATCAGTATAATTCTGATCAATATGACTCAGGTCAATGAACCACTCATAAACACAATTTAATGTTGATAAATCTTCATCTTCCGCACAAAGAGTATCTTTGTCTTTATAGGCTTTTATTCGATACTCTTCTGCTCTTTCGGCATCACCACGGATTTCATAAAGCAAGGCTAATATTACATATCGATCAAATACAGAATCAGGGTCTGTTGAAGCTTGTAATACATCAATAGATTTCAATAGGGCTGTCTCTGCCTCAACATCATTCCGCTGAACAAGGTATGTCTGACCTAGCAAATTATATGCTTTTGATAATATCCACGGATCATTTTGATTAAAAGAGTCATCCCAATTATTGATGATTGTTTGGCTATGTACTTGTGACTCTTCCAGTTCTCCAAGCTTATGATATGCGACAGCAAGAACAAGATGGGATAGCACACAGCAAATACTATTGACGCTAAATAGTTCACCTTGGAAAGACAGTACATATTGTGCAACACGCAAAGAATGATTCACATGGCTAAACAGCAAGCAAATATATGCTGATTCACTTAGAAACTCCATAATATCCTCCGACTCCAATTCTAAGCCGATAATATTATTTGATATTCCCACTAAAAGTTCTGTCAAACCTTGCCGTTCAACAATAGGCGCATTATTTTCACACGCAAGAGAATTAGATAACAAAGGAATAATACATTCATAATTACCCTCATCAAAAATCGTACGTGCAACTTCGCCGATAACTGGATGCATTTTAATTACATCATCCACTCGAATTAGCCACCCACCATTAATAAGAGTATTCACCGCATTAAAGTCCTCCAGTTCACACCATTTACAAAACAATTTCGCTTTGATGCCGGTGAGAGGAATCAGCGACATATTAGCCAAGACATACTTCTCTTTGTCATTTAGGTTCGCAATATTGAATAATGCAGTAATATGGTTAAACGCAGTCGCTCTGTGCTGTTCGTTATCCTTGGTGAAGTATATTTCATCTGTTCCGATTTCAGCCATGCCTTCTTTGAGTTTATCAAACATTTCAATCGGTGTAGAAAACCCAGCCCCTGCCTGTTTCGCAATCAGTTCCACCGTCAAAGTATGACCATTTACATAATCAATAATCTCATGTACCGCAGCCCTATCATTATCGTCCTTAATGGTGCAGTATTTCTCAAACAATGCAACTAAGTTATCACGCTTAGATAATACCCCAATCTCCAAAACGCCATAACCCCATTCCTTCTGACGGGTAGTGACCAGCAATTTGCAACCAAAATTCAGAATATCTTTCCATTGTTTCTTTGCTTCCGAGTCAAACTCATCCTCATTCAGATTATCTATAACGAATAGCGTCCTTTTATCCACCAGTTCCTTTAACTTTCGAAATTTACGACAATAGTAGGACTCTTCTTCTTCTTCGGGTAAGCGTTCAAAATTAGCAATGTGGATATTACTGTCGTTGTTGATCATCGTCATCAAGCTGCCGCCATAGGTGGCAAACAGAATTGTATCATAATCTCCATTGTCTTTATGAATTTTTGCATAGTTTCTGGCAAGTTCACTTTTGCCAATGCCGCCGATTCCACTGAGAAATAAAATATCCTTCTCTTGCAAATGCTTGTGGATAGCAGCAAGTTCATCATCACGCCCAATAAAGAAATCTACTGGCTTAACTTGCGAACTGATCAGAGAAGGTTCCTTAGGATCAGACAGCTTAATGATTTCATCTAACGCTGCAATCATGTCTTTTGCAGCCTGATATCGCCTGCTCACTACAGCACAAATGGTATGCCGAAAAAAATCCTTGAGCAAAGGAAATACTTTCGGATTTACATTTTTGAAAATTTCCGCATTACAATCAATATCGTAATCTGCAAAGCTGCGACGCTCCGCCTGCGTAGAATGCCTTCCGAAAATCTTTGTGAAAATAATCTCACCAATACTAAAGAAGTCCGTCGCCTCACAAATATTCTCTCGTTTATAGGGCAAAATCTGTTCTTGAGCCGCCCAATCCTTTGTATAAAAAAGAGTTTGGACATTCTTTATGTTCTCCTTTTCAATTACGCTATCATAGTCGAATAATAAAATGTCCTCGACTGTTTCACCTTCAGGACGAACAAAGATATTTTCAGGTTTGATGTCAAGGTGAAGAAGTCCCGCATCATGATAGCAACCAATCACCTTTGTAAGTGTCCTCATACGCTGCATAAGTGTATGGAGTGTTTCTTCCTTTACTTTTTCATAGGTACATCCTGCAATTACGGTCATATCCACATATACTGTGTTATTTCCATAAAGTATTTCCTGTACATTGGAAGTGTAATTCTTTAATCCTTCAGAAAGACGAATATTGGTTTGCAATTCAACACTTTTTTCGAATCTTTCCTTTTCCTCTTTAAATTGTTCCTTTTTTGCATCAGGAATATCCAGTAACCCATCTGCTTTTCTTTCCAAATTAAGCTCTCTTGGATAATATTCTTTAATAAGATGCTCGGTGTTATCATCACAAACTGCACGGTATACCAGACAGGACGCTCCGCTTCCTACGTATGTCTCAATATGAAATTGTTTTTTGCTTTCATCCTCGCGAAATAGTGTTATGGTACCCTTCAATAAATTTCTGCTCATAGTCAATTCCTCCTATGCCTTCAGTATACCGTGTCGTTTTTACAGATTGTAAAAATCGTTTACTCATCTTCGTTGTCACTTAAATAAAACTCATAAATAACATTTTTGAACTCATCAAGTGGATTCGCTGCACCATACGCACAGTATGCGAAAACAGCATCATACGGATTACGTAAATAAAGTTGAACATAGCCACATTTTGCGAGCATCTCGTTTGTTTCATCAACGAATTCACGAAAAAAGCTATTTTTTTCAAGTTCTTCAGCATTTTCAATAAGTGCATTGGCAAAAAAATGGTAGAACTTCAACATTATTAAGAATTTTCTGATAACATCAAAAGATGCTGTATCCTTCTCATTCTGCTTGAACTGCTCAATCTGCTTGAACTGCTCTCTTTGCGGAAAGTTTTTTCTCACTGCAGCAGGAAGCTTCGACTTGCTGATAGATGTTTTGTAAACCTTTTTACCCTCGTAGGTTGCCCTTGCATTGTAACCAGTAATGGCTTCTAACAGATCGTCAATGCTTTTGACCGAAATATTATCATTGATATGAAGTCGCTTATGTTCTTTTATCGCAAGTTCCTTGCATTCTTCATAAAGCTCTTTGATCTTTGCTATTGCCGTTTGATTTTGTGTTTTTTCAAAAGCGGATCTGTTTTCAACGAGATATTTTATCAGTTCATCTTCACTGTTCATTTTCGAAATTGCAAGTCCTACCTGCTCTGTTACTTGTTCCGCATCTTTATTTTCAACGTCGGGCTTGGCTTCAATTTTCTGAATCATTTCTTTAGCCTTGGAATAAGGCAATTTGTTCTTTAAGCAGAAAAAGTACACTGCTTCGTTTATGTTCTTGTAATTGAACGGTCGTTCAAGATATGCTTTTAAGAAAAACTCCTCTGCCTTGCTTGCATCAAGCCCAAGGGCAAAACACAAAGCATATACTTTCTCACGCCCTTGTTGGCTTCCTGAGGGAGGTGCCTTTTTGAGCCAATTTTTTAGCGTGTTCAAACTGCTTAAGGTCACATTTCTTTCATTACCACATTCGAATACAAACTTGGCTAAACCATCTGCGTCCGATTCTTCTCCCTTAAACCCTTTCTTATGCGCATAAAAATAGACATATTCGTAAAAAGTTTTAACTTCATCCAACGATTCAATCCATTTTCTCCCTAGGAAATTCAAATCATAATCCAAATCATAATCCAGATCATCCAAAGCGCTCTCAACCATTTGCGTTGCTTCTCTGTTTGTAAATTTCATTGTCATTTCCTCCATAAGTTTATATTTTTGTTATTTAAAAATTATAGGAAATCTAAAAATTTCTATTTTGATAGTTCAGATTTTTCATCCAAAAAAGGGTTCTATCCTTACTACTATGACCTTAAAGGCATTCTTTTATTTTCTGCACATCTATGTTGGCACACATTTTTTTGCAAAGTCTTGTGTGCCATACCTTTCGCAGGAAAGCAGTCTCTACTCTATCTGACAGAAAGTTTTCAGAAGCAACAGAACAAGAGGATTTTATGACCACACGGCCACCAAAAGGAAGACTGCGCGTAAGCAAAATCCAATTGTCCGAACGTAGTTGTTGTAGAAAATTTTGTAGCCTTCCTTCGAACCACCAACACCACTGCGCTCATAGACGATTGTAAATATCAGTCAATAGTTATCTGCCTTCGGTTCTATTCTGCATTCTCCCTGTCATGTTTTTTTAGTTTATTATACTATGCAAATGTAACATAATAAACAATTTCGGAAAGCTTTTTATTAGCAGTTACCAACATACTCCACAAACAACCGCCTATGGTTTTCCTTGCATACCCCGCCGATGACATCGAGCAAATCCTTTTCCTTGCAATTGCTTTTCACTCTAATTTCCAGATAATCCGGATATTTATGATAATACAAATAAATATCGTACTGATACTGTGTAATCAACTGTTTTGCCTGTTCCTGATACAGACATTCCGTCTTTTCGGAATAACCATATATTTTATAGTCAAACAACCCCATACCATCTTCTTCAAATTGTTTGAAATCAAAAATCATCTTGTCTGCTCTGCATAATATCTGGTATCCCTCATCAGACTCCAGAATGACAGCTTCCTGATTTCTAGTTTTCCATTCTTTCAGTCTCTGAAATACTGCGTTTTTCGTTTCCGAACTGCCGTCTATCATTTTCACTGCTATCAACACATTACTGTTTTGCAGCAGTCCATAGAAAATTCCATTGCAAAGCTTCCAAAAATCATCATCCGATTCCTCCGTATAAAGACTGGGATACATGGTAAACACCTGATACTGTCCACTGGTGATTCCTTCCATATCAGATTCGTAATATACACACCGTGGACTGAAAAAGATATCCTCCGGCAGCTTCTCTTGTTTTTGTTTTTTTTGAAAATCAAATGATAACACCTTCCAAATGATCTAATTCGTGTTGGCAAATTTGTGCTGGCAACCCTGTCAAGGTTAAGGTTTGTTGGCTCCAATTTTTGTCTAAAAAAGCCACTTCAATTTTCTGGTAACGACGTGTTGGTCGTGCTCCTGTCAATGATAAACAAAACTCTTTCGTGTCAAATGGAAGTGATTTGTTAAGCAAAACTGGATTGAACATCACCAAATCTGCTACTCCCATATTAACAATAATTGCTCGCTTTTTAACGCCAATCATATTAGCAGCCATGCCGACACAATTATCACGGTTTGCCACTAAAGTATCTTGCAAGTCTTGTGCCAAATACAAATCTTCTTTTGTTGCTTCTTCTGACTTTTGCGCCAAGAAAAAGGTGTCTCTTACAATCTGTTTAATCATTTTTTCTCCAATAGTAATTCCATAATATCAAAATCAATAGCTTGGTCATCAATTTCCATAAAGTGCTTAAACGTTCCAATCTTTTGAAAACCAAGACTGTCATAAAGATGAATCGCTCGGTCGTTATCAGACCGAACTTCAAGTGAGAAGACTTTTAAGCCTGATTGCTGCGCTGCTGCAATCAATCGCGTTAATAGCTGACGCCCAATTTCTTGATTCCAGTAGGCTTTTTTCACCGCGATACCAATTTCTGCACGATGCGCCAATCGTTTTTTACGAAAAGCACTACAATTACACGTTCCTACTATCTCACCAGCTTCTTCGGCTACTAAGAAATGTGATGTCTTAGATTTTTGAATCTCACTTAATAAGATTCCCTCATCTGCAACAGAAACAGACACCCCTTCTTCTCCATAAGACAAGTTATCTGTTTCTGAACCAATCTGCTGGCAAAATGCCAAAATAGCCCCAGCATCACTAGCCAAAGCATTTCTCACTATAACCATATCAAGCCCTCGCTTTCGCTAAAAACATTATAACAAAATAAATAAAACCTTGCTACCATGCGCTTTCTCACATTTGTCACAAGATTTTATTGCACCAACAAAATTGAGAATAACTAATTCTCAAAGAAAATGAGTTGCAACGATACCAACCAAAAGAGCCCACACTTCGTGGACTCATTTTCGGTTATTTGATATTAGAGAATGTAATTAAAGATTATAAAAGATTGTTGATTAAGTCATTAAGAGTTATACAACAGTCTTGTGAAAGACAAGATTTTAAACGATACCTTGTGCTGACATTGCTTCTGCAACTTTAAGGAATCCAGCAACATTGGCACCGACAACAAGGTTACCTTCAGCACCAAATTCTTTAGCTGCTGCTGCAGAATTATCGTAGATACCTTTCATGATGTCATAAAGTTTAGCATCTACTTCTTCGAATGACCAAGGTGTACGTTGGCTATTTTGAGCCATTTCAAGAGCTGATACCGCTACACCACCAGCATTTGCAGCTTTGGCAGGACCAAATGAAACGCCAGCTTTTTGGAAAACTTCGATAGCTTCAAGTGTAGAAGGCATATTTGCACCTTCTGTAACAGCAATAACACCGTTAGCTACAAGAGCTTTCGCATCTTCCTCGTTAATTTCATTTTGTGTAGCACATGGGAATGCAAGGTCAGCTTTGATTGACCAGATTGAGCCTTCACCAGCAGGTGTAAATGTTGCACTTGGACGAGCGTCAGCGTATTTGACAATACGTGCACGTTCAACTTCTTTCAATTGTTTAAGAAGAGGGACATCAATACCTTCTGGATCATAAACATAACCAGATGAATCTGAAACAGCAACAACTTTAGCACCAAGAGATTGAAGTTTTTCAGTAGCGTAAATCGCTACGTTACCTGAGCCCGAAACAAGAGCGACTTTACCGGAAAAATCTTCACCACGAGCTTTAAGCATTTGTTCTGCAAAGTAAACAGCACCGTAACCAGTTGCTTCTGTACGAGCAAGAGAACCACCGTAAGTAAGTCCTTTACCAGTAAGAACACCTGTGTATTCATTGCGGAGGCGTTTGTATTGACCGTAAAGGTAGCCGATTTCACGCCCACCAACACCGATATCACCAGCAGGAACATCAGTATCCGCACCAATGTGTTTGCTCAACTCTGTCATAAAGCTTTGGCAGAAACGCATAATTTCGTTGTCTGATTTACCTTTAGGATCAAAGTTTGAACCACCTTTACCACCACCGATAGGTTGACCAGTCAATGAGTTTTTAAAGATTTGTTCGAAACCAAGGAATTTGATGATTGATTGGTTTACTGATGGGTGGAAACGAAGACCACCTTTGTAAGGTCCAATAGCAGATGAGAATTGTACGCGGAAACCGCGGTTTACTTGAACTTGACCTTTGTCATCAACCCAAGGAACACGGAAAGAAACGATACGTTCTGGTTCAACCAAACGTTCGAGAAGATTTTCTTCAATGTATTTTGGATATTTATCAAACACTGGAACAAGTGACTCAAATACTTCTTCTACTGCTTGTAAAAACTCTGGTTCATGAGCATTTTGCGCTTTGACTTTATCAAAGACACCAGCTACATACTCTTTACCTGTTGTCATATATATTTCCTCCGAAAATCAGATTATAAATCTTGTAATCAATAGACTACAAGGAATATTATAAATTTTCTGAAAATTTATGTCAAGTATTTACCGTACTTTTTTGAAAAAATTCCGTTTTTATGTCATAAAATATAACATCGTTTGTGAAGTTGAGGGCTAGATTTCGTCATTCTGGCGGACTTTATGTTCTCCTTTTCACGAAAAATATGGTAATATAATGGTATATTATTAGGAGGTATATTATGAAACGTTTATCACTATGGTCAGGTATTCTAGCACTACTTATCGGTATTTTTCTTTTTGTGCATCCTTTTACCACGACTGCAATGATTGGTTGGATAATCGCTTTATTAGTTTTCATGTCTGGAATCACCAGCCTTTTGATGTATACCAATAGTGTCGAGCGATCATTTTGGTATTTGTTGCAAAGTATTTTATCTATTATTTTTGGAATTATTCTTCTATCAAGCTCAGCCATGTCTTTATCGAGTGCTGTTATCACGATTGCTGCTTATTGGATTCTTATTAGCGGCATCCTTCGTTTAATTGGTGGTTTCCAAATGCGTAAAGCAGGGTTTTATGACGCTAATCGTTTCCTAGGCTCTGCGGTCCTTGCCATTCTTTTAGGACTCTTCCTCCTGCTCAATCCTGCACTTTCAGCTATTTTTATTGGGCGTCTAACAGGATTACTTTTAATGGCAGTTGGGGGGTCAGGAATCGCCTTTTCATTCCGTATTTAACTATGACTATAAAAAGAACTTCGTTTTTTTGAACGAAGTTCTTTTTAGTTCTCAATTAACGATTATCAATGTTTTCTGGGTACAAGTCGTGATTTATTAGGCGATAATCTGCCATTTTTTCATACTTGGTATTTGGCTCTCCATAATTAAAATATGGGTCAATTGATAAGCCACCACGTGGTGTAAATTTTCCCCAGACTTCAAGAAAGCGTGGCTGAAGCAAGTCAACCAAATCTTTACCAATCGTATTAATACAATTTTCGTGAAAATCACCGTGATTACGGTAGCTGAAAAGGTAAAGTTTCAATGATTTTGATTCCACGCAAAGTTTATCTGGGATATAAGAAATATAAATCGTTGCAAAATCTGGTTGCCCAGTAATCGGACAAAGTGATGTAAACTCTGGACAATTGAATTTGATAAAGTAATCATTGTCAACATGACGATTATCAAATGATTCCAGAATACTTGGGTCGTAATCGTAAGTGTAAGTCGTCTTTTGATTTCCCAAAAGGGTCAAATCTTTCATTTCATCTGTTCTAGTCATCTCATTCTCCTTTTAAACACCGCGTTGGTTGTCATATAAAAGCGTGTGTAATTGTGGCAACACGCGCACGCTTTGCCATTCTGGGTCAGTTGCTACTGTCTCCCATAGTTGTCGCAAACGCTCGAGCTGGTGTTCCACGATATTGCCGTTGGCGTGCGGTTCTGGATTACCAGCTGATAAATACAAAACATCAGGTTGATAACGTTTTTGAATCATTTTAGCAAATACCAAATCAGCATCATCAAAAACTGGAACTTTAAAGGTGATTTGGTCTTTTTTCAATTGCGAAACAATAAAATCAAGCGTTTCAAAATTAACCGTCATCTTACTTGACGGTGGCTTGGGACTAAGCGTTACTTGGTCAATGTCCTTTAGCCACGTTTGCCAGCGCGAGCCTTGCGTTTCAATAGCTAAGGTCACCCCACGTGCCTTTAATTTGGCAACAAGCTCTGCCATATTATTCGCCAATAAACATGGATTGCCACCTGATAAAGTCACATAATCGTACGTTCCCAATTGGTCAAGCTGCTCAATCACTTCATCAGTAGTCATTCGCTTAGGCTTTTCCGAGCCATCCCAAGTAAAAGCAGAATCGCACCAATCGCAATGATAGTCACAGCCACCCGTTCTCACAAACATGGTCTTTTGCCCAATTGCTCTGCCCTCGCCTTGAAAAGTTGGACCAAAAATTTCAAGAATCGGAAGGGTTAACTGACGTTTAGTCATCAAGCTCCCACTCCCTCCTAAATTCCGCAAATGATGTCGGCGTTTCATACAAGCGGACATATTCTACACGAATCTCACGTTCTTTTGGCAAATACTGCGCGACTTGCTTAAAAATCCAGTAAACCATATTTTCTGCTGTAGTGTTCATGTAGGGCAGGCTTTCATTAAGGTAATGGTGGTCTAAACTTGGTTCCAAATGTTTTTTGTAAATCTGTTTGAGGTCGCCAAAATCAACTGCCATACCACGGTCATCAAGCAGTCCAGAAACCGCAATTTGCAAACGATAAGTATGCCCATGCAAAGCCTTACATTTACCATCATAATTGAACAAATGGTGTGCCGCATCAAAGGTGAATTCTTTTGAAACCATGACACGACGTGGGCAATAAACCAAGGATTCACCAGTTGGGACTTTTAGCTCTTTTGGTATTTCAAACATTAGGCTTGCCCTTTCTTTGCAAGGTATTTTTCAAGACCTGCCTGACGAAGCTTGCAAGCAGGACATTCACCGCAACCACTTCCTTTAATGCCGTTGTAGCACGTTAGCGTATTTTCTCGAACATAATCAAATTTGCCAAGTTGGTCAGCTAATTCCCATGTTTCTGACTTATCAAGCCACATCAGCGGTGTTTGAATAACAAAATTATAATCCATTGCCAAATTCAGCGTAACATTGAGTGATTTGACAAAGGCATCACGACAGTCTGGATAACCTGAAAAGTCCGTTTCACAAACGCCAGTAATAATGTCTGTGATACCAAGACGCTTCGCCAGCACAGCTGCAAACGATAAAAACAAATGATTTCGACCATCAACAAAAGTATTTGGCAAATCATCGTCTGGATTTTCGATTACAATATCACGAGTCAAGGCATTTTCAGTTAATTGTCCTAATAAAGACATGTCTAGCAAATGGTTTTTAACCCCTTGTTCGGCAGCGATGTGTTTGGCTACTTCAATTTCCAAACTGTGACGTTGACCATAATTAAACGTGACAGTTTCCACGTGGTCGTAATGTTTCAAAGCCCAAAACAGGCAAGTTGTTGAATCTTGTCCGCCACTAAAGACGACAAGTGCAGATTGACGTTTCATCTTATCTCCTCTATATCTTTTCAGATATTTGGGCAAAAGAAAAGCCCTCATGGGAATCCACAAGGGCGCTAATTCAGTCATTAGGCTGGTTTTTTTTAGCGATGGCTTTTCCCAAACATCGTTATTATTAACATTACTATCATATCATCTTTGCAACAGATATTCAATGACTAAAAAATGCAAGAATAAGAAAACAGGACTTGCTTAAAATAAAATCCTGTTTTTTATTAATAATTATCACCAAGATAGCTTATTTGTTTTTAGTAAACTGGCTATTGTAAAGATCGTAATAGAAACCTTTAGCAGCTAGTAAGCTTTCATGATTGCCTTGTTCAATGATTTGACCATTGTTAAGCACCAAAATCTTATCAGCCTCTTGAATGGTTGATAGGCGGTGAGCAATGACAAAGCTTGTACGCCCTTCCATTAATTTAGCCATAGCCTTTTGAATCAATAATTCCAAACGTGTGTCAACAGATGACGTTGCTTCGTCCAAAATCAAGATTTTAGGGTCAGCAAGCAAGGCACGCGCAATGGTTAACAATTGTTTTTGACCAAGCGATACGTTACTTGATTCTTGGTTCATTTCCATATTGTAACCACCAGGTAGCGTGCGAATAAAGTGGTCAACATTGGCAGCTTTAGCAGCCTCAACAACCTCTTCATCTGTCGCATCCAAGTTTCCAAAACGGAGATTTTCCTTGATACTTGCCTCATAGAGCCACGCATCTTGCAAGACCATTCCAAATTGTTTTCGATATTCTTGACGTGACAAGTTGCGAATATCATGCCCATCAATTTTAATCGAACCAGAGGTAACGTCGTAGAATCGCATTAAAAGATTAATCAGCGTTGTCTTACCAGCTCCTGTTGGACCAACAATCGCCACCATTTCACCTGGTTTGACATCAAGATTGAAATTTTGAATCAATGGTTTGTCTGCCACGTATTGGAAGGAAACATTTTCAAAGCTAACTTGACCTGTTAAATCATGTGTCAAATGCTCTGTTACATCAGCAACTTCTTCTGGTTCATCTAGAACTTCAAAGATACGGTCAAGTGATGACTTGGCACTTTGAAGAATACTTGCCAACTGTGTAATGGTTTGAACGGGTTGACTGACTTGCCAAACGTATTGAACGAAAGCTTGCATATTACCAACCGTCAAGTTCCCAGAAAGAACTTGCAAAGCTCCCAAAACTGCCACAATCAGGTAAGCCATATCAGAAATTGCACTAAGAACTGGCATCATAATTCCTGAAATAAAACTTGCCTTGAAACCAACTTCTTGCAAATTTTGAGTGATTTCACGAAATTCTTCACTTGAAATTTCTTCACGACCATAAAGTTTGATAACGTTAAAGCCAGTTAGATTTTCCTGAACAAAACCGTTCATATCACCAAGAGCGTCAGCTTGTTTTTTGAAATAGGGTTGAGATTTTTTCAAAATAAACTGAGCACTGATATAAGTGATTGGAATGATTAAAATAACCACCAAAGCCAAACGCCAATTGAGATAAAGCACCATGCAAATAACCAAGAAAATGGTTAAGAAGGCGTTGATAATCTGAAGAAAGCTTTGTTGTAAAGCGTTTGAAACTGTTTCAACATCTGACGTAAAACGCCCCAAGACATTTCCGAATTGTTGACTGTCAAAATAAGAAACTGGAATTTTATTGATTTTTTCACTTAAATCTCGGCGCAAATCATGAATACTTTTTTGCACAGCGTCAGTCATGAAATAGTTTGACCAATAGCTTCCTAGCTCATAACCCAAACCTCGCAAGAAATAAAGAGCTAAAATCATTGCAATATAAGAAATATTGATATGAGCACCTGCTACACCGTGCGCCATGTCAAGAAGGTTTGCCGTCAATTCTGTAATGGCAAGCCCTAAAATAAAAGGTTCCAATACACTCATGACACTGCTGAAAACTTTCAAGAAAACGGCAAGAAAAAGCGCACCTTTATATTGTTGGAGATAATCCCATAAACGTAGAAAAACATTGCGTTTTGACATTGTTATTCTCCTTTCATCTCATCTGCATTTTTCAATTGTGAGTTAGCAATTTCACGATAAATCGTGTTTGTTTGCATCAATTCATCGTGTGTGCCACGTCCCACAATTTCACCTTTATCGAGTACAATAATTTGATCAGCATCCATGATAGTTCCCACACGTTGTGCCACAATAAGGACGGTTGCTTCTTGAGTGACTTCTTTCAAACGCGCACGCAATTGCGCATCCGTCTTGTAATCAAGAGCCGAGAAAGAATCATCAAAAATATAAATATCAGGTTTCTTAACAACTGCACGCGCAATGGACAACCGTTGTTTTTGTCCTCCTGATAAATTGCTTCCGCCTTCTGCCAAATGTGTTTGGTAACGCTCATCACGGCTTTCGATAAATTCCTTAGCTTGTGCAACATCTGCTGCTTCTTGCAATTCATCAACTGTTGCATCCGTTTTACCGTATTTTAGATTTTCGGCAATAGTTCCCGTAAACAAAAGCGCTTTTTGAGGAATAAAACCAATCTTCTGACGTAGAGCTTTCAATTGATAGTCTCTAACATCAACACCGTCAACCAAAATTTTACCAAGTGTGACATCGTAAAAACGTGGAATCAGATTAACCAGAGAAGATTTCCCAGAACCTGTTGAACCGATAAAGGCAATAGTTTCCCCAGGCTTGGCTTTAAAGGAAATGTCTTTTAAAACTGGACTTTCTGTCTCACCAGGGTAAGCAAAAGTCACCTTGTCAAATTCCAAATAACCTTTTGTTTCAGTCTCAGTCACACCATTTTCATTAGGAGTAATTGAAATTGGCATTGCCATAACTTCTGAAATACGCTCGCTTGAGACAACAACACGAGGATACATGGTAAAGAGATTGGCAAAAAGTAAGAATGAAAAGAGCGCATGGAAGCCATAGTCAATAAAAGCAACCAAATTACCAATCTGCAAATCACCTCTTGAGAGCGGATTCAAGGCAAACCAAACAATGGCAACAATCATTGAGATGATGATAAAGACAAATGATGGCTCTGTTAAACCAGTTAGCTTGAACAGCCGACTTGAAATGCCTTTATATTCTTCGTTTTTACTATCAAAGCGTTCTTCTTGAAAATCTTCTCTGGCAAAGGCGCGAATGACACGTAAACCAGTCAAATTTTCACGAACATATTGGTTAATTTTATCAAGAGTGCCTTGTTGTTTTTCAGATAGAGGCCGTGTATGTGTCGCGACGTAATAAACCACAAGTACCAAAAAGGGAATAGCCACCGCAACAATCCATGCTAAAGACGGACTTGTTACCAAAATCATGACAACACTAAAAATAATCATGAGCGGTGTCACAACCCCCATACGCAAAGATTGTTCAGCAAATTGCATAAGAATAAAAGCATCGCTTGTCATGCGAGTGACAAGTGATGACACACCAATTTGTTCGTATTCATGGTGTGAGTATTCCTGCAATTTATCATACATGTCATTACGCATGTCTTTAATCATATTAGTTGTGATTTTTCCTGCCGCATAAGCCAGAGTAACACGACCAATCGCTCCAACAATAATCACGATAAACATGACAATTGCCCAGAAATAAACCTTATCTTTATTTCCAGTTGTTATCCCTTGGTCAATCATACGAGCTAGTGCTGTTGGCAAACCAAGATTAACCACGACAAATGTAAAAGCTCCTAACACATCCAAAATGAGCCATTTGGGATATTTTTTCAAATAAGTCCAAACTAGTTTCATAGTAACTTTCCCTTCTAATCTGTTTCTCTATTTTTAAGTAACGAAATACCTTCTTTCTGCAAGAAAGAGTGACTGGGCTTATTCAGCTAAGTTACTCAAATAATCATATCTTTCATATTTTTCAAGTAGGGTTTCATTAGCTTTGTCTAATGAACGTTGAAGCTCTGCTAGTTTGCCATAATCACTGGCATTTTCCTGCATTTGCGCTTCAATAGTGTCGATATCCTCTTCAAATTTGGCAATCTCATCTTCAATGACTTCCCACTCTTGTTTTTCAAAGTAAGACATGCGTTTTTTCTTCGTTTTTTCCTTCTCAGTCTTTTGTGAGAACGCTTTTTTAGCTTGTTCCGCTACGGCATTTTCTTCAAACGCTTTTTCATCAAGATAATCCGTATAATTTCCGAAGAATTCACGAACATGACCATTTTCAAACGCCAAGATTTTATTAGTCACTTTGTCAAGGAAATAACGGTCGTGACTAACCGTGATAACTGGTCCTGAGAATGTTTGCAAGAAACTTTCTATAACTGTCAAGGTTGCAATATCAAGGTCATTGGTTGGTTCGTCAAGAAGAAGCACATTTGGTTTTTCAATCAAAATTTTCAACAAGTAAAGGCGTTTTTTCTCACCACCAGATAATTTTGAAATCAATGTGCCATGTGTTGAACGTGGGAATAAGAATTGTTCTAACAAATCTGTGACACTTGTTGTTCCAACGCTTGTTTTGACCTCATCTGCTACTTCTTGCAAATAATTGATGACACGTTTATTTTCATCCATGTCTTTTGTCAATTGTGAGAAATAGCCAATACGAACCGTTTCACCAATTTCAAGATTCCCAATTGTCGGCTGCAAATCACCATTTATCAAATTAAGAAGCGTTGATTTTCCGACACCGTTATCACCAACAATTCCGATTCGGTCTTTATTTTGCACCAAAAAGTTAAAGTCAGTCAAAATCTGTTTATCAGGATAAGCAAAGGAAACATTCTCAAAATTGATAACTTTTTTACCGATTCGGCTTGTTTCAAAATTAATCTCAAGCTCTGTTGATTGTGTCGCTCCTGACAAATCAGTCTTCAACTCGTTGAAACGATTGATACGAGCTTGCTGTTTTGTCGCACGCGCTTGTGGTTGCGTACGCATCCAAGCTAATTCTTGCTTGTAAAGTTGTTTTTTCTTGTGAAGCGTTGCAGCATCACGCTCATCTTTCTCCGCACGCAAACGCACATAATCTTGATAATTTCCTTGATATTCAGTCAATTGACTATTAGCCAATTCAAAAATACGCGTTGCCACATTATCCAAGAAATAACGGTCGTGGGTGATGAAAAGTACCGTTTTCTTAGAATTTTTTAGGAAATTCGTCAACCAAGCAATGGTATCAATATCCAAGTGGTTGGTTGGCTCGTCCAATAATAACAAGTCTGCATCATTTAACAAAACTTGCGCCAACTGAACACGACGACGAAGTCCACCAGACAAAGCACCAACTTTTTGTGACAAGTCGTCCAAACCTAGCTTCGTAAGAACAGTTTTGACTTCACTCTCAATCGCCCAAGCATCAAGCGAATCCATCTCTGCCATGACTTTTTCAAGTTTAGCTTGATTGGCTTCGTTGTAATCAGCCATCAAGGTCTCATAGGTCTTAATCAAAGTCATCTCACGCAAATCAGACGACAAAACTGTATCCAAAATAGTTTTATCATCATCAAATTCAGGCTCTTGGGTCAAATAAGCAATTTTATAACCGTTCTTAGCTGCAAACGGCGACACATCGCCATCAAAGCCAAGACGACCAGAAATGACATCAAGGAGCGTTGTTTTCCCCGTTCCATTGACACCAATAATCCCAATGCGGTCAAAATCATGAATAATAAAGGAAATATCACGAAAAACAGTCTTATCACCGACTGATTTTGTTAAGTGTTCTACGATAAAATCACTCATTTGTTTTCCTTTCTAATAAAGTCAAAAATAGCTTCTTTGTCATTGGCAAGCTCACCAAGAACAATTTTTTCCTCGATTTCTTTTAATACCTGCCCTAATTCTGGACCAGGTTTGTATTGTAATTCTTTGATTAAAACTCCGCCATTGATAACAATTTCGTGTTTATCATGAATGGTTAATTCTTTATCTAAACGCTCAATACGTTTAAAATCAACTGGCAAACCATAACCAGCACGCAAATCTTCTGCTTGTTCAATCAAACAACTGCCATAACGGTACATTTCCATCTTATCAAGCTCATTTTCTAGACGGAAACGGTAAATCGCCACAATCTGTTCGACATCTTTTTGAAATTGACTTGATGTTTTCCATGCTTTCAAAAAGACACGAACGTCTTTGACATCTAAAGCTAATAGCAAAGCTGCCCAAGCTTGTTCAGACGTTTTAAAGTGATAATTACAAGCCAAATCGTCAAGTAATTGCTGTAAATTGTCATGAGCATTCTCAAGATATGGTAAATATTTTTGAGCTTGACTAGTAATCATGGCTTTAATCCCTTTACGCCAGAAAGGTGCCATCAATAATTTATCAAATTCAATAAAAGAGCGCTCTACCGAAATTTTTTCAAGTAAGGGCGCATGTGCTGCCATAGCAGTAAACGTATCAGGTTCAATATCAAAATCAAGACTAGCCGCAAAGCGGAAACCGCGCATAATACGCAGCGCATCTTCGTTAAAACGCTCCGCAGGATTTCCCACCGCACGTAATAACTTAGCTTCCAAATCTGCCAAACCGTTGAATTTATCAATAATTAAACCTGTCTCATCAAGTGCAAAAGCATTGACTGTAAAATCACGGCGTTTCAAATCTTCCTCTAGAGAACGAACAAATGACACGCTGCTAGGTCTGCGGTAATCCACGTAAACATCTTCTGTACGGAAAGTAGTGATTTCATACTCGCCACCTTCTTCTAAAACAAGAACTGTGCCATGCTCAATCCCAACATCAACCGTACGATGAAAAATGCTCTTTGTCTCTTCTGGATAAGAACTTGTTGCAATATCAACGTCGTGAATCGGACGATTTAGTAAAACATCACGAACGCTACCACCGACAAAATAAGCTTCGTAGCCAGCTTCGCGAATTTTTTTCAAGATTGGTAAAGCCTCCTGAAATTCAGAAGGCAGATTGTTTAATTTCATAGTAATTTTTCCAAACCATAAACGAGTTTATCTCGTTTGACAACTGCTTTAATTCCAATATTAACACCACTCATAAACGAAATACGATCATAAGAATCATGACGAAGTGTTAATCCCTCACCTTGGGCACCGAAGATGACTTCTTGGTGCGCAACCAATCCAGGTAAACGAACACTATGGATACGCATACCATCAAAATCAGCTCCACGCGCTCCTTTTAACGTTTCAACTTCATCTGCAGCCCCTTGTTTTTTAGGTTGACGAACTTCACGAATCAATTCCGCTGTTTTCACAGCTGTACCTGAAGGAGCATCTTTCTTATTGTCATGATGTAGTTCAATGATTTCAAGGTCCGGAAAATATTTGGCAGCCTTAGCGGCAAATTCCATGAGTAAAATAGCACCAATTGCAAAGTTTGGAGCAATCAAACCACCTGTTTTCTTTTCTTCAGAAAGAGCGATTAATTCAGCGATTTCATCTTCTGAAAATCCTGTCGTTCCAACAACGGGAGCGAAGCCATTTTCCAAAGCAAAGCGGGTATTTTCATAAGCAACTGCTGGCATAGTAAAATCAACCCAAACATCTGCATCAAACCCAACTAATTGTGATTTGTCTGTAAATACTGGAACACCGTCCACGTCTGATTCTGTCGCAAATGGGTCAAGTAATGCGGCTAAGGCTAATTCGTCATCTCCCTTAACCATATTAACTGCTGCTGAGCCCATTCGTCCTTTAAAACCTGCAATGATAACTTTAATACTCATGTTTTTTCCTCTCTAACACTTAAACAATTGGTGTGAAACCAAATGCAACTGCGCCTTCCCCTAAATGAGTAGCAATAACGCCATCAAATGTGACAATTTTAAGATTTTCAGCCTGACCTCTGTCAGCTAAAGTCTGATAAAACTGTTGCGCTTTTTCTTCAGCTCGTGAATGAATTATTAAAACTTCGTAATCACCGTTAACAGTCACTTCAGACAAAACGTCAACTAAACGCTTGATAGCTTTTTTCTCAGTTCTCACTTTTTCGAAAACTTCAATAACACCTTCGTCATTAAAATAAAGAATTGGCTTGATACTAAGTAAATTTCCGATAAGTGCGGAGCCATTTGATAAACGCCCACCTTTTACCAAGTGATTCAAGTCATCAACCATGATAAAAGCACTTGTTCCGTCAATTTGCTGTTGCAATTTAGCTAAAATATCATCAAAATCCACACCAGCTTCTGCCCAATTCAATGTGTTTCTTACCATGCTACCAAGAGGTGCGGATGTAATTTTGCTATCTGGGAAAGCAATGGTTAATTCGGGATAATCGTCAGCTAGAAATTGAATATTTTGCCAAAATCCTGAAATTCCTGAAGATAAGAATAAACCGATAACGTGTGTATAACCTTCTGAAGACAACTGTGACAAAATCTCGTCTAATTTTGCCAAACTTGGTTGGCTTGTTTTTGGAAGAACAGGCGACATTGCCATTTTCTTATAAAAATCATCTAAGCTCAAATCCTTACCTTCAAGGTAGCTAATCTCACCAATCATGATTGGAATATCCAAAATGTGAAGGTTCTCTTTTTGTTTGATGTCATCTGACAAAACTGCGGTTGTATCTGTAATAACTGCTAATTTCATTAGTTTCTAAACTCCAATTTAATCCCTGGACGGTCCAGGGCAATTTCGGTTACTTCATATGTTAGACGTTGTACAACATCTAATAGCGGTGCGGCTAAATTTTCAACTTCTTCTTTGGTGAATTCACTTGGTTCGTTAACAATACGCTTTTTAATGTGAACCATTTGTGAAACAACACCACTAATAACGAATTCTTTTTTAACAACCGTAAATTGTAATACTGATACAATCATCGTTTGGTTGTTTTCTGTATCTTTTCTTACTAACTGAAACGTCACTTCAAAATTAGTCTTTGGTGTACCATTTTTCTTTTCCCATTCGAGATTTCTTGCATCATAATGGTACTGGTTTACAAATTCTTTTTCGCGTACTAATTCCATACTGGTCTCCTATTTTGTATATCACCATTCATTATAGCATAAATAGCCTATATTTTGCACATTTTTCTTTGAAGTTTGAAATAATACTGAACATTATTTTTATCGAAAAATACAAAAAGTCACACTCACCAACTATCATAAACAGTAAGTCCGTATTGTTCAATCAGTCGATTAAGTTTTGTCCCATATGAAGTGTCCGTAGCATAGGTACCTGTAAGAGCTTTGGTTGCATCCTTGTAGGAAGTTGTGTTTGATTTATGCACACCAGCATAAATATCTTTTTGGAGAAATTGGGCATAGTCTTCCAATGACTCTGCTTGGCTACTATACGAGCGAAATTGGGCATCAATGGTATAAGCATTACCACTTCCGTCATCTTCCCACGTTTTCATCGTGACTGATTGCCCATTGTAGTCCCCTTTTATGCCAAAAAAGTTATAATTAGGTGCTTGACTAAGAGCTGATTGACCGCTGTTTGACTCTAGAATCGCTTGCGCAATCATCACCGAAGCATAAAGGTCATTTTGCGCAGCAATTTGCCGTGCGGCTTCGCCAATACTTTCAATAAAATTTATCGTTATTTGGTCAGGTATTGTAGTAGGACTTGTGGTGTCAGCAGTTGCCGTATTATCTGCTTCTTGCGCTTGATAAGTAAAAATCACTAGGGTGACACAAGCTAAAACCGCCAACAAACTCATGCCATATAAAGCCCATTTAGGAACTTTTTTCTGCCGACGATGACTTCTCGCTTTTTTTCTAATCTTGCGTTTTCTTGTTTTTGTCAAATCTGTCAATCCTTTCGCAAATTCACCTTCCAGTATAACAAATTTTTAATAAAAAAGAGACTGATAACTGTTGTCAAAAATAAAAATCAGCACCCAAAAGAGTGCCGATTATCAGCGTATTAGACCCCAGTAATTGATTGTTTGAGGTTGGAAATCTAGCTTACAAAGCAAATATTAAAAAGTGCCTAATCAATTGAGCATGGGAAATCTAAATTAACCAAAGGTGACAAGCGCTGTTTTAATATGCCTTGACAGCGACCTTTAACAATCTATTTCTGAATTGTTAAAGTCCAAACCACTGCGTCTTACAGATTTGTAACTGCATAAACAAAGAAACTGAGCACTTGGTCTCAGCTTCTTGGAAGGCAAGTTTTGCCTTTTATCATGTTGACTGTTACTTACACTGAAAAGTTTTTATTCTGCCAAATTTTTTAAAACGTTGTTAACGATATTTTCGACAGTAATGCCATTTTCTGCTAACAATTCTTGCGCATTGTAGCGGTCATGGAAGGCTTTTTCAACACCGTAATTTTGGACTTTAACTTCCGTATCACCAAGGTAACTTGCAATCATTTGACCGTAGCCACCTTCTAAAATACCGTCTTCCAAAGTAACCACGACTTGGTGCTCAGCTTCTAAACTATCAAGCAATTCTTCGTCCAATCCTGTGATGAATTTTGGATTAACAATTGTCGCTGTAATACCATGTTTGTCAGCCAGTTCTTTAGCAACTTCCTCTGCCAATCCGTAGAAATTACCAAGACCAAAGAGCGCTACTTGACTACCTTTTTGAGTCACTTGGTTCTTATTAAGAATCGAGTAATCCGTTGTGTCTGCAATACCAGTTTCACGAAGTGGACCAACTGGGATGCGGATAGCTACTGGGTGTTCTTTTTGCTCAATTGCCCAATCAAGCATGGCAAGATGTTCTTCCTTACTTGTTGGTGCCATGTAAACCACGTTTGGAATGTGAGCTAAGAATGGAATATCAAAGAAACCGAGGTGACTTTCGTCGTTCAAAGAGCTAACAGACGCCATGTAAACAAGAGCTGTTACTGGCAAATTATTCAAAGCGATGTCATGTGACCATTGGTCATAAGTACGTTGCATAAATGTAGAGGCAACATACCAGACTGGTTTTGCACCGTTTTTAGCAAGCCCAGCTGACATTGTAGCTGCTTCTTCTTCAGCAATACCTACATCAACAAATTGTTTACCTGCTTGTTTGCGTTGGTCTTGGCTCAACATAAACATTGGTGTTCCTGCATTGACGGCAACTACTGTTGAGTCATTTTTGATTTTATTTAAGACAAAATCTGTTGTAATGCTATTGTATGTTTCAGCAGCACCTGCACCACCAAGATATTCTCCTGTTTCAGGATTGTATGGTCCACCTGCATGGAAAGCTTCGCGATTTTCTTCCATGAATGACACACCGTATCCTTTTTGCGTATGAATGTGTAGCAAAACTGGGTGACTAGCGTCTTTGACTTCTTCAAATAAAGCAATCAATTGGTCGAGATCATTTCCTGCGTCAAGGTAATGATAATCAAAACCGAGAGCTTTAAAAAGATTATTATCAGCTTGACCGTTGCTTTCGCGTAAGTCACGAAGTGCTGTGTAAATACCGCCAGTTGGGTTAACAGCGATTGATTGGTCGTTATCGTTAATAACGACAATCGTATTTGTCCCTTCTGTTGCGATTTGGTTTAGCCCTTCATACGCCATACCACCTGAAAGAGAACCATCACCAATAACCGCCACAACATTATAAGCTTCATCTTTCAAATCACGCGCTTTAGCCACACCAGAAGCAAGTGACAATGATGTTGACGTATGACCTACTGTGAAGAGGTCGTGTTCGCTTTCTTTAGGATTTGTGTAACCTGATACGTCATCATAATGCGCTGGGTCAAGAAAAGCTTGCGCACGCCCAGTCAACATTTTATGAACGTATGATTGATGTGACACGTCAAAAATGAATTTATCTACTGGTGAATTAAAGACATAGTGCATAGCAACTGTCATTTCAACCATACCAAAGTTTGGTCCGTTGTGTCCACCATGTTGGCTTGTTTTTTCAAGAAGCGCTTGTCGTGCTTCATCACCAACACGGTGCAAATCTTCACGTGATAATTGTTTTAAATCTTGTGGTGATGAAATTGTTTCAAATACCATAAATTCTCCTTCTTTCATCTAAGAATCAATTGAAAAGTTTCATAACATTCTGTTCTCAAATTGATTTATATCTTCAAAAATTAGCTAAAAACTCACTAATTTTTGCAAGTAATGCTATCATACACCATAGAGTGCACTCCAAGTCAAATACTTTTTTAATTTTTTTCAATAATAATAAACTAACTAATCAGACCGTTATCTGCCAACCAACTATTAATTGACGTTTCGCTTGATAAAATACGCCCCTTGACAGGATTTTTCAGCAAATTATCCATTTCAATGTGGGCATCACTTTCTCCTTTCGCTTTGAACCGAAAGCAAAGCTTAAAAATCACCCTACAAAGCACCAACGATTTTATGTGGTAAATATTTTTCGTCCAAATAAGCCATATCGTCATCTGTCAAAGTCACGTCAAAAGCACCCATGAAATCATCTAAGTATTTTTCTTTTGTCACTCCAACAATCGGTGAGTCAATCCCTTTTTGCCATAGCCAAGCAAGAGCAACTTGAGCACGAGTAACACCGTATTTTTCTGCAACTTCTGCCACTCGCGCTACGATAGCCTTATCTTGTTCTTCAGTGCTATCGTATTTCATTTTGGCTGTTTCATCTGTCTTACTACGTGCAGTATCCGCATCCCAATCGCGCACCACGCGACCTGCTGCCAAAGGACTATAAGGCGCTAAACCAACACCTGAATCTTTACAAAACGGAATCATTTCACGTTCGTCCTCACGATAAAGCATATTGTAATGATTTTGCATGACTGAAAATTTTGTCCAACCATTTTTCTCAGCCACATACTGCGCTTTTTGGAACTGCCAAGCATACATTGCTGACGCACCAAGATAATGCACCTTACCAGAGCGCACTAAATCATTAAGTGCAGACATAGTTTCTTCAATCGGTGTGTTATAATCCCAACGATGAATGTAAAGCACATCAATATAATCTGTTCCTAAACGTTTAAGACTAGCTTCAACTTGGCTAAAAATTGCTTTTCGTGACAAACCAGTTGTATTTCGTCCCTCGTGTAAACCATCACCAAAGAAAACCTTAGTGGCAATAATCACTTCATCACGGTCCGCAAAATCACGAATAGCACGACCAAGATATTCCTCACTTGTTCCTTTTCCGTAAACATTTGCTGTATCAAAAAAGTTAATACCCAAATCTAAAGCTTTCTTAATGATGATACGTGATTTTTCTTCATCTAAAAGCCAACCAGAATGAAAACCAAGACTAGCATCACCAAAACTCATGCAACCAAGGCACAATTTTGACACTTCAAGACCTGTATTTCCAAATTTTGTGTATTCCATACGAAACCTCCAAGATATTTCAATTTTTTCTGAACGCTTTCATTGTACACCTTAGAGTTAACTCTAAGTCAAGTGAAAACATTATTTTAAAAAATAAAAAAGTTTATCACCCCCAAAAACTGATAAACTCTCACATTAAATTCGTTTTAAGTTAAAGGAAATCATGATAAGTGTCACAAGACAAGCAATTGCAATTAAAGCAAATGCGGATTGAAGCATCAAGAAACTTAAAAGCAATCCTAGTATTGGCATACCAAATTCAACCCCATAAAGCCTATTGGTATTTTGATGACTTGATTTATTATTATGCTGATGTAAAAATGCATCAAACAGTAATATACCAAGATAAGAAGGTAAACTGAAAATAGTAGCTTGCACCATTTCCTATCACACGGTTTTGGCTGACATCCATCATGTGATCAATTTCAATAATATACACCATAAAAAGATTGGTTACAATGATGAAAATTAAGAAAGAAGCCACAGACAAATTATCCACTGAAAAATACGGGGCTATGCCGATAATCATTTCACCAGAAGTGATAAGCCTCCAACCAAATGCAGAAAATTAATAGTGCACCTTTTCTATGAGACATGACCTTATTTGGGATTAAGTAAAATCCACATTAACAGCACACCATAAACCGGCAAAATCAGCCCGAACTGATAAGGTAAAAAATTGAAATAAACAAAGTCAGAGAACGTATTCCCAAAATATTGACAAATCAAACTACGGTCTGCTTCTGCTTTAGTATTGAAATACGCAATCACATATTGCAACAAAAGAAACAGAGAAATAAAAGCCATTGGTAAAATAAGTGGCACAAAATTCGTTGACCATTCTTCCGCAATAAAATATTGGTTAAACTATTTTACCCAATTTGTACTTCATCGAAACTATCTTTCTTCCCCTTAAACCTTAATTTATTTGTGTCTATTATAACAAAAAACGATGAAAATTTACTGCTATAACGCTTCTAGCCAAAACAACTCAAAAAATATTTTTCTCCACTTTTGCTCTCATCTTCAGATTTTAAAAGGCCAATCACCATATCTCGCAGCTAAAAAAGCTGGGCACTTTCGTCCCAGCTTTCCCATTCTCAATTTTTAAGATATTCTTTGATTTTTTAACTCAACTTTTTGGTGAATGTAATCAATCAACTCAACTGTCAAGTCATAGCGCATAAATGGTGTGATGAGATAAATCCCCTTAAAATGCTCCAAAGCGCGGTCAATTAATTGTTTACTTTCTTCCAAAGCCAATTTTTGGCAGGTTTCTTTATCATCTTTAACAGCTTCTAATTTTGCTAAAAACTCATCTGATAGTTGGATACCAGGAACTTCATTATGAAGAAAAATAGCATTATTATAGCTTGTAATCGGCATGATACCTACAAAAAATGGCGCTTCATAATCTCGTGTTAAATCGGCTAATCCATCAATAATCTCTGTGTTAAAAACAGGTTGTGTGATGAAATAATCTGCTCCTGCCGCTACTTTTCTTTCGATTAAACGACCACAGCGTGATAGATTTTTGACGTTTGGGTTAAAAGCCGCAGCTGCTGTAAAATTGGCCTCTTTCTTGATACTGGCTCCACTGTATCCTTGACCTTTATTGAGCTGTTTTATGAGTGCTAACAATTTAAAGCTTGTGGCATCATAAACACTTGTAGCACCAGGAAAATCACCGATTTTTGACGGGTCTCCCGTAATGGCAAGGACATGATTAAATCCTAAAACGTCCATTCCCAAAAGTCGCGATTGCAAACCAATCATATTATGGTCACGGCAAGATAAATGCAAAAGAAACGGTGTCGAAATCTCATTTTTCAATAGAGCCGCGATACTAACATTACAAATTCGCGTCTTAGCTAGCGAATTATCTGCTAAGGTAATGGCTGAAATTCCTGCTTTGTCTAAGGCTTTTACCCCCTCCGTAAATTTCGCAATGTCAAGCGTCTTTGGTGGGTCTAACTCCGCAATAATTGTAACTTCTCTTTTGACCCTATCTACCAATGTCTCTGATTGTTTAGCTGCTTTGATAAGTTCTACTTCTTCAACCATTGGTGTCACAAATTTTCGTTCAACAGGTTTTAATCCTTTAACAGCACGTTTTACCGCTCTGATATGGTCAGGCGTTGTTCCACAACAACCACCTATCAAACGCGCACCTTCTGCCACAAGAAGTTCTGCACTTTTTCCGAAATAATCAGCATTTTGACTAAAGCCATACTGACCGCTGCCATTGTCATCAACAAAAGACAACAAACTAGCATTTGGATAAACAGACAAATAAGACTGAGCAAAAAGCGGAACTTGTTTCAGTGACTTAATCATATGATAGGGACCGAGGTGGCAATTCAAGCCAACCACATCAGCACCTAACATGACTAATTTTCCCAGAATTTCAACTAAAGGACGACCATTTTCTGTAATTCCAGCTTCATGGAGAGCAATATTAGTGATAATTGGCAAATCAGTTATTGGTCTAACAGCTTTTAAAACTTCGATAATTTCTTCTTCATCATAATAAGTTTCAAAAAGCAAACCATCAATTTGATTCGTTTCAATCAAATACCCGACTTGTTCCAAAGTCTCCTCAATAATTTCATCAAGAGTTAAATTACATTGTTTAAGTCCACGAAGAGCCCCAACAGTTCCAAGAACAAAAGCATCATCACCTGCAGCTTCCCTAGCAATTTTAACACCAGCCTGATTGATTTCCTTAACTTGGTCATCATAAGCATAGCCTTTCAGACGATGACGTTTAGCAGCATAGGTATTGGTTTGGATAGTGTCTGCCCCTGCCTCAAGATAAGCATGATGAATGGCTGAAATTTTATCTGGATGTGTAAGATTATAAGCTTCGTAGCAATTGTCAAGACCATTGGCGTAAAGAAGAGTTCCCATAGCACCGTCGGCTACCAGAATATCTGTTTTTAAACGTTCTAATAATCGTGACATAGCATAACCTTTCTTATTTTCCGTATTTAGCTCGGACTTCCTTGGCTGCAGCCACCAAAACTTCAAGTGCCGCTACTGTTTCTGGTTCGCGACGTGTTTTAAGACCACAGTCAGGGTTTACCCAGAACTGTTCAAGTGATAATTGACGCAACGGACGTTCAATGTTAGCAATAACTTCTTCCTTAGTTGGTACACGTGGAGAGTGGATATCATAGACACCAAGACCAATTCCAAGTGGGTAAACAGCTGTTTCAAATGATTCAATAACGTCACCATGGCTACGGCTTGTCTCGATAGAAATAACGTCTGCATCCAAAGCACGAATAGAATCAATGATTTCATTGAACTTAGAGTAACACATGTGCGTATGAATTTGTGTTTCTTCTTTCACTGATGATGTTGCTACGTGGAAAGCATGAACAGCATCATCAAGATAAGCTTGTTGTTTGCTCTTACGAAGCGGCAAACCTTCACGAAGCGCTGCTTCATCCACTTGAATAATGGCAATACCTGCATCTTCAAGCAATTTAATTTCATCTTTGATAGCAAGACCAATTTGGTTAAACAAATCAGCACGTGAAATGTCAGAACGTTCAAAAGACCAGTTTGTGATAGTGATTGGACCAGTCAACATTCCTTTCACTGGACGGTCAGTCAAACTTTGAGCATAAACGGTTTCTTGCACAGTCAACGGTTGAATGTGTTTAACATCTCCATAAATGATTGGTGGTTTAACAGCACGAGAACCATATGATTGAACCCAACCAAGTTTTGTTGTTGTGAAACCAGCTAGTTTTTGACCGAAGAATTCAACCATGTCCACACGTTCAAATTCACCGTGTACAAGCACATCAATGTCCAAATCCTCTTGAATTTGAATCCAACGTGCGATTTCTGATTTAATGAAATCTTCATATTCCACATCAGAAATATTGCCACGTTTCCAAGCCAAGCGTGTACGACGAACTTCTGGTGATTGTGGGAATGAACCGATTGTTGTCGTTGGAAGAATTGGCAAACCAAGTTTTTCTTGTTGCACTTGACGACGAACTTTATAGTCAACACGTTCAGTAGCAACATCATCCAAATTTTCCAATGTTACATTACGGAAATCAGCTGCTTGCAAAGCATCAAAATCAACAACGTGTTGTTTGTAAGCATCAGATTCTTCACCGTCTAAACGTTGGCTCAACAATTTGAGTTCTTGCAATTTTTCATCCGCAAATGCCAAACCATTTTTAAGAACTGGTTCGAGTTCTGTTTCGTTTTTAGTCGTTACTGGCACATGAAGAAGTGAACAAGAAGGTTGAACAACAAGTGTTTTTACATTGGCTTGAATTTTTTCGAGCAATGCTGATGTCTTAACAAAATCTGTTGCCCAGATATTACGTCCATCAACTACACCTGCAAAAACTTCCTTATTCGCAAAATAACCTGCTTCAATAGCTTCCAGGTTTTCATTAAACCCCTGAACAAAATCAAGACCAAAAGCTGCTACTGGTAACTCTGACAAATCTTTGGCATCAATCAAGGCTTCAAAATAAGTTTGGAAAATCAATTTAGCTTCTGGCACTTCTTTGGCAAAATAAGCATAAACATCTTTTGCTGCTTCTAAAAGGTCAGCCCCTTCATCTGTCACAAAGATTGGCTCATCAACTTGAATATAAGTTGCCCCTGCTTCAACCAATTCTACAAAGACTTGTTTATAAAGTGGCAATAATTTTTTCACTGCAACTGTGAAATCACCAACTTCAGATGAAAGAGCCACATAAGTAATTGGTCCGGTAATAACTGGTTTAGCTTTATCGCCAACCACTTCTTTTGCTTCCAAATACAAGTCAAGCAAACGTGTATTTGTCAATTGTGGTTTAACACCAGACCATTCAGGAACAATATAGTGATAGTTTGTGTTGAACCATTTTTTCATTGATGAAGCAACGTTGTCTTTATTACCACGCGCAATTGAAAAATACAAATCAAGGTTGATTTCTTCTTTAGCAAAACGTTTTGGAATCACACCAAATTGTACTGACAAATCCAAGATATGGTCATAAAGTGAGAAATCACCTACAGGAATAAAATCAAGCCCTGCATCAGCTTGTTTTTTCAAAAATTCAAGACGTAAATCTTTAGCTTGAGCTCGTAACTCTTCTTGTAAAATATCCCCTGCCCAATAAAATTCAATTAATTTTTTCCACTCGCGATTTTCACCTAAACGCGGATAACCCAAATTCGAAACCTTTACCATAGTTACCTCCTATAACAATATTAGTTTTAAACTATACCTGCTAAATTTTTATAATTAAGATTGTAAAGGATAATAATCCTTTTTTCAACACTTTTCACCATTCTATCTTTTTATGGACTGATATAGTTTTTAACTATACATTTAGAATTTATTATAGTTTTTAACTATAACAAAAAGAACTCCCGAAGGAGTTCAATGTTAGATTAATAAAATTTATTATTTAGCTTTTCTAAGGGCACCAAATAGTAATCCTGAAATAATAGCACCGATAACAATAGCAACAAGGTAAAGAATCCAGTTGCTTGTTAATGCAAAGACGAAGATACCACCATGAGGAGCCATCAATTTAATGCCAAATGCACCTACTAAAGCACCTGTTACAGCTGAACCAACCATAAAGCTTGGAATAGCACGAGCAGGGTCAGCAGCACCAAATGGAATTGCACCTTCTGTGATGAACGATAGTCCCATAACAATATTTGTTAAACCAGCATCGCGTTCTTCAGCTGTAAATTTATCTTTAAACAAACGTGTTGCAACAAAGACTGCAAGAGGAGGAACCATACCACCGGCCATAACAGCCGCCATAACAACTGAACCACCATTTGAAAGAGCTGCTGCAGTAAGACTACTTGTACCAAAGACATAAGCGGCTTTATTGAAAGGTCCACCCATATCGATTGCCATCATACCACCAAGGATAAGTCCAAGGATAATAGCAGAGCTACCAGACAAACTATCAAGGAAATCATAAAGTGCACTATTAATAGCAGCCATAGGAATGTTGATGAAGAGCATCAAGAATCCAGTTACCAACACACCAAGAAGTGGGTAAAGGAGGATTGATTTGATACCTTCAAGTGATTTTGGCAAGAAGGCAAGAGCTTTCTTAAGAACAAGAATAACACCACCAGCTAAGAAACCACCAACAAGAGCACCAAGGAAACCTGAAGCAATTTGTTTATCAGCAAGGTTTGCTGCACTTTCTAAACTATAGAATGAGATACGACCAAAAGCAAGACCAGAGGTTGCAATAGCACCAGCTGTAAACCCAGCTACCAAACCAGGTTTTTCAGCAATTGAATAGGCAATGTAAGCAGCAAACACCGGAATCATAAAGCCAAAAGCTGCATTACCAAGCTGATTAAAAACTGCAGCTACTTCATGATAGTTACCAAGATGACTCAGCTGATCTTTGGGAACCCCTATAAATTGGTCAATCAAGAATGAAATAGCAATTAAGATACCACCACCAATAACGAATGGCAACATTTGAGAAACACCACTCATCAAGTGTTTGTAGAATGCAGCACCAAGGCTTAATTTTTCACTAGTATCACTTGAAGACGAAGCTTCACCAGCTGAAGCTGTGTAAGTTTCTGCTTTACCATCAAGAATGATATTGATTAATTCTTCAGATTTTTTAATACCATCGGCAACTGGACGTGATACTAATGCTTTTCCATCAAAACGTGCCATTTCAACGGCTTTATCAGCTGCAATAATAACACCTTTTGCACGCGCAATTTCATCAGCAGTCAAACGATTACCGACACCTGAAGCACCATTTGTTTCAACACGAACCGTGACACCCATTTCGTCACCTTGTTTGATGAGGGCTTCTTCTGCCATGTAAGTGTGCGCAATACCAGTTGTACAAGCCGTAACAGCTACGATAAGTGGTTTATCATCTGAAACTGGAGCAACTTTCGCTTCTTCTTTTACTTTGTTATCTTCTTCTGCTGCGTTAAATGTTGCAATCACTTCGTCAGCTGATGTCACTTGACGTAATTGATCAGCAAAGCCATCTTTCAAAAGATATTTTGATAATTCAGCAAGAGCAGCCAAGTGAGTATCGTTTGCGCCATCTGGTGCTGCAATCATGAAGAATAGGTAAGTTGGTTGACCGTCCAATGCTTCATAATCAACACCTGCAGCAGATTTAGCAAACAAAACAGTCGCTTCTTTAACAGCTGCATTTTTACTGTGAGGCATGGCAATACCATCACCTAAACCAGTAGATGTTTGCGCTTCACGGTTCATGATACCTTGTTTAAAAGTATCAAAATCAGTTACCACACCGTGTTCAACAAGGCTTGTGATCATTTCATCGATCGCCGCTTCTTTTGAAGTTGCTTTCAAATCAAGAATCATGACATCTTTTCTGAGCAAGTCTTGAATTTTCATATTTTTTCTACCTCTACTTTTTGATAAGTTTCTTTTATGAATTCGGCAGTTGCCAAGTCATCTGAGAATGTTGTTGCTGTTCCACATGCAACACCCCATTTAAGAGCTTCGATTGGGTCGCCAGATTTGACATATTCGCCTGTAAATCCTGCAACCATAGAATCACCTGCACCAACAGAATTTTTGACAATACCTTTAATTGGTTTTGCAAAGTATGCTGCTTCTGGTGTTACCAACAATGCACCATCGCCAGCCATTGAAATAATAACGTTTTTAGCACCTTTAGCGAGAATTTCACGGGCGTATTTTTCAATATCAGCAAGACCGTTTAATTCAACACCAAAAATATCAGCTAATTCATGATTATTTGGTTTCACCAAAAGTGGTTGATAGTTTAAGGAATCTAAAAGTGTTTGTCCTTCAAAATCACAAACAACTTCTGCACCGGCTTTTTTAGCAATCGGAATCAATGTGTTATAGACTTGGTTTCCAAGGCTACTTGGTGCTGAACCTGCAAAAACAACAGTATCTTCACTTGAAAGACTAGCAAGAATAGCTTCTAATTCCTCAAGTTTTTCTGTTGAGATGTGTGGACCTGCACCATTAATTTCTGTTTCTTCACCCGCTTTAACCTTGACATTAATACGTGTGTCCTCAGAAACTTCAACAAATTTTGTTGCAATACCTTCATCTACCAAGCCATCTTTCACAAAACGCCCTGTAAATCCACCGATAAATCCTGTGGCTGTATTTTCAATATCCAGACGTTTCAAGATACGGCTAACATTAATCCCTTTACCACCAGCGAATTTATCATCGCTAGTCATGCGGTTAACACTTCCAAGTGCTAAACTATCCAAGCGAACAATAAAGTCGATAGATGGATTAAGAGTGACTGTGTAAATCATACTTCAATTACCCTCGTTTTTTCTTTTATTTTTTTCATCAGTGCTCCACTAGATTGATTGGTAATGATAATGACATTTTCAACCTTACCAACCTTAGCAAAAGAAATGTGACCAATCTTTGATGAATCTGTAACAATAAATGTTTTTCTGGCATTTTCAATAACCGTTTTCTTGATGACCGCTTCTTCAACATCAGGTGTTGTTAAGAATTGCTCATCGACACCATTTATTCCTAAAAAAGCCTTATCAAAATTTAATTGTTTGATTTGCTCATACGCAACCGTTCCAATACTAGCATCCGTTGCTTTTTTGACATGGCCGCCAATAATAATCGTTTGAATGTTTTTATCAACCAATTTGGCAGCATGGTGAATGGAATTGGTAACTACCGTTAAATTATCTTGGGAGAGATAGTTGAGTAGCAACTCATTTGTCGTCCCTGCATCAATGAAAATAACTTCATTATCAGCAATCAAATCAGCGGCTTTCTGAGCGACTAACATTTTTTCTTGAATGTTTTTGATAGATTTTTGTTGATTGGTAAATTCTTCTTGAAGTGAGGGAGGGAGTTCTGCGCCACCATGGACTCGGTGGAGCTTACGCTCACTCTCCAATTCATCCAAATCGCGACGAACAGTGGACTCCGAGGTATCTAGCATGCTAACTAAGTCCTCAAGATTAACAAATTTATCATGAGACAATTTTTCCATAATTAATTGTTTTCGTTTAGACTTAAGAATGTTCATCACCTCCACTGAAATCGTTTCCAGATAAAATTATACTATTTTTTCTGCCATTGTCAAGCATTTTCTATCAAATTCTATCATTTTTTCACTAGTTAGTTGGAGTACTTTCAAAAGCAGGAAAATAATGACTATCGGCAAATTTGGCACAAACTAAAAGGACTCAGGCCTGTGCAATACAGAACTAAATCCTTTCAATAATTATCTATCTAACTTTTGGTGTGCAGTTCACACCCGTAATAAGAATTTTGTTTTATTTTTCCTTGTCTTTAATCAATGATGTTGAGTGCACCACACGGTTATCACGGTCAGGGTAAATGTATTTAATCGCTTGATTAATCGCAGTTGGAGCTTCACCAAAACCAGAGGCGATCAAAGCAACTTTACCTTCATAGTCAGCGGCATCACCAATCGCATAAACACCTTCTTGACTTGTCTCAAACAATGGCGAAACCGTAATGCTTGAACGTTTATAATCAACGTTCCAATTTTTAAGGTTTTTATTTGATGTTGAAAAACCAAAGCTAACAATCAAAGCATCTAATGGCAATTCAACAGTTTCATCTGATTTAACCTTTTGAATCGTTAAACTGTTAGCAAATTGAACATCACCGTCCAAAGCAACTGGTACGTACGGTGTCATGATTTTCACATTTGATTGTTTAAGCACTTCAACGCTATGTTCGTGAGCACGGAAAGCATCACGACGGTGAACGATTGTCACGCTTTTAACCAAGCCATCCAAATGATTTGCCCAGTCAACGGCAGAATCACCACCACCACAGATAACAACGTCTTTGCCAGCAAATTGGTCTAATTTATGAACATTGTAGAAAAGGTTGTTGTCAGCGTATTCTTCTTCCCCTTCTAAACCAAGCGTACGGGGAGCAAATGCACCATTACCACAAGCAATAACAATCGCACGTGAAAAATGTTGACCTTTATTGGTCTCAATAGTGAAAACATCGCCCTCTTTCTCAAAAGTTTTAACTTCTTCTTTAAGACAAATCGTTGTTTGGTCTTCAAAGCGTTCTAATTGTTTGATAAGATTTTCAGTTAACTCTGCTGCTGTGATTTCAGGGAAACCAGCCACATCATAAATGGCTTTTTCAGGATAAAGGATAGCTGGTTGCCCACCAAGTTCTGACAAACTTTCAATAATTTTCACTGAAACACCACGCATACCTGCATAAAAAGCAGCAAAAAGCCCTGCAGGACCACCACCAATAACGGTAATATCATATATTTCACGATTTTCTGACATTTATTTTTCCAACTCCTTATAAATTTTTTCGATGACTGATGTTTTATAAGCCATGTAACTTTCGATATTTTTGGGAAATAGCTGCGCTGCTTTCATTTTTGTTGCTCCATAAATCGCAACTGCACCAGGATGACTGCGCAAATAATCACGAAAAGCAAGATGCCGTTTCAACTCAAGTGAATTTTCAGGACAAACATAAAGATGATGACATTGCAAATGCTCTTTACCAGAATAAGCAAAAGCTTCCCTGCCTTCAATCCCTAGATTTCCCTCATGAACATATCCAATACTTGCTAATTTTTCAATGACCATAGATAAAGCCGTCTCTTGAGCAATCACAACATCAATATCAATGATTGGCTTTGCTGCTAATCCTTCAACGGCTGTGCTTCCAACATGCTCAATTCTAGTAGCTAACTCGCCAAGAACAGCACGTAACTCTTGCGCAATTTTTTCAAAATTATCTTTCCAACTCTCTTGATAGGAAAGAACAATCACCTCTTCTGTCCGCATGAAACCTCCTCAAAAATAAAGAGACATACAGTCCGCATGCCTCCTATTATATCACATATTTTTAGCTTTCGCGTCTTTCTCTGCGAGAATCTTTCGAAAAATAGTTTCTTCTTCCTTGCTAAAAACATAATTTTCCAATAAATCTGGACGACGTTCTAACGTCTTACGCAAACTTTGCTCAATACGCCATTTTCGGATATTCTCATGATGCCCACTCATTAACACATCTGGAACTTTCATACCACGAAAATCATATGGGCGCGTATATTGTGGGAATTCCAAAAGCCCTGATGAAAAAGAATCATCTTGATGACTAGCTTCTTTTCCTAGGACATTAGGAATCAAACGAACCGTCGCATCAACAATCGTCATCGCAGCCAATTCTCCACCAGTCAAAACAAAATCGCCCAAAGAAATCTCATCGGTAACCAAGGTTTTAATGCGTTCATCATAGCCCTCATAATGCCCACAAATGAAAATTAGTTCATCTTCTTGTGCTAATTCTTCAGCGTAGCTTTGATCGAATTTACGCCCTGCTGGGTCCAAGAGAATCACACGTGGCTTTTTAGCGTCAATCTTATCAATGGTATCAAAAATCGGCTGTGCTCGCAAAAGCATTCCTTGACCGCCACCATATGGTTCATCATCAACATGACGAGCCTTCTCTGCATTCTCACGGAAATTATGATAGTTGCTTTCCAACAGACCTTTTTCAGTAGCTTTACCAACAATCGAATGCTCAAGCGGTGAAAACATTTCTGGAAAGAGCGTTAGAATATCAATCTTCATCGTCAAGTCCTTCCAAAACGTCAACATCAATACGATTGCCAGCAACATCCACGTTAAGCACAACTGGTGGAATGTATGGAAGTAACAAATCACGTTTTCCTTTACGTTTCACTACCCAGACATCATTAGCACCAGGTTGCAAAATCTCCTTAACTTGACCAATCAAAACATCATTTTCATAAACATCAAGTCCAATGATTTCATGATAGTAAAATTCACCATCATCAAGGTCAGATAAATTTTCCTCAGCAACTTTTAAAGTACAACCTTTGTATTTTTCGATATCATTAATATGATACATGCCTTTAAATTTAACAATATCAAAATTCTTTTGTTTACGGTGACTAGCAATCTCAACTTCAATAATAAAACGGTCTTTATCATCAAAAATCGCTAATTTTGAACCCTTTTTAAAGCGTTCTTCTGTAAAATCCGTCACAGACAACACGCGCATCTCACCTTGGAGACCTTGTGTGTTGACAATTTTTCCAACATTAAAATAATTCATGTTTACTCCACTTAACTTAGTCTTTACCATTGTACCATGATAGCAATGAAAAAACCAGCTGCGCTCTGCAACTGGTCAAGATAGTCCGTACGGGATTCGAACCCGTGTTACCGCCGTGAAAAGGCGGTGTCTTAA
>ENA-ORMO01000739-ORMO01000739.1-human-gut-metagenome-genome-assembly--contig:-NODE-739-length-43027-cov-8.065345_pt1 | contig 43027 bp, 61 predicted proteins | sample MGYA00242106_ERZ509001 | MGnify/ENA primary metagenome ERZ509001 (study PRJEB26280, sample SAMEA2338736) | human gut metagenome | biome: human gut; feature: human-associated habitat; material: faeces...
CAGACTTAATAAGTTAGTCCAGACTTAATAAGTTAGTCCAGACTTAATAAGTTAGTCCAGACTTAATAAGTTAGACGGCACTTAATAAGTTAGGCTGGACTTAATAAGTTAGACCGGACTTACAAGGGAGGAATGTTTAAGAATCCTTAATAGTTATGAATCCTTAACTATCTTGAACCCGTTGAACCCGTTGAACCCGTTGAACCCGCTATCCCACCACAACAAACCTTCCCGATTGCCCGTTGAATCCTGATACCCGTTGAAGCCGTTGAAGCCGCTATCCCACCACAACTACCGGATTGCCCGATTGCCGGAATCCGGAATCCGGATTGCATAAATGTTCCATGTGGAACAATTTACAATTTACAATGCCAAAAGAAGCCAAAAGAATACAAAAGAATGCCCTACACTATATATATATAAAAGGGGAACCGGGGGAACCGGGTGTGCCGTCTCTCTCTCTCTCTATATATAGGGGAACCGGGGGAACCGGGGGAACCGGGGGAACCGGGAAAGTTGTATGACACAATTATAATACGCAGATAATGAGCGAGTTACAACGCACCGGAAAGAAAACCGCTTGACGCTCTCCGCAATCATGTTAAATTGCAATCATCCACCGGGAACAACCCGGAACAATGAGAACACTACTTAAATAGATAGGAGATTAAAGCAATGATTATCGATATCATCTTAGACCGCCGCGAGGGTGCAATCAATTATGTTCCCGCAACGCACCTTAAAGCAATTTATGACTACGCAACATTTTTCCACATGAACAACCTTGCCGCCGCCGTAGACGGCGGATCAGAAGATGACGTAAAGGCCGCACTCATGGATTATGTCATCTCCGGCGGTTGCAACCCGGATATCCACCACCACAATTTTCTTGACTTGTGCTTATTCATTAAGGCGGTTCGGTGGACAGAAGAGACAGAAGAGACAGAAAAGACAGAAGAGGACGCACCCACCGCCGCCGCTACGGCGGCGGATAAGCTCGCAATCATCCGCAAGGTTGCCACCCGGTTGCGCCGGAAAATTAAGAAAGACCGTCTTGCAATCGTGCATGATAGAAGACTTGGCAATGTGGACTATCTGGAAGCGGTTGAAGCTCTCACATGCGGCCCGCTTGGCACGGAAGACCCTGAACCTACAGAGATTTTTCTCTCTGTGACTTACGGCGCAGGACTGCCCGCAGAAAAGGCGGAAGCGATTGAAGACGCATTAAGAGACGCAGTTAAGGCCCTGCCATTTCCCGCTGATGACATTTTCAGAGGCACGGGAGACGGTACAAGAGAGTACACGGCTCTCTTCACCCTATGATAATCAGGCACTTATGATTGTGTCATACAACTCAAAAAACAATTTGACAAGCTAGGAAAATCTGATAAATTGAAATCATCAACGGGGGAACAACCCGGATAACGAAAAGAAACACTAAAACAATAGAAAGAATAAGACAATGAACAATCAAATCAAATTGAAAGACGGTGAAACGCTGACATGGGCAATCTACGAAAACGGTTCCGGCGTCCTGTCTCTTGTCCTGTATGCGGAAACAATCGCACACGCCCGCCCTGTTGCGGCGGTGTTTGACATCTTGCCCTGGGACGTTAAGCCCGCGCTGGCGGACCTGAACATGATTCACATGTGGGAAGGCGTTAACTACGACATTGCCGATATCCACACGTTTTTGAGGCAAGAGGCTACCCGGCCAGTTGCCTATTCTACCGTCATCTACCCTACGGGCAACGTTGAAACAATCATGGAAGAAGAGCGCATGGGCTACACCGCAAAGTGGGCGTTCGGCCTCGTCTCCCTCGTGTGCTGAATAACTTACGCTTTTTGTCATACAACTCAAAAAACAATTTGACAAGATAAGAAAATCTGATAAATTGAAATCATCAACGGGGGAACAACCCGGACAACGAAAAGAAACACTAAAACAATAGAAAGAATAAGACAATGAACAATCAAATCATTAACATTCCCGCCACCACATTCACGGGCCTTGCTAACCGCTTCAAGGATCTGCACCCGGAAGGAATCAAAGGTGCGGTAGACGTACATTCTCCGGACTTTTATGAAGGGGCGGGCCTGTATGCCTACATTGAAGGAGATAATGACGGCGGGCGCGTCTCCGCCGTGTGGGCAATCCTGCCTACTGGTGAAATTGCTACCCTAGTCAAAAACCCGGGTGCGGTAGTCCCATTGGATGACGTTTTCGGCTCTATCCGTCAGCAGGGCGGCAAGTGGCTTTTCGCACTTTCAACTGATAAGCTCGTAGAGTTGTATTCCTCATACGGATATGTTCCTGTTGCATGGCTACAGTGGGACAACGCACAGGCCCCGGAATCATGGAATTATGATAAATATGGCCGCCCTAGTCCTGCGTTTTTCGTCCACCGCTACTATCTGACGCCCGCAGAATGTGAGACCTACGAGGCAGGGCGGCGCATGGTGCGCACCTATGATGAAGGCTTCAACCTTGTCCTCAAACTGATAAGCCGGGTTTAATTTCTGAAAAATTACACCGCCCTAACATACTAACATACTAACCTACTAACAATAAAACAATAGAAAGAAATAAGACAATGAGCATATATACAGAACACGCAAAAAGATTCCTCGCAAGTTGCGGAATCAGAATCACCGGAAAGTATAAGGGCATGATCATGCCCCTGTGGGATAAAGAGCCGCATAGTACATGGGAAATTGTCCTGCGGCGTGAAGACCGTCAGAAGGGAGAAAGGCATGCAATCTTCATCACCTTCTATCAGTCTCTTGCCAACCGAGGAAAGACGCCCACCGCCTATGACGTACTTGCTTGTCTGTGTAAGTCCGATTGTGGCACTTATGAGGATTTTTGTGAAGATATGGGATTGCCCAGATATGACGAGGAAACGGGGGAACGCAATATGCTTTCCTATAGCATGTACACGGGCGCATGTCACGAGTACGCAGAACTTAAAACCTTCTTCACCCGCCCGGGTGAATGGGAAGAGCTGGAAGAGATTTATTGAACCTTGAAAAGATACGCCGCTCTATAAAATAAAACAATAGAAAGAAAACTAAGCCATGAAAGACATATCAGAATTACATATCAGAAAGGAAATAAAAGTAGAAGGCAACGGAAAAGTTCACCTCACCATTGAAAGCTTTAATTCCTTGCACCGAAAAGAGTATACCCTTTCCCCCGCCATGTGGGCGGCTTCGGAAGTACTACAGGACAAGACGGCCAAGCCGGGAAGTATGTACCTGAAAGATACGTTTTCTATCTATCGGATTGGTGCTTATGACGTTATGATAATTTCATCCGTGAATGAATCTCCATATTTAACCCTTGAAAGATTATCGCTAGCGGAAAAGATAGCATGGCTTCCTTTCGGCATTGAAAACGTCCAACAGGTAGAAGATACCCGGCATTCTAATTCACAACATGTATCTTATCTGCGTATCATTCAATGAATATGAAACCCGTTAAAGCTGAATAATTACACCGCCCTAACATATTAACAATAAAACAATAGAAAGAAATAAGACAATGAATGAAGACGAAAAGAAAAAGGCAATCGATATTTTAGCCGCCCATATCCGGGAAACACGCCCCTATCTTTTCCAGTTGTCCGCACGCCATGATGAAGAGCTAGGACTAATCGCCGCACTAGCGGAAGCAACCGGAAGCAAGCTTACCTTGCTTGTCAGGGGCCGGGAATCTGGGGAAATGCGGGCAATCAACATTGCGGACTATCGCCCTCATGAAATGGTAGTCAGCCGTGCCTTTATTTCCGACCCTCTATGCCTCGCACTGGAGGAAGCGGGCGCAAGGATTATGTATAACCGTTAAGTTCCCCCTGAAAAATTACACCGCCCTAAAAAAGTATTTGACAAGATAAGAAAATCCGATAAACTAAAATCAGCAAGCGGGAGATTGTCTCCCGCATAACCTCAAACCTAAAAAACACTATATCATGAACACTCAAATTGAACTGAAAGACAACGAAATCCCGGCATGGGCATTCTACGAAAACGGTGACGGCCTTCTGTCTCTTATCTTTTTCGCCAAGTCATCCTCGCATGCACGCCCCATTGCCGCCCTGCTTAACATATACCCGTGGGACGCCCTGCCCGCAATAGATGATTCTGACATTGTGCGCTTGTGGCAGGCGGTGAAAGAAAATGAGTTAGGGGCTTGGTGTACCTACGACCCGGCGGAAATTAACCAGTATCTGGAACAACGGTTCTGCCAGCCAGTAGCTAAAGCTTCCCATTGAATAACTACGCCGCCCTATAAAATCAAACAACAATAAAACAATAGAAAGCAACCATATTATGAAGACTACAACTAAACCGGAAGTTCTTAAAGTATCAGACTATGCCCTTATCCATGACATTCCCACCTATGCCCTCAATTACTTGGCGTGTGGGGAAGATGAAAGCCTCGCCCCTGATGACATTGAAAACATTGAAGAGTGGGAAAAAGACTACTATCTTGCCTACATCGTTGAAGGCCAGAAGGTTGCCCGTCATTCTGCCACTCCGGCTTTCGGTTCACCCTGCCCCTGTGTAAAATACTATGTCCTGCCCCGCTACATGGGGGCCGTCCTGTCATGGATAAATCCGGGTTGCCGGATGACTAACTGCTACCTTGAACTCAAGCTTACAGACGGTAGCCGGGTAAAGGTGTACCTGAAAGGAAATCAAACCCTGCGTAGTACTATCCGCAACCTGATTGGCTTGGTAGAAATGGGGCATACTTTCACCGATATGAACGGGCACAATGTATCTCCCCGTCCCCGTGATATCGTTAATTTCTGGGTTCGGACGATGCACGGCCAAACGCTGGCAACTGGAAGAATATAAACCACTTGCGGCTTGTTCCGGGGAATCAAATTGTTCCACATGGAACATTTAAACCCCGGAACCCCCGGAACCCGTCAAATAACTCTAACCAAATAGAAAGAAAAAGTAGAAAGACAAAGGAATAATTCCCGCCCCCGGAATGCGGGGGATATCGGGTGCAACGGGTTCCGGGGATTCCGGGGTTTAAAGCTGAATAACTACGCCGCTCTATAAAAAGTATTTGACAAGATAAGAAAATCTGCTAAACTGAAATCATCCAGCGGGGGACAAGCCCCGCAACAATAAACCAAACAACAATAAACTAATAGAAAGAATAAAACAATGAACACTACATCCGCAAACCTCAACAGTGCCGCCGCAATCAACGCCCTTACTGAACGGGCAAATGCCGCTATCGATGCCGCCGTAGCTAAAACACGGGACAACCTCATGGAGAATAACCTCATGGAGAATAACCTCGTGGGTGACTATGTCATCTCGGTGCGCAACATGGGGCATAACCTGAAACAGGTTGTCCGAGATAATGCCGCCTACGGTCTGGCCGCCCTTATTACTCACCGCATGCTGGCACTAGTGGCCGAACGCCTCCACCAGTTTGAAGGCAAGGTCTATAACGTCCGAGTAGAACGGATGATGAATGACTGTCTGGCCGCCGCAATCGAACAAAGCGTTGAAGCGGACATTAAAATCCGAGCCTATATAGATAGAAGTCACTACTCATGGCCGAAAGTGGTATTTCATCATATCCTCCCCGGCATGTATGATGCCGTGCATATTTCCTTTGACTTTGACGTCAACGCATTGACGCAGAAGCAGAAGCGAATTGTCACCGGGAGGGACATGGAGAAATTCATTGAAGGAATCTTCAATGATATGGTTCGCCTTGATACCAAGCTTCAAGAAATTGAAGATTCAAACTACCGCATTTGCAATTCCGACTACGTGTGCGCCTATTTTACACAAGCCGTTAAAGTGGAAGAACAAGTGGAGAGCTTGAAGCAAGGCCTTAAAAACCTGACTGGTGTACAATACTATCGCTTCGACTATAACCACACCCCCGTTTCTACCCTTCCCTCCTACAGGGCATGACTTAAACCCCGCCCCAGCTACCCTATTTATTAGAACCCTCAAATAACTCTAACCAAACAATAAAACACCATGAGAACCTACATTGAAAAATTAGGCAAGGAATACATTGAAGGCAGAAAAGAAAGTGGCAAGTCTCCCTTGCGGACCGGATTATACGGAGAAAAGTCGGGTGCGCTCCATGTCATGGAAGCGCACCCGACTTTTCTCCTATCAAACGCACGTTGCCACCGTCGACCGCCGAGGTAAAGTACTGTATATTACGACCAAAGAATATTCACAAACCACTACCCGGCAAATGCGGGATATGGAACGGCTCGCAAGTTGCAACGGCTTTCATATCGTACCTACCGAACGCGTTGAAGCCTATGCAAATATCCTTGAAGGACAGTATCATACATACTAAAGTAAAAACCTGATAGAGTATTATCTTTTCCCTTAGAACCAACAAAGAACACTACAAAATTATGACTGCATTTGACATTGATATTAAGGGCAGGAAACGTGATGAACTTTCCCGCACGAAATGGCTCAAGCTCACAAATCGAATCAATAAACTTCAACCTGCAATCTTTTCTTTTAAGGCTGGTGTAATATCCCATAGGATAGACAGGCCTTCCGAATGGAATGGAGAAGGAACGGTATATGTTAAGCCGTACATGCGGCCCTACGCAATCGAACTGGAACGCACACACAATGGTGCGTGCATTGTCCGGCTCCACAAGTTGAAGTGGAATGGCACGGTGTGGAAACTTGCGGAAACGGCGGCTCTGACTGTAGGGGATGCTATAGAACTGGCAAAGCACTTTATTGCGGTGGTTAATCAGAACTGGCAGGAAGTGGGGTTGCGTATTGCGCAGGAAGCAGGGGCGGTGGACTTTATGGTTGACGGTAGCCTCACCTATATGCGCTTCCGATTCCTCACACCCGATAAGGAATCCATGAATAAACTTAACTCCATAAAGGTTCGCAAGCTGGCGGAACGTTTCTTCCTCCCCTGCATGGTGAAGTTTACGAGCAACAAATGGCACGATGATTTGAATCTGGAAACCGTGAAGCTCGTACTCCGTTGAACCCTTAGAAACCTCACATAGCTCTATAGTATGACATCCGAAAAAGAATCTAACGTCATCATCCTCCGCAAGAACTGTCTCCACCACATCGGGCGAGCCGATAGGCTTCATGCCTTGTGGAGCCTCGTGGAGCACCTGCATTCGGTAGTGGACATTGTTGCCCTCGTAAGTGCGCTGGTTTGTTTAGGTTATCTCCTTGCCACTGGTGAACTTCTCGTATCGTACCTTACATGGTGCGTCATCATCACGGGCTGGTTTGTCTTCCAGCTACTGGTAGAGTGGGGCATTGACATCATACGCCGACGCCTAAAGCGGCATCAGTTGGAGGCAAATCGCCTCGCCCGTTGCCTTGAAGACATGGGATTCACTCGCCCCCTCTTCTAATTAGAAACCTCACATAGCTCTAGAAATTATCATGGAGAATTTTGACCTAATACTTAGCCAAGCAGAAACCACAACTGGAAGGAAGCCGTACCCTGATAAGCCGAAAGAGCAGGACCCCCTTGCAGTCAGCTTCAAAATATCTAATCAGAAAAAGCGGATGCTATTCTGTCTTCAACAAACAATATCCTCAAAGACTAATGAAAACATCTTCCCAGTACGAACCTATAGGTTGCCCTATTCTATGGTTGTCAAGGATATATTCATTTATCTGTGCGGGTACGTCCCAGATAGCGTGACCTTCGTAATATCTCGTGACGGCATCTTCCTTTACCTTGAATCCAGTGAGGACGGCTACCCAACTATTCGCTGGAAACTGGATATTTAGAAACCTCACATCGCTCTACAAAAACAAAACAGATATGAAACCTATTGCACTCGCTCAACAAATCATGCTCCTTCATTCTTGGGCACGGGATAATAATGGTCGTACCGGAAAACTTGGAAGCCCTATGGTTCTTCCTGCCCATGTCAAGGGAGAGTTCTATATTCCCCGGAACCCGGAGGATAATAGTCTCCAATCTGAACAGACCAAATTCCAGATTGAATCCTTCGGTATTGGGGAGGTATTCACGTCAGGCATCTTCTTTGCGGTTAGGACACTCTACGACCCGAATGCCTATGAGGATAGAACGGTGCGCATCATTCGTCTCAACTACCATAAGGTGAAGCGCGGAGAAAACCATGATTATGCCACCCTATTTTCCTACCATAATTTTTACGCCGTTAGGTATAGCAAAACCCTTTACGATGCTATGTTTAAGGCTCGTCCATCTCTTGCCTGCTCCGTTAAATTGGGTTGTATATTTCCTACGGAGCCGGGTGCGGAGATTCTGTCCATGACGCCTGACCACATGGTGCTTAACATGAGCACGCTATCTAAGGATGAAATCCTCTCGCTCCACAAAGATTCCTTCCAATGCAATCTAAGAGTTTAACCCAACAATTTCTTGCACTCCTTCGGGTTTCCCGTTTAACTCGAGAGATAATGGAGGAACAGAAAAAAGAATACGAACGAAATCCAAAAAGTTATAACCACTACTATCAAGAATATGTTAGAACCCAAAGACTATCAAAAATATATCGACGAGGACATCAACCCCGGTGACTACATTGTCAGAGAACTGGATGGACAGTTTCTTGTGGGACAGGTAGTCGAGCTTTCCCCGAACTTCTACAGATACCAAGTCTTAAATGCTTTCCCTCTGGGTGAGGGGGTTGTCCGTCATAATGAAGCAATCAAATGTTACCCTACACCTCTTCGGAAGTTTAAGGAGGGGGACGAGGTAATTTGTAGAGAACATATAGGTAAATGGACTGTAATGGAGGACGAGAAGGATTCCGTTCTTGTCGGTATTAAGGATAAATGTACAGGGACTATCAAAGCAGTAGCCCCTTCCTCTCTTCTTCTCATCAGGCCAATCGACCTGCATTATCGGTTCAGAGTTATCGACGGAGCTATTTGGGACTTCAAGAAGAATCGGTCCTTACGTGTCAACCCTTCATGTGAGGGAACAACCGAAATGGAACGTCTCTGCAATCTTCTGAATGAATTAGACAGAAACGAAGAAACTTCTCTTGACAAGTAATAAAACACTGATACTATTATCCGTACATGAATACCACAGAACCAAACGAATTGAGCCTCGATAATATTCAGGAAGAGGTAGCCCGCATTCTCGCCGAACCGAAGTCTGTCATGTTGAAGGAAAGACTGCAACGGGAGTGGGATGCAGTCCCTACCTTCAACCTGCCCATCGACGCGCCTGCGGAGGCGGTTGCCGAGAAGGCTCTTGAACTGGGAGACTACGCCGCCAACATCTTTGATATTGAACCCCCGCCGCTGGCGGGAGTTCAGTTCATCATGGCAGAAGTCGCCGAGAACCTCGTCACTGTGAAGGAATACATTGCCTTCATGCAGGAGCTTGAGAACCCCGGCAAGGCGTGCAATATCTTTACAGATTCCCACGTCATGATTAAGGCACTCGTCCTCTTCATGGCCATTCACCTCTTGATAGCGTATGCCAGTCAGAACGACCCGGACCGCATTGATGAAGAGAAGGGAGGCATCTCCGCATTCCGTCTCTTCTCCGTGGCGAGCAATGTAATTTCCATGAACCTGATGGAACAGTCTACTCTTACCTTCGTAGATAAGTCGGAGCTTGCCGAGAAGGAAGCTAACGCCCGTAAAATTATTCTGCCCCATGAAGCATAAACCACACTATAAACTGGCAGGGACAGTCATCGCGGCTATTATTTGCCTCGTTATTGTAACCATTTTATTTTCATGTAGACCACCAGAAGAGCCACCATCCAACGAAGAATATGAACAATTTGTTATTTTTGTAGGAGACCGTGCTGTGTTTAGCAGGAAGGGAGTATTAGCCAAAGACGTTAGCACGCCGCTCTCTGTGCCGAATGGACAGATGAGGGTGCATGTAATCGGGCGGGATGCGGAGAACAAACCCATCAACGTATTTGTGGAAGGAACTAACGTATCTGTATTAAAGCAATGGAAATGACTAGTGAACAGGAGAAATATCGTAAACTTGTACGGAAAATTATTCGGACAATCTGTAAGAACTTAGTGAAGAAAGCTAGCGAGTATAACACAGTCCCTTTGAGGATGGAGTATGTTACCTTATTGGAGTTTGTACTTATGCCGCCTTCAGATTGTCACAAGATAGTAGAGAAAGAACTTGACAATCTCATTAGCGAAGGTATTATACCCGTCAGAAAGGAAGACGACAATGGAGATAGGTAATCCTAAAAACATGAGCGTGATGGAGTTGGAAGAAGTGATTGCTATCTTCAATAGCTCCTACTACAAAGAGGGGAAAACCCTTCTCCCTGACACGGTTTACGATACGCTGGTTGAAGAACTGCGTTCCCGTTCCCCGGAATCCAAGGAACTCGATAGTCTTGGGGACGACGTACAACGGGGAGCCAAGACCTTCCGGCATCCTAATCCCGTGCTCTCCCTTGCCAAGATTCATGAGGGCAAGGACGGAATTGGTATGGACCAGCTTCGCGGCTGGATTGCCGGACGTGATGTCGTGGTTGAACCGAAGTACGATGGCCTCACCCTCGTTCTGTACATTGAAAAGGGACGGCTCGTCAAGGCCGTTACCCGTGGCAACGGAACCGAGGGGGAAGTAATTCCTCTTGATAAGGTTCTCTATATGGTCCCGCCAAGTTATGGCAATTACACGGGAGCTATCCGCGGGGAAGTGGTTGTGGCTAAGAGCAACGAGGGGCAGGTGGAAAGCATGGGGTACTCCAACCTCCGCGCCTGTGCCGTTGGTCAACTCCGCAACAATAAGCTCAAGTGGTCTGACTGGCTCATTACCTTCATCCCGTTCGATGCAAGTCCCTTCCCGGAGGGTGTTGAATCCCGCATGGAACTGCATGGGTGGCTGATGGAAATGTTTGACCTCGTAACCCTCCCCAATGAATGGCCAGAAGGTGAAGCTCTGACGGATGAATACATCCGGGACATGGCCAAGTACCTGCGCGACGACAATGCCTATCCCACTGATGGTATTGTGTTTAAGTTGAACCAGAAGAATGCTATTGCCGCGGCGGGAGAGGCTACCGCCCATCACCCGAAGGATGCTGTAGCCTTTAAGTTCAACCCGCAGGGAGTTGAAACTACCCTCCGCGATGTCATTTGGCAAGTAGGAAGGACAGGGGTATTAACTCCGGTTGCTGTCTTCGATACGGTGAAGATTGGTGGAACCAACGTTTCCCGTGCCACCCTCTCCAACGTGGCTAATGCGGCCTCCTTCCACATTGGTGATACCGTGGAGGTGATTAAGGCAGGGGAGATTATTCCGTACATCCGCAAGGTTCGCGGCTGTGGCAATACGGTTTCCGTTGTCCCTCTGACCTGCCCCTGTTGCGGCTCCACGTTATCCTCTAGTGACCTCAACATCTTCTGTACCAATCCGTTGTGCAGGGATAAGGTAGCGGCCAAGCTGGAATACGCATGCGGTAAGAACGCACTGGACATTGATGGCATGGGACTTGTATTCTCACGTATGATTGCAGACAAACTGCTCGCCGGGGAGAATGATGTGGAGCCTCCGACCGCAGAAACTGCTTACCTCCACCACCCGTTCCTGCTTCTCATGTCCGGCACGATGGACAATCTCATCAACGGAATCCCCGGAACCCAAGGGTACAGGGGATTCCTTGAAATCGTGGAGGAACGGAAGCACCATGCAACATTATCCCAATGGATTACTGCAATGGAGATTCCCCATGTCGGTTGCACCCGTGCGGAAAGTCTCTCCTATGCTTACCCCAATCTCTACTCTTTCCTCACTCTCTTCCCCGAAGATTTAAGGAACAAGCGTCATGCGGAGTTCGGCCCCCTGATGACCGAGGCAATTCTGAATTACATGGAGACCGTGCCAACGTGGAACGAGATGACGGCAATGGTTATGACAGGAGATATTCCCAATGCCGAGGGCAATGTTCCCAAGAGCACCGCGTTGCGGGGAGTAAACTTCGTCATCACGGGAACCCTGTCCCAGCCTCGCCATGTATATAACCTGCTCGTTCAGGACATGGGAGGCACGGTCAAGGAGAACGTGTCAAGGAAGACCAACTACCTTGTTGTCGGTAAGGAACCGGGGGAGCACAAGCAAAAGATTGCGAGGCTCCACAAGATTCCTTCAATTACAGAAGAAGAATTCATGCAAATGCTCAACCCTTCAATCACAAATGAAAAAAATTCCAACTGAATTTACCCGTAACCCCTTCACCTGTCGCCTCATTTTCCGTGAGGCTGGCGTTGCCATCTATGAGCTAACCCATAAAGGAAGCGGGAAGGTAAACAATTATGAGGTTGTCATCATCCGTCAGCACAAAGCGGACAATGATTTCATCAAGGTTAAAGCCGGAGATGAATACCTCCCCAGCACCAGTGAGTGGGGCCAGTATGGATGGACATTCCCCACTCTTGAACTCGCAAACTACAAAGCCAAACATATCATTCATGAACGTTCTATGGATAAATCAGGAAGTCACACTTCCGCTAACTAAATCAGTAATAGATAAACAGGTTGAGGCCGCAGAGATAATGGGCCGTGTCTGCTATAAAAGCGAACCGAAGGGCGACCCCATTGCGTTTCTCTCCCGTATCATTAACCGCGGACATGAAAGTGTCATCGAGCATGTCAACATCCCGGCAGTCCTCTCGACGGATAGAGCGGTGACACATCAGCTTGTCCGTCATCGTCACATGAGCGTCAGCATGGAGAGCCAGAGGTTTGTCAACTACTCCCGGAAGGGAATCATTTGCTTCGTCCGTCCGCAGTTCTTTAGCGACGAGAAGGTTGACCCGAAGACCATTGAAGAGTTTAAGAATACCTGCCAGAACCTTGCGGAGAAGTACGTGGAACTTGTCCAAGGAGGACTGCCTCCCGAAGAAGCGCGGGGATTGCTTCCGAACTGTACGGCTACGGTGATTGGCGTGACTGCTAACCTCCGCGAGTGGAGGCACATCTTCCGTATGCGATTGGACGGCGCGGCCCAACCGCAAATCCGTGCGCTCCTTCTGGCCCTCCGGCAAAAGATGGAATTGAAGTACGACCTCGCATGGGCATTCAAGGACATCCCCGTTAATGCTAACCGACTTCATTCCGTTCCAGAACTATGAGCCGTATCAGTCTCAAGAAGTATCGGGAACAGATGGCGGCCAACATGAAAGCCCCAACTGCGAAGCGTCGAAGAGGAAAGTTCAAGTGCAAGAAATACGGAGACAAATTTTACTGGTATCGAGATAGTCCCGCGGAGCAAAGGAAGTTCTTGAGGGAGACAAAAGCTAACAAGCTTCGGTCTCGCATCATGCCTGAACATAAGCAACTTATCCATGCCTCTCTCCGGTCGAAGAAACAACTGACCGAGGAACAACTAACCTATGGTCGCATCCTTGCGTCCAATAAAATATCTACTGGTGCAGTTGGAGAAACTACCCCAGATGAAACCCCTAGCTGGATTAAGGAGGACAACTCCTTTTTCTTCCAGTTTAAATTTCATGGCTATTTCATCAAAGGTGAAGTCCCCGTGGCTCTTGTTGGAAGTTCCTCTGCGGCTCTGGAAATATGCAGGAAGGCGTACAAGTTCGCACGGAGAATTACAAGGAAGTGGACAGTCAAAGAAGGATGTTTAACTCTACCCTCTCCCCGCCTCTTCGTCATAGCCAAGATGTCTATTCGCAAATATATCAACAAACAAATTTACAAGCACCTCACAAAATAGTATGCACGCGCACGAAGCAATCAACGCAATCGTTTCAACCAAGGTAAACTCACAGGCTTTCCCCGACCTGCCGGAAGGAAAGGAATCCATGAACGATGCCGTCAACCACCCGAAGCATTACACCTCCCACCCCAGCGGAATCGAGACCATAGAAATTACTGGCAAGCTTCCCTTCGCATTAGGGAACGCCGTCAAGTATTTGATGCGGTCACAGTACAAGAAGAACCGTATTGAAGACCTCAAGAAAGCACGGTGGTATTTGGAGTACCACGCTAAGCACTGGTCCAAGGTGTTCGAAACGTTTGACCTTTACCTTATCCTTGAACAGTTCAGGCGCACGGTGATGAGCCATAGCTACCAACGTAGCCCCGAAGATTCCATTCTGGTACGGCTCTTCTATATCTGGGCGCATGATAAGTTGGTTGAGGTAAACCCCGCATCAGAATTGCAACGATGTATCGGAGAGATTACCCAGCTAATAGAATCCCTCGAAGCGAAACAGAACTAAAACAAAAACCCCGGAAGATATTTCCTTCCGGGGTTTTCGCTTAGAACCCAAACGACTTACAGTCCAAACAGAATGATGTCGTTGCGGATTCTTTATACCATGCAGTACCTATGATGTCAATACCTAACTGACAGGAACTTCGTTTTTCTCAATGCTCGCCATCAGTTCGGCGAGCTTTTTCTTTTTGGTTTCGAGTAGTTGTTCGAGCCTCTCTATCTCTTCGACGTAATCGTGGCACGCATGCTTGGCCGCGTCCTGATAGGTGAGGAAGACAGTGTGGTTGAGATAGCCATTATCTATGGTTCTGAATCGGTGGTTGATGTATTCGATTCTGACACGAGAAACGAAACATTCGAAGGCGACATCAGATACTTCAACGGCTCTCACTGTGGGCATGCCACCGCAATGTACGTTAATGAACACCGTGCATCCCTTATACAGGGGGAGCTTGCTAGCTTCTTCTGCTGTGAATATTGAGTTCATACGGAGGGAAGTATGTATCAACTTGAAATAATGTCAAGGACTATTTTAGCCAGCAGTCAGATTCAATATCGAAGTGAGCCTTTACTGATAGGTCGCAACCACATAAGGTACAATAGAGAGGGGCCGCCCCATTAGTCAGGTCAGCAAGCCCGGAAATTTTTTCCTTGAGGAATTTGCGGCCAGCTCCTTCGGCTCCACATGTGGCGCACCCCTGCTTCTCTAAATCCGGGGGAGGCGTAGAGGTAGCATACGGACAGGAGGCGCAGATAGCATAGCGGCGGCGAGCTTCTGCCTCGTCTACAAACCTGTGTCCCCGTCGATACCAGAGAACCATAGTACCGAAGAAGGCCAATATCTTCTTGGCACTCATGGGTTCATACTCCTTCCATTCAATTCCCTTATCACCGCAGGTGGTGCAGTACTGGGGAGGGAGAGAAGCGCAAAGCTCTGATTCAAAGAGCGCAACCTGAAAGGGTTCTCCGTTATTCATGAAGAGACGGGCGACTGATTTGCGGAGTTGTTCCAGTGAACCCGCGGAAACCTTGGTTCCCTTGAGCCTGACACTCATGGATTCAGGGACAATAAACTTCCAGCCTCCCGGAGGGGTGGCCATGATATGATTGGGTACTATACGAAAAGAGGGCATGGGAGAATTATATCTCCCATGCCCCCGAAGGTCAAGGATATAAACAGAGGACTACTGCTTCATCCGATTATGAATTTCCTCCGCACTCAATGCCCCATCAATCTGAATGCTACCCTTCCTCATGAGGTTGATAATGAGTTTCTTCTGCTCTTCGATTAGGCGTTTGCCCTCGTCCGTGGTATTAGACTTCTGCAATTCGCGGTTGAGCTTCGCGATAGCCTCACGTCCTGCTTGCGGGCTAATGATGTAGGGCATGATGCCTTTCATGGCCGCGCCGTAGGTCTTGGCACTCATACCGGAACTCTCAATCGCGGAAGCCAGAACTTCCTTCCGCAGAGCGGGGTCAAGCATGTTTGTAATTTCCGTAACAAACCGGACACTATTGACTAGCTTGGTGAAATTCTTCACGGCATCCGCGGTTTCCACGGCTTCCATAGATTCCACATCCACCCCGGATTCCATTCTCTTGTAGAAGTCCGGACGAAGAACGCTCATTCGCTTTGACTTAGTGACTGCCGCGTTGGCATTCTTTAACCCGGCGGCAAGGGCTTCGGTCAAATCCTTCGGACGACGGAGACCAGTACCCAAGGTCTGTAACCTGTATGCCTCGGCACTCATGTCAGGTGTATCACTAAACGCTTGTTTACCTGACTTGACTGCCCAGCCGTAGAAGGGAATCTTTTTATTGGCAACCGTCGCGACACGTTCAAGGACTTGCCATGTATGTCCACTGCCGAACGAGGGGTTCAGCCCTGCGGCCAACAGGATTGCGTTGCCGACTGCCGGGAGAACGTTGACGCTTTCATCACCGGAGAGACTGTGCTTGTAATTGAAGTCTTCCTCATTAAACAATTCAGTAAATGTGTTCAGGAGAATGGATTCTTCAAGCACCGTATTTTCCAGCAGGTTTTTCAGTTCGGTTTTCTTGTTCATCCCCCACTTGTCCACGTCCATATCCATGAAGAGGCTGGGCAGGGTTTTGGCTAACACCTTAATGTTCTTGAACGGGTTCATGTATTCAAGATTCAAATACTCGAATTCATGACGCTTCATATCTATGATGCCAATCAAATCCCCGAACTTATCGTAGTCTGGAATTAGACCACTGTCTGCCAGCTTCCTCATGACTTCCGCGTCGTCAATGATTATATGGTCATCGTCGTCCTCAAAGATACTGGCAATAATCCCACGGGCAAGCATGGAAGAGAACGTAGAGGTTGCAGAAATAGTTACGAAGGAACCCGCGGTACGAAGGATAGCGCGTCCCAAGAGGTAAGCCCCCTCCTTCTTCATGCCGTTATTGATAGCCCACACACCATCTACCCCTTCACCTATGGCGTGGCCAAGGTTGTAGGCTACAGACTGGAAGGTATGGTACTGGAACATGAAGAACGGAGCCACAAATACATTCATGGCTTTCACCCACGAAGGAGTACGCGAACCCGTGGGGAGCAAGCTCTTCACCATGTGGGCAGTATACCTGTCCACATACGCATCCCAACTCTGGTCAGTCTGGCTCGCGTCAATGAGTATCTGGTCCCGCGCATTGGGGTTGGCCTTGCCTTTCGCCCGTGCCAGTTGTACCTTTAATTGAGTATCGGCAATCGCTCTCTGGTTAGTGAAGAGAGCAATCTTGGCCGCCGCGTCAGGCAAGCCATAGGCGAAGGACATCGCTTTGACGGGCCATGCTACGACTTTACCTGCGGTCTTGGCGACATCCTTAGCCACCTCGCCCTTTGTCCGTTCCTGTTTCTCGTTCAGAGCTTCGGCCAGTTTGAAGAAGGAATCCTCATTCACTTCTTCGAATTCTCCTGCCATCTTACTGAACTCGTCAGACTTCCAGACGTTGCGCAGGAACTCCCCTTGACCTGCGTCCAGCAGACCAATCTCTTGCCAGTAGCGAAGCTTCTCGTTGTACCTGTCTTCCGCGGCAACCAGTCTATCCGCGGAAGCCTGTGAAGCAATGTCACCGCCTTGTGATAGCCACCATAGCTTACGCAACTGGACCCAGTCCCCGACAAGGTTTGCGATGTCTTTACTCCCCGTAAATGGCAGTGCACCCGCATTGGTCATTTGGGCTACTGTACCATATAAGTTACGTAAAGTGGAATTAGGACTCGCTATTAAGACAGAAAGGTTAGCCATTCCAGATAGCTTACCTCCCAATCCTTGCCCCTTGCCGGACTTCTGCCAGTACTCGCGGACCTTCTTATAGTCGTCCGTCCTGCTATTCAGGATGTCGTCGCTCGGTCTGTAGATGCGGTAGATGGCATCGGCTACATCCTTGTCGGCGTACATTCCGTTCAACGCATTCTTCGTATTCTTCAAGGAGATTTCCACCATGTCCGAGGTACGGTTTGTGGAATTCGGAGGTACGACCACACCCTGCGCTTTCAGTACGGAGGCATACTCGTCAGCAAGCAACTGGTTCACGGCAATCTTCGACTGCATAGATAGGGTATTCTGCAATGTCCCAATGGCATCCCCAATGGTGAGGTCGCTAAGTTCATACATAGCTTTCCTCTGCCATTCGGGCAAGCGTTTCCGCTGGGCCAGCGCATCTTCATTCGTCCTCTTCTTGGACAGTACTTCGTCAATGGCCTTCATGGCATCGTTCACCGCAAGACGGGAGAGTTCCGGATATTGCAACGCTTTCAAGTCGGTAGCGGAGATGACGTTGCCCATGCCGTTCATCCTCATGAGAACGCCAGCCTGACCCCGGAGAAGATTGAGCGTCTTGTCCAGTCGTTCTGCGGCATTCATATTGGGCGTGTTCCATATCTGGTCGATGGCCGAAGTCGGGATAGTGGGGATGGCCTTGTTCACTTCGGAAGCCACGGATGCCGGGGATTGAAGACTGCCAATTTTGTCCGCAATCGTTTTTCCCGGAAGGGCGGAGAAGACTTCGGCGAGGAAACTATCTCTGGCATTCATGTCCAGAGTTTCCTTCGTCTCTGTCATCTTTGACTTCGTGCGATAGTCTGCCTGTGCTATCATGCTCATGGCCTTATTATATATGGCACTGATGTTGTGGCCGTCCCTCAAGTCCGCAAGCATTTGAACCCCGCCAAAGTTGTTCTGAATGAAGTCAAGAATTTCTCTGGTCCTGTAGTTCTTGGCTACACCTTCGAACAGGAGTTTATAATTCGAAGAGGCTCCCGTGGGAGCTGACACCAGCGGAAGTTTCAACTCGTCGTGGAGCGCGGCCAATGCCTGCATGTTGTCCAGCACTTGGCTTACGTTTTCGGATAGTTCTCTCTGGTGCGCTTCGGCATGAGAGATTGCGGCTTCCTGCAACAGTTTCGTCAGACCATCGTATTTCTGCGCCAGTTCTCCGTTGGGGTTTGCGATGATGTCCTTCATCGTCCGGGTGAAGTCTCCGGCATGGCGTCCAACGGCCATGTAGGTGCGATGAAGATAATTCATCTCCGCGGCGTTGTCAGCCATACGGCTATCTCCAATGAGCTTGGCAATAGAGATTTGCGTTGCGGCAATTTCTTTACGGGAATCGGCGATGACATTGTGGACCAGTTGACCTACAACCCCCTGTGACAGAAGCCACTGTTCAGCGGCATCCCGCTTAGCCATATACTCCGCTTGTTTTTGACGGCGAGCATTGAGGATAGCGTTGTCCCGTTTCAGCCACACGGAACCAGCAGGGGTAGCTACGCCAGCGCGAGTTACACCTGCCCTCTTTGTTGCGGCGTGGAAATCATCATTGGCTTCCCGGATGATTTGTTTAGCTTCGGCCCGTGCCTTAGCGATGTCCTGAATCATAGGAGCGATGACGGGATGGTTTGTACTCTCCGCATAGAGGAAGTCATTGCGAAGGTTGGACCACCTGTCCAGAAGTTCATCCATAGAGAAGGGACTATCCACTTCGTTAATCATATCCGCGAGATAGTTTTGCGTGTCACGGGCAAGGCCAAAGTAGGTGATATCCAGATTGGCATCCCCCGTCGCGGAGATACGAGAGCCAAGGTCGGAGAGCGATTTGTGAATCTGCTGGGAGAGCATGGGGAGAGCTACCTGCTTGTCCAGCATGGCTCCATATCCCTTGCCGCTCATGTCTTTAATCCGGCGCATCATGTCGTTGATTTCCAATCGCCCTTCACTATTAAGCGCAAGGGAGTTAGCCAGACGCACCGCTTCCGCGTGCCTATTGACGGCATCGGTGACGGTCTTCTTAGCCAACGCGATACGGAAGTCGCGGGTCTGTTCATGCTGACGAACTTCTGCTTGAGCCTCTGCGTTAATGCGTGCAACAGTTTCAGGGTCAATATCGTTGTCCATATTCCCCGACATGTCAAGAATGGACTTGCTCCATTTCTTTCGCGTAGCGGCATCCCAGCCCAGATTATCCGCACGGCGTTGAAGCATATCGCCGATTTTGTCAATGCGTTTAATACTGCGTTCATACGCCGCATTAACATTGGCCATTTGTTCCAGCACAACCAGCTTCTGTTCCTCGGACTTAACATTGATGCCAGCCTTGTCCCAGTTCTTGGTTACACCCAGCCATCCATTCTTAATACTAGTTACCCAGTTCCCGGCCTTCGTGCCAATGATTTCTGCGCCAAGGCCGAAGGACAATCTCCGGGTCATGTCGGTCTCATAGGCCATCGGGTTGAAATAATCTACCCCGTTGCCCATAGTATAGTCCGTATCGTCTACCTTCCATGACGGAGTGCGAGGCATATCGAACCACTTGCCGGGGGTCATGTCCGCGACGCGGGCCACATAGGAATCCCATTCAGCCGCGCGTTCTGCGGCGGTGGTTCCGTCCATATCGTCCGCAGTTTGTCGCACGTCCCTAATCAAATCTTTAAGCCATTCGACGAGGCGCACGTGCACGGGCTTCCGGCCTCCCGCCGCTTCGGCATAGCGAGCCAAATCCGTGATGGTGATATTGTCTCCACTAGCTTCCGCTACCATGAAGTTCATGACAGGATTGGAGAACGCGACACTGGCAAATTCGTCCGCACCGCGGAGACCATAGTTGAGGTCGGAAGCGAGCGCGGCGATGGCGTTCATCTCATTGATGTCCACGCTAGCGTCATACATAGCGGAGAGACTATCAACAATTTTGTTGTAGTTCTCTGCAATCGCGCTTCTAATCCTATCCATCCGCTGGGAATAGTCCGTGTTGGTGGTACGAAGATGACGGTCAATGAGGTGGATGACTTCGTGTAGTACCGTCCCCGTTACGCTTTCAATCGGGTTATCCCGGTTCACGTACAGGTCAATGACACCGCCGACAAGCTTCCCGTCCGTGCCGTTCATGTAGGTGATACTGGCGGGGGAAGAGATGTTCGCCGGAGCATTGGTTGCACGGATAGCGACGTCCAAACCAGCGGCATGCAATGCGCGGAGCACTCCATCAATGGCCGCGGCCTGTGCGGGGGAGGCATTAGCTTGAAGGTCCGAGAGGATGCCGTAGGCATTTGCGCCAGTCCCATCCGTCGGGAGATTGAGAGCGGAGACCTTGTCCCCCCACTTGGTGCTGGGTGTCCCTCCCTCACCTGTGTTGTACATGCTTGCGTGCGGAGCGATGACAACGGTTTCTCCCGTGTTGCTGGTAATCATGGGGGCGTTAATCCCGGTCATCTCGTTCAGGGAGACGAGCTTCGCGCCGCGGTCCAGAGGTGAACCGGATGAGAGCCATGCCCCGGTGTTGGGGTCGAACGAGGTGATTGCCGCATCCATGTTATCCACGGTTTCCACGGTCTCCGCGGTAACTACTCCCGTCTCTACCATAGCGGCAACGGGGGCAATAGCATTGTCCCTCTCCTTCCGGGCAATAGCTACCGGGGATTCCGTGGGTTCCGTGGTAGCCGCGGTAGCCGTGGGTTCCGTGGTAGCCGTGGGTTCCGTCAATCCGTTGATGACGTGAAGAGCGGCGTCGAGGTCTTCATCTCCTGTAGTAAGGATGGACAGGTCGTCGTCTACTTCGATAACCTGAACCCTGTCTCCCATAGCATCAAGGGCCTCCGAAAGCATAGTGCGCATGGTATTGATGCTGTCCTCGTTCGGGTAGGTCAAGGTATTGGGCAGGTCGTTAATGGCTTCTGCCATGAAGGAGCTTGCCGCGGCACTGCCCTCATACGTGTATATCTCGGAGGCACGCTCCACGGTGTTGCGGAATTGGGTGAAGTTGCTAATGCCCATGCGCACCGCGCCATCCATCCATGCACGGCGGGTATCGTCGGACAGGGTAAGTCCTTCATTGGCGATAGATTTATCCACCCATTCGCGAGCTACCTCTGCGGCATCTCCCTTTTCCCCCGCAACCTTAACGACGCTCTTGCCCGCATCTACCAGAGCTTCCGACACACCATCCTTGGTAATGGTCTTCGCCACATCCTCAATGATGTTGCTCGCCTTTTTAGTCGTGTCGTCAAGAAGAGAAGAAGCATCCTTTACATCGAGAGTTGGAGCGGCTTCGGTTTGGAAACGTATGTTCCCTTCACCAGCTAACTGGCTACCAACGTAGCCGCCAATACCTCCGAGGAAAGCAATCTTCATAGCCCTACTAATCACTTGGTCAGTAGTGGCAATAGAGGATTCGGAGATTTCTCCGTTCTTCACCAGTTCGGTAAACGCCCACTCTTGGAATTCGTCTGTCAGTTCTTCGGTGGCTCCTTCCACTACGGCCTTGCTCTGGCTGTACAGATAGGAAGCAACGGCAAACGTCTTTTCCTTCGTGTTCATCTCCTTAAATGGCTTGCTTCTCCATCCGGCCATCTTCCGTTCAAGAGTTTGGAATGGAGATTGACCGCGAAGGTTTTTAGCCCCAACAATCTTACGCATGAAGGAATCCATACCTGCGCGGTTGTTGATGAGAGTACTACCAGTAGATACGAGAGCCGCACCAAAGAGAGCACGCATGTTGGCAATGCTCTGTGCCCTGTTCGTGTTCTCGGCAGTCGGTTCCTTCCCTTCCATCTCCCTATCATAAATGGTATAGAAGATGTCGGAGTAAGCATTCGGTGCAACCTGCGAGATGATGCTAAGATTTACCCCAGCTCCGGCTCCTGCCCGTTCGAGGTTCAACGCCGCAAGGTTATCGAGGTTGCGCTGAATCGTCCCGCTTAAACGTCCCGCCAATCCCGGACGGGCGGCAGGGACAAGAGCTTCGGCCCGCTTCGCTACGACGTTAGCCGTTGCCTTCGCGAACCGCGATAGCGCGGTACGTGTCAGTGCACGGCCAGCGAGGCCGCCAACTTTACCAGCCCCCGCGGTTGCTACCATTTGGTAGCCGAGGTTAGCGATTTCCGCAGTATAGTCCGCAAGGATATTGCCTCGAACAAGTTCAGCTTCCGCTTCCTGTTTTTTGTTCAGCTGGTCCCAGAGGGTGCGGGTATGTTCCATCGCCGCACGACTGCCCACTGCATTCTGTGCAAAGAGAAGAGCACCATAGGCGGCGCCCGTCCCAAGGTCGATTGCCTTGTGCGTACCTATCTGTAACCCGCGGAGAACAGAGTTGATGGTGTCTTGCCCTTTCTCCTGCCATGCGGAGAGGATGTCCTCGTCGCTCTTGCCCGCTTCCTTCTGTTCGTTGTAAAAATTCTTGAAGGAAAGGTGCTTGTCCAGATGCTTCATGGATTCAGTCAAGATAGGGTTGAACTGCAAGCCGGAGCCAAGCCACGTATCGCGAAGCGTCCCCAGCGTCTCGTCCAATGCCATGTTGTCCTTCACAAGTTCCTGTGCGGATTTCTTGCGGAGGTTCTGGAACTTCTCAATGGTGCGATTGATAAGCTTCTCGTCCGCACCACTAGCACGGAGAGCCTCAATGCTCTGGTCCATCAGCTTATCATTGTAGAGAGCATTGGGGTTCAGTTCGAGCGTGGCGTTCGTATCAACTTCCTTGGTGTGCGGATTGTACGCAAAGAGACTGCCACGGCCCACGCCCAAGTCACCCATACGTGCGGCATGAGAGAGGGAGTTGAGGGCATCGCGAGTACTTTCAATATGGTACTGGGCCATGTATTCCTTCAACTGTTCGGGACCTACTTCAAAGGATGGGCCGCCCGGCATGCCATACCACCATGAGCCACGCCTCGTTCCCTTCCTCCATTCCATCAAGCTCATTGGGTCGGCGTACTTACCCACACTATTATCCGGCTGGAAGGTAAGTACGTCCGCAATTTGTCCCGCCGTGCTTCGGTAGTTAGCCATTGCGCCTTTGACTGCATCCATGAGAGTGCCTCTCGGTGTAGCTTTGGCGGTATAGTCCTGAATCAGTTTGGTTACTCCCGCTTGGCGCAGGACGGATTTTGGAACCCCCGGAAACCTTGTGGCCACGGCTTCCAGCATAGCCTCACTCATGCCAATCTGTTCGGAGGTTTCGACGGTCAGAGGGCGGTCCTTCTGGCGGCGAACTTCCTCGGTAATGACCTTTGCCCGTGCACGTATTGCGTCCATGTCAGCACCGGGGACTAAAGACAGAAGGGCAGAGGCCGCGGCCTCTGGATTGAGAAGCGCGTCGCGAAGTTCGAGATAGGGAAGGCCAGTGTAGTCCTCTTCGAGGCGTCTTACGATTTTGTCGGCTGTTTCTATCTGTTCACGAATCCTATCCTCAACAGGTTTTTCTTTTTTTGAAATGAGTTTTGCTTGGTCTGTATGGAGTTGTTTCGCATACGTGGTAGCAGATTCCGGGGATTCAATATCTTCCGTACTCCGGGAAAGGTAATCCCCGTAGTCGCGGACAAGCTGGAACATTTTGCTGGGAGACTTGGAAAGGTTGGCGAGTTCAGCAAAAACATTCCCAGTAAATGAAGGTGCTGAATCAGAGAATTCGCCAACGCCAAGCTCCCCCACGCTCGTTTGGCTGGGAGTTTTCTTCTGCACGCCTTCCGTCGAAGAAGCGCGGTGTTTGTCGTAAAGAGCCTTAGCGGCACGATAGTTGCCAATGTCTTCGCGCCTAATCGTATTGATGACGCTTTCTATTTCTTCTGCGGTGTAAGCAATAGGTGCGGTCTCGATGGCTTGCGCCGTAGGTTTACCCGTTCCAACATCTAGATTCGAGTTGAGGTAATCCTTCCGGGCCTTTTCCATTGTGTTGGCAATGCCTTTGGCCACCGCCTTTGCGTTACGGTTTCTGTCCGCGGCAATGGCGAGGAACTTTTCCGTTACGACGGGGTTCCCGTCCTCTCCACTTCCGAAGCCAGAGCGGGATAAGAAGGCGGGGTGCGTAGGCGTAAGCTCGGAAGAAGACACAACGGTAAGTCCCGTATTGTTGGCAAGCTTCTTAATGGCCTCGCTATCGCCGAGGGAAGCGGCCTTCAAATCGACCAGCGCATCTTCGCCGCGGTCTACATAGTCTTTCATGTAGTCGATTCCCTCAAAGCTGTACCCACGGTTTCCTTTGTTCAAGATGTCGAGGGCTTTATTTTCCTCGGCGGTTTTCCATTCTTGTTCCGTATGGGCGCGGGATTTATTTTGCCATTCTACATTATTCGCGTGTTCCGCATCCTTTTTCTGTTTCTCCGCAAAGTCATCAACAGACTTAAAGAGGAAGGTGTCATAGTCTGCGGTCGCCGTCGCTCCCTTCTCGGCACGGGTCTGTCTCTTTTCCGCTAACCTTTGCTCGCGGTCCAGTGCTTTCTGTTCTCGGTCCTGCTGTTTCTGCGCTTGCGTCTCTTGCCACGCGGCGTGCCTTTCTGCGGCTCGCTGTTCACGTGCAATACTGCTTCCCGACTTCGGAGTGAAGTCGGACATATTGGCGGTACTAAAGTCAATAGCCATGTTTGTTGAGTATTAGTATAATAAGTTTGCCCCACTCATGTGGGTCTTCAACATCCTATCATGAGTGGGGCGAGGGTCAAGTGAAATATGTATTATGTCAAATTTATTTTCGGAAGTCCAAGTGAGTGAACTCCGGTCCCTTCATCAGTTCAGTGTAGAGGGTGAGCCTCGTTTGCGGGTCTTTCTTCCGCAGGGCCTGATACTGGGCGTACTGGCGGGCGAAGCGGGGGTCCCGGATATTCAATCTATTCCTGAACATGTTGCTAAGTTCCTTTATTTTGGCGCGTTCCAATTTTTCGAGGGTCTTAATCTCCTTACCAAACTTTTCCGGCTGGGCGTACATGGTTCGGACGCGGAGGTATGTTTGCGCCTGTGCTCTTGCTTCGGGGCTTGCCGTATCATCCCTCAAGGTTCGTAGCATACTCTCGGCAGTTCCAGTACCCGCAGTCGTCGGGACGCTCGTGGGTACGGGAGCATTGCCAGAGGGGAGAGCAGAGGCGGGGAACCTAGAGCCAGAGGGGGCGGCAGTGGTTCCCGCGGTAGCTCCCGCGGTAGCTCCCGCGGCGGGCGCATTCTTGGTCCGGCTCTCTACAAACTTGCTATATATCGCGTTCCTCTGCGCTTCCGGCATGGACATAAATGTCTTGAACTTATCCGGGCCAAGCATCTTCTCCGCATGCGCATAGAACCCAGCCGTGGAGGTGTCGGGGCTAGCGGTCGGAGCGGTAGCCGTCGCTTGCCGGGGTGTAGCCGTCGCTTGCGTCGGCATAGCCGGAGATATGGTGGGCATCTGCCCACGGCTTATGTTCTGGTCCACACCACGAAGCATGAGCCTGTCCTCCGCAGAGAGTTTCCCCGCCGCGGCTTGTTGCATGCCCGCCGCATAGGTCGCCCGTTGCTGGGCGGCGTAGGCCGCGCTGTTAGGGTCGACCGCTCCCGGCACTGCTGGTTCAGTAATCCCCCGCCCATAGGGACTAGGAGACTGGGCCGCCGCGGGAGCCGCGGATGCCGGGGGATTCTTGATGCCGTGGTTACTATTGGCCGCGGCGATGGTGTTCATCTCCTTCGCGTCGACGGGTTTGTTCGGGTCGTTGTTATTCATTGGACGGAGAGGGATGTCGGGGTTCGTCTTCGGAAGCACCTCGTCCATCGTCTTCTGCTTAATGGACTTGGCGGCGGGGATGCCCCCGCTCGCTTTCGTCTCGCTCGATATGTCTGTACGTTTGGTAGCCATAATCACATGAGGTTAAGTCCGGGGCACTGCATGATGCCGCCGTTCTGAATAATGTTCGGAGCCTGATACGTGCCCTGACGATATTTGCGCAGGTGGTCGTTCAGGTATTTGACGGCAAGGCCGTAGCTGTCCGTCCCCATTTGGGTATTGCCCTGCTCGTTATAGACCACGGCCAGCATCATCGCCTTCAATGCGGGAAGACATCCGGGGTAGATACGAACCTCCTTGTCCTCCCATGCCGCGTCATCATAAATGTTGAGGGATAGGCCGCGCAATGCGCACCGTGCCGAAACCGTCATGACGTTGCTCGTAGGATTATCGTTGATGCCATTACTGCCAGACAATACCGAGTAGGTACGGAGGTTCTGTTCATTCAGCCCCATGTCCAGCATGATGGCATGATAGCCGCTGTCGTGCTTGGGATATTCGGAACGGAACCAAGTATTGCTCTCAAACATGGCCCGGTCAATGATGTGGTATTTCTTGCCACTGGGCGACCATGCCTCGACAATACTGTCATATTCTTCGGGCAGGGAGATAGAACCCCCGCGAGGGATTCCTTCAAAGTCCAAGGTTTCCACGGAATCCGGAGATACCGTGGCCTCATTGAGCAGGAGGTTCTGCGCTTCCTTCAATATACGACGGAAGTCAACATTGGACTTGGATGGCGGCTGGTTTGTGATAAGCATACAAAGCTCGTCACAAACATTGCGATAGGTCAAATAGGATTTGGTAATAAATGCCATGAGCTTAACTGGGTGGATAAATGGTTACTTTCTTGCACATCATGCCCCCGTTCCACGGGGATGCGTAATAGGAGGTCACGGGTTTCCAATCTGTGTGGGTAGTCCCCGGAAAGGCCGTATTAAACGCGCCGGGAAGCCACTTGGCGTCCTGATTGCCAATGACTACGGTTATAGCCAGCGGGCCGTGGAGGCATGCGGGCAGACGGTAATCGCAAAGCGGCGAAGAGAAATACCCACTGTTCGTCGTGAACTGTACCGACGTCCCAAGGCCCCAGCCTTTAGGCCATGTTCCGTCAGGGGAGAAGGCTTCCTCTACCACGGCGGTGCAGGGGCCGGAGTAACTGTCCCTCATCATCCGGGTCTGCGGGAAGTACTGTCCAGCATTCTTGCCAGAAAGGTCGGGCCTCGTATTCCACGGAACCCAACTAACCGAACCGAACACGGCAGGGAAACTGTAGTTCATCGTCGTGGTATATTTTTTGTAGTACCCGATTCCCGGAATCTGCATGTAACTATCTACGGCGTAACAGGGGTTCACCCATTGGCGCAGGACGACGCGTTGAATCTTATCCCCCTGCGTGACCTTGAACGTATTGCCGCGGAGAGAGCAGAGCGTGATGGTGAATTGGAAGAATGGGAACTTATTCCGGTTGTAAGTGATGTTGAGGTTATTCACTACCTGCGCGTCTAATACATAATTGCCAACGGTATACTTTGCCTTAGCCACGGTAGTTGTGCTTATGTTCGGTTCCGGCGTGGTACTGGGAGCATCAGAGCTAGATACATTGATGTCGAATATCTTCGTACTATTCATCATGATGGGAATCTCCCCATTGATGGCAACCTTATTGCTGTTCAGTACCCAGCAGGTGAGAAGTAATTCTCCGTTCTCCACCGTGGTGAACGCCTTCCCAATACCTGTAGGTAATGCCCCTGTGGTAAATTTCATTTCAGGGTTATAGGCCTTCCGCTTATATATCTGCGTACCATCCATGAGACCTACGGGGAATGTCCAGACATTGCTCGTAACTCCCTCGCCATAGAGGACATCGTTAATCATCATTTCGCCCCTTACCTTATAAACCCCATCCTGTGAGAACCAAGGGCCGTCAGGATTGGGAGCATGATAGAAGGGAGTGGCGGTGATAGTTCCGGGAGACATTTCTGTGGGCATCTCGTTTTGAATCCAGAGTTGCCACCAGCGTTGACCCTTAAACTGGACGTTGTAGAGAGAACCACGTGGGACTCCCTTATTATCGGAGGTGAAGCTACCAAGCATAGCGAAGTAGTCAGAGAACTGGGGATAGGCTGGGTCGTTCCCTCCGTTAATCATGGACAGTCCGGTGAGCATCTTGGTATTAAACGTCGGTTCCTCTTCTACGGTGAAGTCCGCAAGGTTGTAGCCTATCTTCTCCCAAGCGGAGTCCGGGATAGTAATGGGAGCCACGGATTCCGGGGATTCCAGTTTACGGCCATAGTAGGTATTGCCCACGGCATCCGTGTATTTGGTGAATCCTTCCTTCTGCCAATCGGTATCGAAGTCAGTGCTCGGATTATGTACAATCTTCCGCAGTACAGGATAGACCTGATTGGTTATCCTATCGAATGAGGATTCCCAGAATTCATCAATCTGGTCGTAGGTGGTGCAACTCTTTCGCGTTTCCTTATGAGAGTACCCTTCATGTACTACCACAGAGGAATCTACACGCCATTGGCTACAGTTCTCGCCGGGGTCAGGAGGGTCAATCGCAGGGACATCGCCGTTCGCTGTCCAGTCAACGGACTGGCTAGTCGTCACTGTCGTATTGATGCACCGGACAAAACGGGAATCCGGGTTACAACAATTACCGGAGAGGCTGTTCTGTTCCTCTTTCTCCGCAATGTTACTGTTCCGTTTGTACATAGATACAAGGGTGTACATCTGCGTACTCGGATAACTGCCCTTGTCCCAGCCTGCACTAACGGGCTTATTGTCCAGTTCAAGGAGGGGCATGTGAGGAATGCGGGCCTGACCCGGTTCCTTCCCTCCACCATCGACGGGCCAAAGCGGCGCGGCCCAGACCTCTCTTGATAACTTAATTGCAGTCTGCGCCACCCATTCAGATTCGGGCTGGTTCGTTCCCGGACCACCTTCATCCCACACCGTATCTCCCTTCTGCCAAATGTTATAAGGGACGAACTCTTTAACCACAGGTCCCGGCAGGGTTTTATACACACGGATGACCTTACGAAAGTACTTGCGCAGGTGTTCCTCTTCGAACTGGGCTACTTCTTCATATACCAGCTGGGCATCATATGCCGTGTAGAAATGCTGGTCATAGAAGTCAGGGTCAAGCTTTTCGTTGCTGGGGTCAAACGAGCCAAGGGGGAGCGGGGCATACGCGGAATCCCTGGGTTCCACCCATTCCCGTGTAATCTCGTAGAAGTCCTTCAACTCTTCCGTGTCTGCATCCGGCCCCATGAACTTACCCGTAGCGGCAGTATCTTTCAACGTATAGCCGTCACGGATTTTCTTCATGTCCTGAATGTTATATCGGAACTGCTGTTCCGGCGGGACCATGTAGTAGAAACGATAAACGTGCTGTCTCGCCGCCTCATTGACGGGTTCGACATGCACGAGAACTGCATCCCGCATAAACGGGAGGAAGGTCGTACCTGCGGTGGGTACGAACGGCGTTCCCAATTCAATGGTAATCTCGCTGGGATTCTTGGCAATCCTCTCAACGAAGAACATCACGTTCTTTACCACAGGAGTGGGAAAGTTAATTATCGGCTCACCCATTGGCCTGTCAGGACTGAACCCATTGCGCCACGAGGAATCCGTGGTTCCAATGGGTATCGTCGGAGGCTGTGGGTTGGAGGCCGGAGTGTTAGGAATCAAGGCCATGTATATTGGTTTGATAGAACGGCATAATTGCATCGGGAAGCGGGGGTGTCCACGTCATGCTAATATGCCCGTTCAACGTTAATTGCATTGGTTCTCCCCGCTGAAAACTTACTGTTTCGCCCCGATAATAGGTGCGGTTTGTTCTCCTGTCAATAACATATCCTCGTATGACAAGTAATTTATGGCTTCTCTCCGCGTCAATAATTCTTGGCAGTTGAACTTCTTCACGAGTTTTAACCTGTGTAACCGAAGAGGTAAGGGTTTCTCCGTCATAACGAATTCCTACTTTCCCCCGTAAAAAATAGGCCCATTGGTTTCTGGGCAGTTTCAGCTCACCTTCGCGACCAATAGGAAGGGAGGCATAGAACCGATTCCTTGAGCGGAGTTTTTCAGTACACGCACGGATGCTTTCCTGTAATTGATTAAGATTCTGGGTCAACTCGTTTTCGAGTTGTTCCTGCTCGTGGCTTTTTCGGAACAGATTGAATAGTTTCATTTCTGTCGGAGGGGTGTGTATCTTGTTGCGAGATAGCGCAGAAGGCGCGGTCGATTATCTCTTCATGGTCGCTTCGTAGATTGTCTATTTTTCCATGTAGTTGGTCTAGAGAATCATCCAACTCGGATATAACTCTTAGAGCCTCTTGCAATAGTATGAGAAATGACTTCTCCTTGTCAAGACTAAACTCTATCTTTTTTGAGAGGTACTTATACGCCAGCTTTACTGCCACGTAAATAACCCCCACGAATACGAGATACGCGGGGGACATTTCATCGACGATACGAGTGAGAAACAATGCCCACACGTTGCCGTCAGTAGCATTAAGCTGTGCGATGAAATTAAACATGGCGGCAAGGAATTACCTCACCGCCATGTTAGCATTTGGGATTTAATGGGTCAAGAAAATTCCCGATTATTTCCTTGACAACAGAGTAAGAGCGTAGGCAAGCCGTGCATTGCATCGGTTGGACCAGCCGGAGAGAAACTTCGCCTTCACCGGATTGGCCCTTACAATGGAGCAATAGCGGGCACGACAAGCGCGGTCCAGCGAATCGAGAACTTCCTTTTCCTCCCATGATTGAATGGCGTCCGTCCATTTGGCTTGGGTATTTTTCCCCCACTTGCCGTCAATATCAATGTCGAGCATGCGCTGGACGACCTTAGTCGTTCCCGCCACACCCATGTTGAAGGTCATGTCACGAAGCATGAACTCAATGGCGTAGCATCCTGCAACTCCCTTAGAGACTAGCGGTTCCGTATTGGCGAGAACATAGCGGAGGCATTCCTCCCATGCCGCATCCCTGTCGCCCCGGTCCATCATGGATTTGATTAGATTGAATTCCTTGGGTTCAATCCCATCACAGATACCTGCAATCTCCCACTTGCCACCGCCGTCACCAGAGGGGAGGCGAGTTACGCGCAGAGAATCGGGACCTGTAATCTTGTAGTCCTCCATGTTGAGAATCTTCTTGGCCATGTCCTTGCGGATAAGCTCTGCCGGGGACACGTATGCCGCGGGACCCGCGGATTCCGGGGAATCGTTGGGTTGTTCATCGGGAACCGTGGATTCCGTGGGTTGTATCTTCTTCCATATAGCATCAATGGTCTTATCACCAAGGATGCCATCGGGCGTAGTTCCCGCCCACTTCTGTATTTCCTTTATCTTATCTTTCCTTGTCATTAGTTTTTTCTACTTTGATTCCATCCGAGGTTAGCTTCCCCAATGAGATTTGAAGGTTAATAATGTTCGCCATCGACTGGGCAATTTCTCTGGCCCAGCTTTCGAAATGAAGAGTGCCCAATGGGGTGGCAATGTCCGTGAGAATGGTGGCAATAGCGTTCCCATTCATGGACACCCTCACGGCATCCGAGAATTCTTCTACCTTGGCTTTCGCGGGTAAGTGGTCGATTTCGTACCACATAACATCCTGTATCTCTTCGTCTTCATCATCCGCTTGGGGATATTGGACACGAACGACACCAGCAACATCCTCGTCGGACATTACCCGGAGGATAGACCCTGTTGGGATGCTATCTCCACACATGCCACATCTCCCCGTATCTATCCGAAGAACAACGTCGCCGCACTTAAATCTGTTCTTATACTTTCCCAGTTCCATTTTCGTTTTTGGTTTTGCTTATATCCGGTAACATGACATGCTCGTTGAGGTCTTCAACAATACACTTGGCCCAGCCCTCTACTTCCCAGCACATATCGACCTCTTGGTCGCCCAGCTTATATCTGGTAGGTATGCGGAGAACGGGCTGATAGTTGAAGAGGATGATAGCCTCGTCCCGTGTGTATCGGACGAAGACTTCATGTTTGGTCTCTTCCACTAGCTCAAACTCATAGAAGGGGAACCGCTTATGTGTCCCATCCCCGGTCTTGACAAGGATGCGACGGTCCATACCTTCCTCTTCTTGGACGTATACTAGGGAACCCTCCGCTAAACTCTCACGTATTTCTGGATGTCTTCCTGTGTTGATGAACCGAACAAGGTCTCCCTTTTTGAATTTGCGTTTGTGGTTAGTCATTGAAGATTGGTTGTTCCTTTTCGACGAAGGTAATCCCCGTGTCGGATTCTTCCGTCGTGCATTTCTTAATCTTGTCACGAAGTTCGATTGCCATTTTGAGGGCGAAGTCTCTTGTCGGAAGTCCCTTCTCATCCTCATTCCTGTGATAGGGGAACATGGCAATACGGTAGTTTCGATGAATCACCGCAATGATTCCTGCTCGCGGGTATTCCATTAAGAAGGTTTCCAGCAGATACTTATCGTTGGTCATTGTCGTTCCCTTTCGGTTTAAGTAGTTTGAATCCTTTTTCGGTTTTGATGGTCGTACTATTTTCAATTTTGCGGACTAGCTTCTCGGTCAGCTTCTTGGCTTGCTTCTTGGTGAAATGTCCTTCCTCGCCTTCCGTGCAATAGTAAAAGGCGGCGACGCAACAGTTTTCAAGCATGACCCGGAAAAATCCGGCAATGGGGTCATCTACGGTGGTAATATTTAGAGTGTCAGTCATTAGTATTGTTCCTTTTAAGTTTGATTCCCATCTTTGTTTCTATGACCGTGCTCTTCTCAATTTTGCGGGCGAACTTGATGGCTAGTTTCTTAGCTTGCTTCTTGGTGAAGAAGCCGCTTTCATCTGCCACGCAATAGTTGAAAACGGCGACGCAACTTCCTCTGTGCCTGACGCGGAACATTCCGCTAGTAGGGAGGTCATAAACACGGGTATCTGAATCGTTATTCATTGATGTTGTTCCTTTCCAATTTGATTCCCTTTTCGGTTTCGATAATCATGCTCTTCTCAATTTTGCGGGAGAGCTTGTCGGCCAGTTTCTTAGCTTGCTCCTTGGTGAAGAAGCCACTATCATCTTTCACGCAATAGTAAAAGGTGGCAACGCAACAGTTTTCAAGCAGGACCCAGAAAAACCCGATATCGGGGTCATCTACGGTGGTAATATTTAGAGTGTCAGTCATCGGTGTTGAAATAGATTTGGTTAAGTGATACTCCCTCGATGGTACAAACTGTCCCTCTGCTAACGACGTAGCGGGCAATCTTCGTTGCCAGTTTCTTTGCGGAATCTCGTGTCATATATCCTTGTTCACCAGAGCTAGTGCAGTAAAGAAAATCTGCAATGACACTTCCACAGTGAGTTACTCGGAAGAATCCAAATCCTTTGTCTTCTAAAATAGCTACTTTATCGTTCATGATTTATTCGTCTTGGATTGTACAGTCTGTCGGGTAAAGGTCAATGCCCCTTTCTGTCATAACGGGATTCGCGTGGATGAGATGGCGGGCAACCATCTTCGCCATTTCTATAGCCCTTTCGCGCGTGGGATAACACTGTTCCTTCTCGTCTCCCTCCCGACAATAGTTAAAGATGGCAAAGGTATCTCCATCATATTTCACCTTGAGGATTCCTACTCTCTTATTATCTACAATACTAATATCGTTGGTCTTCTTCATTGGTCTATGCGTTTGCGGTTTCTACTTTTAAGGTGTCGCCGGGAATGGCAATCTCCCAACAGAAGGAGGCGATGAAATCGTTGCGAAGAGTTACCTCTTCTCCGACTTTATACCACCCGTCGGGCAGGAGATAATCCCTCTTCATATCAATGGCGGCTCCTGCCTCTATTGGTTCCAACGCCATGAAACGGTAGTCCCATTCGTCGCTCTCGGTCTTGAACGATTGCAGGATGAACCAAGGAGTAACGTCGGCATTTCCATCCTCGGTTTCCTCCCCAGTGGGCGTTCCTACGACGCGGGCACAATAACCGTTCCTCATGTTCTCCAAGGCAACACCGAAGGGCAGGTTGAAGTGAGAGAGGGAATAGGCAATAACGCCCCATGTCAAAGACCGGGCGCGGGAGCAAACCCCGTCAAGCCGTGGAAGTACCGTGGCTATTACTTCGGGGTTGCTCTCCGGGCCGTCGGAGCAGAGGAAAAATTCTCGGACGCGAGTTGTTGTAGGCATGGGTTCTATTAGACGTAATTGTTCAGTAGTCCGTAAATCTTTTGGGCACTCTGCTCGAAGTCCTCTGCCAGTTTCCTTAGCGCGGGTTCATTCCCGGCAATGGTGTAGAGGTAGGGAACGATGTCATGTAGGATGACATTTCTGTACAGGAGAATGCAATTAGTAGAAGTATCAGGCAACACGGGACGCACCAACATGGGCTTTACCATCCAGTCGCGGCCATGTAGTCCGAGATAGGTTTCAATGAAACTGTCGGCAATGCCGCCCAATTCTTCTACCGCATCATCGTATCGTTCATGATGGAATCCACTACTTGTCTGGTAATGAAGGACCTTCAATACGGGGTAGAGTTGCAGGATGTGGGATAAATCAAGTTGCATGGTTAGATGATTTGAAGAGTGAAGGGGAAGGTGCGGGACCAGTCAACCGTATTGGAGAACTCAACAGTCATCCAGTAGGTCCCGACAGGATATTCGGCAGGGTCTAATTCAAATATATAGGTCGGAAGGATAATGGTGTCAGTAGTGCCTCCGGGTTTCACCGAGGACGTCATGCCAGACGCGACTGTCTTCCATACAGGCAAGGCTCCGGCGTTGAGCGGGGCTAACTGAATCTTCCATGCAAAGGGGCTTGACGGGGAGACGTTGACAAGAAGAGCAGAGGCATGGGAGAAATTAAACCGGAGGTCTCCCTTAAATCCTGCACCAAGAGTGAAGATGAGGGAGGATATTCCATGCTGAACTTCCAACGTAGGGTTTACGCTTACCCGTTCATAGTTCGCCTTGCGAATGAACTGTCCAAGGCTTCCGTCAAAATATAATTGGTTTGTGTTCATGGTGTGAATGAAGATTAGATATTCTGTTTGGGTTTGTCAACTATAATCTGCACGCGGCGCGGATAATCCGCAGAGCATGGAGCGGTGCTTGCGCTCTTTTCCCAGCCGCGTTTCACGGCGATGTCGAGAACCTCCTTGTCGTATTGGTAGTCGAGGCTCACTCCGAAGTGTCCGGCGAACGCGTCATGATAGACATAATAGATACTTCTCATTTTCTTAATGGCTTTCAGGTCGCTATCGTGCCGGAACCCCCACACACTACCATCAACTATGCTGGTCCATGCAGGGTAGTCTTCGATGGCCGCCCGCGTCATTCCCATGTATGCGGAGATGAAGATGACATCCTTCTCGGTAGCTATCTGGCTAGCCATAACATCGAGAAGGTCCGCTTCGCGCACCGGGCATTGAGTATCGAGCACCATGATGTCCATTCCCGCATGCTCTGCGGCGATGGAGAGGATGGCTTCATCGGGTGTGTCAGGGACGCGGGCAACGTTCAGCCCCTCCGCTTTGGCCCATGAAAGAACGCCAAGGTCCTCGGACATGACGGTAATGCGCTCGCCGGGGATGTGCAGGGATTTAAGATAATTGACCGTGTAATGGATTAGGTTTGATTCCCTCTCCGGCCAATGAAGGGAGGGGTTATACGAGCTAATGATGTAATGGATGTTGTTGTCCATGCCCGCCATCATACACAGAAGAAGATTCTGGTCAAGAAATTTTTAATTGGTATGACACAACCGCACACGCTAGTGTCATACAACGAAGGAACCCACGGAACCCATTGTGACCATTTGGCCGTGGGTTCCGTGGGTTCCGTGGGAGTTTAACGTCCTGACATTTCGATGTACGAAATCGATAAGCCAGTTGTACTGCTATATCAAAGTGTCGTGAACTGTAATCCCTTAAACCATTGATTCATTTGGGAGATTTCGGGAGCGGCAACGTAGGGGGTCCAACAGTAATAACTTCCAAGGCAGTCAACTTCTACTCCACCTATCGTGGTGCTCCATGTGACTGTTCGCATGGAAGCCTTATTCCCATTCGCCCAATATTTAATGGGGTAGCCTACATAGGCAAGTATCGAAAAGGTCTGCCATACACCAGAGGATGTTTTTCTCTCATACTTGAAGCTTAAATCGATACTTACATCCAGATAAACTGCTCCACTTTCTGATTCAATATACCACATATTATCCATAAATCCGCTTCCATAATGTGGTCCGTATGTACTGTTTTGGTATAGCCAGCCGTCGTCATAGTAGGGCCAATCGCGGGCTTCCTGCAATGTGACTTCATGTGGAGTAATTTCAGTTCCTTCCGGCACTCCCTGCCATGCGAACCAAAGTGCTGGCTCGTATACTCGAAATTGAGTACGAGCATCGACGCCTCCGGGAATGCCATTCTGACTAGGCAACTTCGCCGGAAGCGCGATGGAATTAAATCCTTTCAATGTGTTGAAGACTTTCCACGCGTCCACAAGGTTCTTGCACTTAATCCCCGGTTTATGCGTTGCGTTTGGTGAAATAGCTACGGCTCGACCTAGAGGTACAGGAAGCCCGGAAACCGTGGGTCCTTGGGTTCCATACCACAAACTACTTTTATATTGTTCAGTGTAGTCAGGATTATTCTTCCTCATTAAAACCGAAATATCCTTCGACGAGTTCGTGGGGAGTAAGAGGTGAGACTTCATGGTGCTACGGTAGAAACTTCTGCATATTGCCCAACACGTCCGCTAACGCCATCAACATATCCGCTGTACCAGACGGCGGCCAGTCCAGTATTGACCAGCTGGGATTTCACGGTTGCGTCAAGACTATTGTCCTGCGGGTTTCGCGTTACCGTCAGGATGGCAATCGCGCATTTGCTCTTACCCGTTCCCTCGGCACTCTCAATCGGAGTGATTACCTCCTTACCATCCCACGGCTTATCATCAACAACCAGCTTGGCGTTCGTCACGGTATTGGCGGGCCAAGTGTATTCCCATTCAAGGAGTACGGGAAGTTCACCGTCGGTTACGATTTCCTTCTTAGCCGCGCCGTCCTTGAACCCGTCAATCTCCACCTTCTTCCGTTCGGTATCACGGAAACCACCCGGCTCGATAACTGCGTAGGTATGCCAGTTCTTGTTTGCGTCCTGCTCCTTAGTCGTCGTGACCTTGTATGGGAACTTGCCGCCACCACCGCCGCCTCCAATGAAGATAGCACCACGGTGAAGTTGCTGGATATATCCGTTCCTGCCCTTGCTCGTCCTCGCAATGGGAACGGAGAAGTCCGCGCTGGTGTCTTTCTTACTAGACACGGTGGAGGACTTGCGGTCGGATTTAACATTGACATACCAGACGATGTCATCATCTAATGGGGCCTTCTCTTTACTATCCACTGCCTTCAACGTCCCCGGCGCACCTCCAATTTCATGCACCTCATTATCATCAATGACAACACCGCAGGTGTACATGACCTTTGCGTTAGTCCCGGAATCCTCTGGGTCATACACAATGGCGAACATGCTCTCTTCCCGGTTGCGCATGAGGGGGTCATCATTATATACCGGGGTATGGAACGTCCCTACATCACTATCCCCATAGACAGGGGCAATCGGGTCCGGCATTGAATCAAACGGCGGGGCCTCATTAAACATCTCCGTACCCACGGGAACCGAGGGTACGGGATGATTAAAGAGGTCAGGAGCTTGTGGAATCTCGCTGTACTCTTCTGCCATATTATTTGCAGTATTCTTTGGAGGGAATTACCACCGGACCTGCATCCGTCTTGGGCTGTTCCTGCGTAAAGGTCAACCTTCCGGGGCTAACGATTACACAGGATTCTCCATTGCAGATAACTGCGCGGTCCTTACTCACATCCGCGTAGGTGCAACTACTCTGCCCCAACGCTCCAAACATAGCTAAAGCTCCAAGGGCGGCACTAATAATCCCGGAGATGATGGTCTTGTACTTGCCGGGTACACCAAGCTGGACGCAGTACTTCGCGGTCAGCTGGGCAAAGATGTCAGCTTCTCCCTTGATTAGTTTGCCCGCCATAAGCATGAAGGGCATCTTCTTAACTGACGTGAGCTGGTCCCACGGGGTGGGAAGTTCAGCCATGCTATAGAGCTTGGCCGCGACTTCTTCTTGTTCATCGAGATTGTTCTTTTCCATGTTGTTGATTAGATTGTTTGTGGCCGGAAGATGTCACGACAGAAAGTGATACCTTTCGGAGTTAGTTTACTTTTAGTTTGTTTCCTCGACCCCCTCACTCCCTCGTATTCAATATACCCTTTTTCTTCCAGCTTGCGCAGGACATAGTAGAGAGATGATATCTGGATGCGAGTACCCCTGCTAATTTCTGGGTTACTATGCTCACTCTCAAATCCATTGGCGTGCATGTACAGAAGGACACGTATGTTATCAACGGTGAGGGAGAAGTCAAGGAGGTCAATATTCAGAAGGAGGCCGAGCAAGGTTTGTTGATTGCTCTGGCCCTTCTGTATGGTTCTGGTTGTGGAGTAGGTCGTTCTCATACGCCAGAGCTATCTAAACCCAAATGAGAAAGGAGGTCAAGCAAATTGTACGCAAACCGTGTCCTACGCCCGCGAGGGTCGCTATCATCACGATACCGTACACGTTGAACCTTGCCCCGCTTGAATAGGGTGGTCAGGTATGCCGGAGACTTCAAGCCCGTAGATTCCAATGCGGTAGCTACATCAACGTACCCTTCCGGGATGCTGTCATATAGACCTTTGACCTGCATCTGAATATATTCATTGGCTCCTTCCCCTTCCCAGTACATGGTATGCCCACAACGAACGTGTTTGACCTTCAATCGGTTCAGGGCGTGAATTACCCATACGGAGCTTCTCCCGATTTTATCGGCAATCTCCCCAGTGGCAATGTAGCCCCGTGGCACGTTCTTTACCGGGGGAGTACTATGCCGTGGCCTCCGTGGATGTTTCAATCCGGGATGGACGATTAGTCCTCTACTGTTCTTCTTCATGCAGGGGTAAAGTCGTTGTCGTTATTGTTCTCGATGATGTAGTAGAAGAGAATACCGAGAAGAAATCCGATTAGTGTGTACATACGTTTAGCGTGAGAATTTGACTGCATGGTTCAATGCGTCATTAGGGATTAGAAGAATCTCGTCTCCGGTCGTATAGCTACCATTGTAGGGTACGACGAAGGAATATCCTCGTTTAATGATTGTGTCGAGTAGCTCTGTGTCGGAGGCTAGACCAACTTCGATAGGAGAGAGAATGCGCTCGTCAATAAGATATTGGCGAAGCCCTTTGATTTGTCCAATGTATGGAAGGTTCATGAGATGAAATGTTATGCGGCGAGGTCTCCCTCCGCGATTAGTATGGAGTTAATGGGGAGGACGAATCCTCCCCCGCTAATGGTTATCCAGTGAGCGTTCATTTTTCTTGGGACTTCATAGTTAATACGAAGCTATTCCAGTGGGCTACCGCTTCTTCGCGAGTGCGGCCATGAATGGAAATGCTATGAGGAAGAAGCTTGGCCCCGTTGCAGACGACATAGCAATGTTCCTCTCCGGGATAGATGGTTTCCCCCACGACCTCCGGGATTTCTCCGCAGTAGGGGCAAGGACGTGGATGAGCATTGTGGGCTTCAAAATGCCGTCGCACCTCTTGCCCCACTCTTTCGACAAACATATCAACAATATGCTTCGGCACAATTTCTGTGACCCCGGAATCCGTGGAACCTTCGTCCCCGGAATCCGTGGCTTCCTCGTAGTTCAATGGATGGTCCAGCCCCTCGTCGAAACAGGAAGCACAGGGTCCCACGGTTTCGGGGAAGTTGCTGTATGCGCAGGTCCAACAATTTGGTTCGTCGTCGTTCATTTTCTTTTGATATGCTTCTTAATGGTTTCGATTACCCACAGGGTGAATAGGGTGAGGATGCACAGAGTAATTCCTATCCATGCAAGGATGTCAGTAATACTAACAAATATCGTTGTGGTCATGGTGAATGTATTTGCTGGGATTTAGTAGGAATAAGAATAGAATTCTTACGAGGATAGATGTACTCGTTATGATACAGAATGCAAGGATTAAATTGAGGAAGAGTGTCATACTCCTTCCTCCTTCTGCTTCATACCTGCCCTTAGCCCAGCGTAATACGCGAGGACCATTCCGAGAGCGGCGATGCTCATGGGACATACGATGAAGATAATGAATAAGAGGTAGGCAATCATGGAGGTTAATCGATTAGTTTGAGGTCAAAGAACATAACGGTGTTGAAGTAGTTAGTGGTCACTCCATCGATAGCTACCCAGCCGTCGCTGTCTTCATCATCGTAAGCCGCGTACTCCTGATAGGGCGTAGGCTCATCATCGTAGCTTACCCAGCCACGAGGAACGTATTGTACCCTATCCCCTCTCTTGAACGGTCGCCGGGGTTTGGCGGCGTTAGTGCAACCAGCGCGGACAGATTCTTCTGGCGCATCTAGAATTTCTTCCATCTGGTTAGCAGAGGCCCACTCCGCTAATCCTCCCGAATAGCGTACCTTGTACGGGTAGGAAGAACGTTCGTTGTCGATTTCCACGACGCGACCGCAAGGGCCACCGTCGACGCGGACAATCATTCCGAGTTTAATTTGATTCTTTTCCATGTTAGAATTTGATGTTCGGGTATTCGCGGTAAAGTCGATAGCGGGTCATCCACATGAAAACCCCCGTGGTTATATAGTTAGATAAAACAATAAAGAGATACCATGCGGCAATCCATGCGGAGATAAGAGAGAGGACATAAAGCGGAGGTGCGGGAAGAGTGTAGAGGCACTCGGCAATGATACTTACGGTCAGTCCGATTAGCCCAAAGATAACCCACTGAACCGAGGTATTGAAGATATGGCTATATATGTTCTCCATTTCCTTGCGCTCATATAGGGTATACTCGCTTCCTCTCGTCCGGTAGCTATTGGTCTCAATGCCAATGAGCTTCAAGTGAGCTTTCAGCCTCTTGGCCATCTCGGTGAGGGCAGTACCCCCTAAGCCGCGGAGAGCTACACCCGCAAGCGCGAAAAGAACCGCAAGCGCGAAGTATTGTGTGGTTGATAGAGGCAATGTATTCATGGTTATTCTGCTTGTTTAATTTCCCACGGCCATTTCTCAATAGCATGATGAGGTATGAGGAATTTGCGTCCTTGCGAGTTTATCACCAGAAGTTCTCCGCACGGAACGTCCTTATCAAGAATCGTGACAGGAGTATTTTTCCATACTACTGTATCTTCGGGCCAGACCCTCATGATAGGAGGGAACTTGGAAATAAGCTCTTTTATCTGATTCTCGGCATCTTTTGCGGTATCTGCTGGCGTTGTGGCAAGAGGACATCCTATGCACTCATAATAATATAATGGTGTGTAATACCCTGAACATATTTCATCAGACTGCAACTGCATCTCATTTCCGCACACCGGGCATTTAGGCGTTTTCATTTTGCTCTCCTTCATGGTTACTCGGCTTGCTCCATTCCCCACGGCCATTCAACTATCCTGCTGGGTTCAATGCTTCGCCCATCCTCCAACAGGATGTGCATGGAGACGCGGGTTCTTCCTGCAACGATTCCGGTATGCCTATGGAACATGCCGTCGTAGTACTGGATTTCAGCACCGGGTTGAAGACGCAGAAGCGGAGGGAGTCCTTCAATAAACTGGCGGGCGGTAAGCCATGCCTGTTCCTTCGCCTCTTCATAATCGTCACTATCATCCCCCAGCACCGCTAATTCGCAACTCATACACTCTACGAACACGTAGTTGCCACGACGTGCTTCTCTCAATAGACCACCGCAGATAGGACAGAACAGTGAGGGATGTTCTTCCTCCGGGAATACTTCGTCAAAGGCCTTCTCAACTACTGCTTGCGATTCTACGGATTCATCGCGAAAAGAGAATTCGCTCTTGGTAGGAATGTTCGTTGGGGCCGAGGTATTGGCTTTAACTATCTTCGGGCTAAGGTCTGACATATAAACGTGTGTCAAGCCATTGGCCTCGTCAATAACAATCTTGGTTATCTGTTTGGTGTTTGATGTCTTGGACATGCCACCACCATATAATAATTTTATTATTTGTCAAGAAATTATTTTAATAAAAATCCCCGGAGGGGGTTAGCCTCCGGGGCGATGTGCTACTTGCGCTTCCAGCCAAGTAAGTCAAGAAGTTCGAGTAAGCTCATGATTATCATCCTTTTGTGAAGAAGTTAAAGAAGGATAGTGTACCACTATCGGTGAGTACGAACTGGGGATATTGGTCAGGGGTAAATATTTTTGTACCCCCGGAATCCCCGGTAGCCTCGACAGTCAGAAGGACTGCGGGCACTTTGTCCGTCGGGCTGGATGAGGATGGAATATCTCCCAATCGTGCCCAAACTTGGCACGCTTGCCACTGTTCGTCAAGAGCGGCAATGGCCTCGATAGCCCCCGCGAGGGCGGGTATCTGCTCCTTCGGCAACGTGGTCTCACTGTACTGGTCAAGGTGCGTAAAGCCCAGTGCGTCCGCGTAGATTACACTCATAATGAGCTTGGTCCAGTCGCCGGGCTGTGGGAATTGAATTTGTATTTCTGCGTTGTTCATGCCTGTTCAATAGGGTTGTTAATATCCACAAAATCCGTGGCTTCCTCGGATTCAATGGCATCGACGGCCATTGCTTCCAGTCCGTAAAAGACCGGGTTCGTGCCTCCGGGCTGGTAATAGGTGTACTCTCCGGTTCCCGCATAAACGGAAACATA
>ENA-ORMO01000749-ORMO01000749.1-human-gut-metagenome-genome-assembly--contig:-NODE-749-length-42506-cov-13.717133_pt1 | contig 42506 bp, 37 predicted proteins | sample MGYA00242106_ERZ509001 | MGnify/ENA primary metagenome ERZ509001 (study PRJEB26280, sample SAMEA2338736) | human gut metagenome | biome: human gut; feature: human-associated habitat; material: faeces...
ACATCTTATCCATTCCGCTTAATCCCGGGAATTCAAAGCTGTCTACTTTGTTCAGATAACGTCCGTACTGTGCGTAGATTTCTTCCAGTCTCTGTTTCAGAGAGCTTCCAATGCTTCTGTAGTATGCAGCCATTTCACAGATCAGCATGGAGCCAATAACAGCATCTTTATCACGTACATACGGTCCTGCAAGATATCCATAGCTCTCTTCAAATCCAAAGATAAATCTGTCAACTTCGCCTGCTGCCTCAAGCTGTGCAATCTGGTCGCCAATCCATTTGAATCCTGTAAGTACGCTTCTGAGTTCTACACCATAATGCTCTGCCACTGCATCTGCAAGTGGTGTGGAAACAATAGACTTCACTGCTACCGGATTCTTCGGCATTGTGCCTTTTTCAATACGGCCTGCACATATGTAATCGAGAAGGAGTACTCCTACCTCATTTCCTGTTACCAGTTCATAGGAACCATCAGGGCATTTCATCGCAATACCTACACGGTCTGCATCTGGGTCAGTTGCAAGCATTAAGTCTGCACCTGTCTCTTTTGCAAGGTTTAATCCAAGCTCCAGAGCAGCAAAGATTTCCGGGTTCGGGTAACTGCAGGTTGTAAAGTATCCGTTTGGATATTCCTGTTCCGGAACGATCGTAATATCTTTAATTCCGATGTCCTTTAATACCTGAGTTACAGGTACAAGTCCGGAACCGTTTAATGGGCTGTAAACCAGTTTCAGTCCTGCTGTTTTGCAGAGACCCGGGCGAACCTGGCGGGATTCGATTGCTTCATAGAGTGCCTGCTTGCAGTCATCTCCTACGAAACGGATTTTTCCTTCTTCCACACCTTCTGCAAAGGACATATATTTCGCACCTGTAAGTACGTCTGTTTTCTGGATTTCTTCATATACAATGGCTGCTGCATCGTCTGTCATCTGACATCCATCCGGACCATATGCTTTATATCCGTTATACTTGGCCGGGTTGTGGGATGCTGTTACCATAATACCTGCATTGCATTCATAGTAACGTGTTGCAAAGGAAAGTGCTGGTACAGGCATCAGTGCGTCATAAATTCTGACATTGATATCATTCGCTGCCAGTACACCTGCTGCTGTTTTTGCAAATACATCACTTTTAAGACGGCTGTCATAACTGATTGCTACTGTCTGATTTCCACCCTGTGTTTTTACCCAGTTTGCAAGTCCCTGTGTTGCCTGACGTACTACATAAATATTCATACGGTTGGTTCCGGCTCCAAGTACTCCGCGAAGTCCTGCTGTTCCGAACTTCAGTGAAACTGCAAAACGATCCTTGATTTCCTCATCATTTCCTTCAATTTTGGATAATTCCGGATTGAGATCTGCATCCTGCAGGTCTGCTTGCAACCAGCGTTTATATTCTTCCTGATACATTTCGACCACTCCTGCCTTGTTTTTTTGTATATATTTACTTAATATATCTCTACTATACCATAATTTTAGTTAATCATCAATAACACAGCAAAATTTAACATGAGTTTTATACGATTTTTATCGTCATTGTTATTCTTATTTTCCCGCAATTTCGCATATCAGCATAATGATTCCAATTATGATCAGAACCGGCAGGGCAACAGAAACCAGTCCGCCGATCACCAGCGCGATCAGAATGATCGGAAGAAATATAAGATTGAATAAAACCTTTGTGATTCCCCAGGTCATCTTAAACGCAATCCAGATAAGCTTTCCGAAAATCCAGACCATAAGACAGGTAAATATTAGCGTAAGCATATTTCTCACTCTCTTTCTTTATACAGCAAGGAATTCATCCATGCTTTCTGATGTTTTTCACCGTTTTATTCTTCACATAATATAACGCTTCAGAAACAGAATTGTAGTCAGAATTTTACACACATTCCCGTTCCCTCCGGAAAGATGAAAAATTAAAATTTTTTGTTCTATATTCAGTTTTATTCTACAAATCCGACAGTGAAATTCGGTCGTATGCGCCAGAGATCCTGTTCTGAAGTTTGTTGTATGCTATTTTCTTGTGTCTCTCCCATAGTAGTCTTTAATAACCTCCTGTACCGGTTTGTTGCAGATTTCGTAGCTGGAATCTCTTGATGCAATACTTCTGGACGGAAGAACCGGGGCCCATTCCCACATAGCAAAGCCATTGACCCATGAGCGCTTTGCACAGGCCTCAAACATAGCACGATACCAGTCTGGCTGTTCCTCCAGACGTAAATCTCCCTGAATTTCCCAGTTGTTAGGCACCAGTGAGGATCCTTTTCTGGACATACATCCTGCTTCAGCGAAGAAGAATGGTTTCTTGAATTTCTGAACGACCTTCTCAATACGGTCAAGTTCCTGTTCCCACTGATCAATCGGATAATATCCGCTGGAAGAAATCATGTCGACACAGTCCCACCATGTTACATTTTCTTCCTGATATTTATCGGTATTATAGGAAACAGGTCCGTGGTAATAGTTTCGGATCGCAGCGATTACGTTTCTCCATTCTTCACTGCGGTGTTCTGTCATTACCATCTCACATCCTGCAATAAAAAGATCACATTGTTCGGCTTCTGCAATTTTGGCATAGTGTGTTTGGAATTCTGTGTAAGAGGCAAACCAGTTGCCCCATTTCGGTTCGCATGGAACATCTTTTTCAAAGAAACTGATGTAAGCACGCCAGACACCGTTTTTACAATTGACGGTAGGTTTCAATGCAACACGGATGCACTTGCTTTTGGCATAGCGGATCATATTGATTAATTCTTCATCTGAGAATGTGGCACTGGAAGTGTAACAGATCTCTTCTGAGTGTGCGTGGTCCTGCAGCCCTACAGGAGCAAGGATTACGAAATCAGCAGCAGTATGTTCTATCATATAATCAAAACTGTCACGGGCAGTCTGTGTAGAAAGAGAACCTCGCTTGTGAAACGGGGCAAATGTGATTCCTTTGATATAGCCAAGTGGATTTTGAATTGTCATTTTGGTAAAAACCTCCTGTCTTTTTGAAATACATAGTTTCTGACTGTTTTCGGATGAAAGTATATCATGTAGAAAAAAGATATGATATAATAAATCTTCTGAAAAATTGTAAAAATCTATGACGGAGATAAGCTGTGAAACCTTATTTTGAATGTTCAGATACATTAAACAAACCATATGAAGCCTTTTTATTTGATGCACAGACATCTGAGGTGTTCCCAATTCTTCCACATTGGCATTATTTTGTGGAGATTCTTTACATGGTAGAGGGAAATGCGTATGTAGAGACAGGAGAAGAGAATTATGTATTGGAACCGGGAGATCTGATCGTATTTTATCCACAGATGGCTCATGCAATTTATTCAACAGGACAGCTTCCAATCCGTTACTATGTCCTGAAATTTGATCCGGTACATCTGAATATATCCGGTTCGGCGCTTCCACCGATTTCGAGTCTGATCGCCATGGCAGCAGTGGAGCAGAAGCTATCGGTTTATTTTTCGAAAGAGAAATTTAATCAGGAAAAAATGAAGCAGCTGATTCAAGGATCAGTGAAAACGTTAGAAGAAAAGCAATTTGGTTATGACATTATTATGCATTCGAATTATTGTCTTCTTATGGCAGAAATTCTTCGTGTCTGGAAGCAAGAAGGCTTTCAGATAAAAAAAAGGAAAAAGGAAACTGTATTAAGCGAAAAATTTACAGAGGTATCTGAGTACATTTCACAGCACTACCAGGAAGATCTCTCGGTGGCGGAGCTGGCAGAAAAATTTCATATGAGTTATTCGTATTTTGCCGCAATATTCAAGGAGTACTATGGGCAGACCTGCAAGGAGATGATTCTCACGGTAAGACTGCAAAAAGCGGAGGACTTATTGCTATTCACAGATTTTGACCTAACTTATATCAGCCAGGAGACAGGATTTTGTGACTGCAGCCATTTTATCAAGGCGTTTAAACAGAAGTATGGAGTGACACCGAGGAAGTATAGGATGAAGGAGAAAAGTTTTGATTTTGTATCACGGAAGTAAAGAAATAGGCAATTCCAATTGGAATTGCCCATTCATCGTACTAATCATGCAATTTTTTCTTACTTACACCGATTTCTGCATCAAAATGTGTGTCTCAAGCTGTGCGCTGAAAAATCCGGCAACAGCACCGGCTCTCGATGCTCTTTTTTTGCCTCTACTTCTTCTGTTGCATTATAAACAGATGAGATTCTCTTGATCGCACGATTGACTGACTGGGCATTCATAATATTTCCATAACGGTTACAGAAAACAAAGCCTGTCATCCCATCAATCTCTGCATCTGTCCATCCATTTTCTTTCTGCTCTTCCCAGATCATCTCAAAAGCATCTTTCACTGTATCCAACATGGGAATCGTACGCATTCCGGCTTCTGTTTTTGGCGTCGAAATGTGATTTTCTGATGCTCTGTCTTCTCCTACCGGATAATACGTCAGATTATGATTGATGCTGATAATCCGCTTCTCATAGCGGATGTCTTCCCATCGAAGCCCTAAAACTTCACCGATTCGGCACCCGATTCCAAGAAAAATCGTAAAAATCGGCCACCAGTGAAAATAAATCGGTCATACATATAAAGATAATTGCTCTTGGTTGTTGGTTTCAGATTGTTTTTGAGACTCATGTAGCGGTCAAATACAAAATTTACTGTAGTCTTTCCGGCAACATAAATATCCAGACCGTCCATCTAATCTTTCATGAGCTGTGCTTCTTTTTCCCGAAGCGCTACAAGGTCTTGTGCATAAACATATTTACGTCTTCCGAGAGGATCCGTATAAGTATATACATATCTCCCGTCTGAACGTCTCTGTGATTCACCTTTCCGCAGGACTCTGCCCCGCAGATCTTTTCTTGTCTGTGCCATATAAAATCCTCCTTCAAATAAAGGAAGGACTACATATTATTCAGGTCTGTTCAATACTTTTTCCAGACCCTGCAAGACAACTTCTGTCACAGTCATTTTGTGGTTCCTGGCATAATCGCAGATACACTTATACATAGAATCTTCCACCCGGATACTCAACACTTTCTTTTTTACATTTTCCAACTTTGGTCTTCCTATTTTTGCCATATCTGTTCTTATTCCTCCACATCCACATTATATTTTTCGCATGACAAGAAGTCGATCCTTATTTTTTGTCCTTCCACGATTTTCTTCTGTTCCCTACGCAATCCGAAATGTCTCCAGATACTTTTCAAAAATCTCACAGTTTACAAGAGCAACCTTGTCAATCTTATACACTGCTTTGGCTTCTTTCGTCAGTCCAATGCTGTAAAGCTCTGCCCCTTCCTGATAACGGACAAATTTCTTTGCTAATTTCTTTGTTTTCTCTACATCTTTACGTGCATATCCCATACACGACACCTCCCTTTTTGCATGAAAAAAGCAGCTAACCTGTTTTTCATAGACTAACTGCTCGTGTTTTAGTTCCATATTCAGTTTTATTCTACAAATCCGACAGTGAAATTCGGTCGTATGCGCCATTTTTCTTATCTTCCGGATGTGGTTCCAGTCCGATAATTGTAATATCTTTCTGGTCTGGTCCATAAACCCAGTACATTCTCATTGCGCCACTGGTTTTATTTTCCAGATATGATTGCCACACTTTCATTTCATAACGTCTGGATAATGGCTCTATTTCATGGGTTTGAAGACTCGGATAACCCGGATCAGCCGACAACAGCTTTAAAGCCTTTCCCCATTTTTTATACAACTGTTCTTCCTTCTTTTTTATATTACCGGAACGATATTTCTCCTGCAGATCTAACCAAAGTTCCTACATTTCAGGAATTCCCATTCGTATATTAAAATTCATCTCTTATTCCTTTTAAAAATCTGACAGGTCAATAGCCGGGGAAACATCGCCTCTCTTAAAGTTACTTACTGCACGATCCATATCTGCCAGAATTCTGGCTGAAATGCTCTCTGGCACTGCCAGTTCCCGAGGTTCCAGAATAATGCAGCCATTTCCGTATTCTTTTACATTGTAATACTGATAAGCAGCTCCTCTGAGCGTAATTCTTTTTTTGTTATCCAGATGGGCAACATAATCTTTCATCGCTTCCATTACCAACACCTCCTACGCAAGCATTTGTGTGGGATATCCCACCTCTTATTATTATAATACGCTTTTCTATATTATCTGTCAATCTACTTTTACTTACTCCTGATACTTGAAAGTATTCATGCACCAGCAGACGGCAGGTGGCAAATAGGGTATCTATAAAAATCTATATTTGCTTCAATGACTCTGCCACCCATCATTCCTTTAATCGAACACTGTTTTCCTGCTTTTCATTTACTTGATGAGAGATGCTGTAAATAATCTCTGCCTGTTGATAACGCAGATACTGTCGGCGCAATTTTCTAAGCTGCTCCGGTACTTCTTTCATACTTGTGATTGGTTTATAATTTTTATCCATGATGTTTTCCTCCAATATTTGATTCACTGTTTTACAGAAGTTGACTGCCGGGGTATATTTTTTAGTACGAAAAAAAGCACCTCTCAGATTAACTCTAAGAAGTGCTCTTGTTGTCATGCATATCAATCATTGATCCAGTGAATCAATTTTGATTTCATTCTCAAACCTGTGCCCTTTCACCTGAAATTCGTCATGCTTCATAACGATTCATCATTCTCCCAAATTTTGTTGTCAAATGCGGTCTGACATCATGGTTTTAGACATTTTATATTTAATTTTAGTACAGCTTTGCACCAGCCGGAATATGGTCATCTACCATCAGAAGATGAAGTTTTTCTTCGCCCTCTTCTTCATGGATTGCACTAAGTAACATTCCACAAGATTCAATTCCCATCATTGCTCTAGGTGGCAGATTTGTGATAGCTATAAGTGTCTTACCTACCAGTTCTTCTGGTTCGTAGAATGCGTGAATACCGCTTAAAATGGTACGTTCTACGCCTGTTCCATCATCCAGAGTAAACTGTAAAAGTTTCTTTGACTTCGGCACTGCGACACACTCTTTTACCTTTACTGCACGGAAATCGGACTTGCTGAAAGTCTCAAAATCTACCTCATCTTTGAACAATGGTTCGATTTCTACCTTTGAAAAATCAATCTTCTCAACTGGCTTTTCTGAAACCGTTTTAGCCTGCGCAACGTTGTTTGCTTCGTTCTTAGCAGCTCCCTGTGACTTCATTGTCGGGAACAGAAGTACGTCACGAATTGCCTGGCTGTCTGTAAGCAGCATAACAAGACGGTCAATTCCGTATCCGATACCACCTGTAGGCGGCATACCGATCTCCAGTGCGTTCAGGAAGTCTTCATCTGTATGGTTCGCTTCCTCATCTCCTGCATCAGCAAGAGCATCCTGTGCTTTGAAACGCTCTCTCTGGTCAATCGGATCATTGAGTTCGGAATATGCGTTACACATTTCCCATGTATTGATGAACAGCTCGAAACGCTCTACCTTATTCGGATCAGAAGGTTTCTTCTTTGTCAGCGGAGAAATCTCGATCGGATGATCCATGATAAATGTTGGCTGGATCAGTTCTTTCTCACAGTATTCCTCGAAGAACAGGTTGATGATATCACCCTTCTTATGACGTTCTTCATATTCAATATGATGCTCATCTGCAAGCTTCTTAGCTGCTTCATCATCTGCAACTTCATCAAAGTCAATTCCTGCGTATTTCTTGATCGCATCGTTCATGGTCAGACGTTCAAAAGGTTTGCTGAGGTCGATCTCGATACCATTATAGGAAATCTTCGCAGAACCACAAACCTTCTCTGCCAGATAACGGAACATGGACTCAGTCAGTTCCATCATACCTTCATAATCTGTATATGCCTGATAAAGCTCCATCAGAGTGAACTCCGGATTATGACGGGTATCTACACCTTCATTACGGAATACACGTCCGATCTCATAAACTCTCTCAAGACCACCAACGATCAGTCTCTTCAGATAAAGCTCAAGAGAAATACGAAGCTTAACATCTTCGTTCAGTGCATTATAATGAGTCTCAAAAGGTCTTGCTGCAGCACCGCCTGCATTTGCAACCAGCATCGGAGTTTCCACTTCCATGAAGTCACGGTCTGCAAGGAAGTTACGGATTTCTTTCAGAATCTGGGAACGTTTGATAAATACGTTCTTGCTGTCCTGATTCATGATAAGGTCTACATATCTCTGACGATAACGCATATCTGTATCTGTCAGTCCATGGAATTTCTCAGGAAGAATCTGTAAGCTCTTGGAAAGAAGAGTCATGCTTTCTGCATGGATAGAAATCTCACCTGTTCTTGTTCTGAATGCAAAACCTTCCAGTCCGAAGATATCACCGATATCAGATTTCTTGAAATCTGCATAGGAGTCTGCCCCAATGGCATCTCTTGCTACATATACCTGAATATTTCCCTGTAAATCCTGGATATTGCAGAAAGAAGCCTTGCCCATAACTCTCTTGAACATCATACGGCCTGCGATCGCTACGTGGATCGGGCTTGCGTCCATGATTTCTCTTCTCTCTTCATAATCTTTCTTAACAGCTTCCTTTGCCTGTTCTTCATCAAGACCTGTTACATCTACTTCTGCACGATCTTTGAGAAGTTCTGCCTCATGTGCTTCATAAAGATTCTTCACTTCCATTGAGTGATGAGTCTGGTTAAACTTTGTGATCTGAAATGGGTCTTTTCCATTAGCCTGAAGATCTGCAAGCTTATCGCGACGTACCTTCAGTAACTGGTTTAAATCCTGTTCCTGCTTCTGCTGTGCCACCTTGGTTCCTCCTTATATACTTGTATAATTATTATTTATTCTACATTTCTATGTGATATCAGACGTAACAGAAGATTCCGTTTATCAGAATCCTGTATTTTCAGATATCAGTTTATCAGATATACAGATATTCTCATTATCTGCTTATATAATCAGAGAAAGGTGCGCGTTATGCCTTTGCATGGTAAATCTCTACGCGCACCTCAGTCATCCGTCTCTTATACGTTTCTCTGAATTTCCAGAACTTTGTATTTCATGATTCCAGCCGGCATTTCAACTTCTACCACATCGCCTGTATGAGCACCTATAAGTGCTTTGCCAACAGGAGATTCATTGGAGATCTTGCCTTCAAGACTGTTTGCCTCTGTGGAACCTACGATCTTCAGTTCGATATCTTCTTCAAATTCAAAATCGTGTACTTTAACTTTACATCCAACGCTGATCTTGTCCAGATCTACTTCGTCCTCTACAACGACTTCAGCATTCTTTAAGATCTTCTCGATTTCTTCGATACGTGCTTCAATGTCTCTCTGTTCGTCTTTCGCTGCATCGTATTCCGCATTCTCAGATAAGTCGCCCTGTTCTCTGGCTTCCTTAATTTTCTCTGCTACTTCTTTTCTCTTTACTACCTTTAAATCATGCAGCTCTTCTTCTAATTTTTTAAGTCCTGCATAAGTTAGTAAGTTTTTCTTTTCTTCCATAATAACCTTACTCCCTTTCAACATCCGGTATAGTCTTCTGCATTTCTTTGCACCCCGGATCACTACATGGATTTATGTGCTTCCTGATACATCATACCTGAAAAAGGGCAGACTTATTCTAGGATATTCACAATTTCTGTATTATACAAAAAAGCGCCTGGATTGTCAAGCATTCCAGACGCCTGTTTCTGCTTATTAATTTCTCCGAAGATTTTTCTGCAACATTCCTTTTTTACAATAACTTATGCATATCTCCCAACAGCAATCAGGAATCTTCTCCTGTAAATTCTTTTTCGCCGTATTCCAGACACCAGTAAATCATAAAGAAAATGCATGCTGCCATCGGATATACATATCTATACAATCCATTTACAGGTGATGCTATACATACCGCTACATTCAAAAATGGGGCTGCCATTGCCAGAATTCCCTTCCAGCGTTTTCTGTGTATCAGATATCCTGCCAGAATAATCAGCAACCAGGTATAAGTTCCTGCATTGGTAATCTGAGATAACCCTGGAACTTTTTCCCAGAAATACGCATACCGTATCATAGCCTTACGCCATTCCTTCGGCATTACATACTTGTAATTAAATACATAATGATCACTCTTTTTCATATATGTCTTAAAAGAATGCTGTGCTGTACATGTATAGAACGGATAATAATATCCATACGTATTGTGCAGTGTTGCTTCCACATAAACTCCAGGATGTTTCTTAAACATTGAAAACCATGCGCGGAAATAATTCTCCAGATTTTCTTTTGTTACCGTGTCTCCTCTATAAGTTGCCTTTACCGGATCTGAAAGCTCCGGATTATATCTCTGTGCCAGTTTGTCATAATTCAGTACTGCATTTATCGCCTTTTTCTCTTCCTTTGTCACATCATCCGGATAAGTTGCCAGATAGCGTGCTGTCTGTTGGAAGGGAATCGTAAAATATACTCTTGTGGAAATCGGCTTGATTCCCAGACTCGGTGCTATAACTTTTTCAGAAACTCTGTGTCCTCCGAATATGGTCAGTGAAAGTACAAGAATCAGAATCATCTGCTTCTTTGACATCAGGAATATCAGAAGGATCATTGCGGGAAAAACAAGGTAAACTCCATTATTTCTGCAAACACATACCAACATTCCTGCTATCATCAGGAAGATCAGCTGTTTTCTTATTTCCCTCTGAGTACGCTGTTTTCTCAATGCCGGTATCGCGCAGTCAACATAAAGAACCATAAACAACACAAATACTCCACAAAATGTGCTGTCTTTTATAAGTGTCTGTGCATAAGCTCCAAACGACGGAACCAGAGCAAAATATAAAAGACATGCAATACAAAACGATTTCGGTGCTTTCCATTTCCGCACTCTGGTACATGCATATGAAAAACACAGATCCTCAATAATCGATGTCACCAGAATAACCAGGAACACACCTGCGTTATCACTGACGGTTCTTCCAAGCTGCATTAACGCACCGACAAACATTGTCAATACCCATGCATGACGTGTTGTAAATGTTTCGCCCCCGACAAACATATCCAGCTGTCTGTATCCATCCGCAGGAACAGAACCAGGGAAAAAAATAATAATAAATGGCAACCAGCAAAGATAAATGACAAGAAAACAAAACAGAAAATAATGATTTTCTATAAATTTTGAAAAAGAAGCTTCTGTTCTCCCTGTACGGCAAATATTTCTTTTGTCCAGCCAACAATACAGTACACTTAATGCCACATCAAACAGAATAAAATATCCCGCAAAAGAAAAAGCAGCTATCACTATCTGATATTTGCTTCCCATAATAAATGCCCAGCTGCCCTGAACGGAATAGGAAATTCCGATCAGCATACATGCTGAGAAAATCACTGCGATCAGATGTGTAATCCAGCTTCTTGATTTCCTGAAGGTATCCCATGATTTCTCATAGAAAATAGCCAGCCCTATGAATATTATAAATTTATCAAACGATATCCCATACATCTCCCTGCCAAGTACATCAAGCATGGATACTCCATCTGCATATGCTCCTGACAAAGATATCACCATTGCCGTCAGCCATGCAAGCAGTATGGATACCCCATATTTCTTTTTCATAAAAAACTATTTCCCTTTCCTATCGCCAATTATTTCTCTTTATCACAAAGCTCTTTAAATCTGTCTGATACAGTATTTAATTCAAACTCAAAGCTCTGTTTATGCTGATGCACCAGTGTCGATAGGATAATTCCTGAAAACCAACAGATAATGGCCGTCAGAATAACAAAACATACAACAACCAGACTTGGAATTCTCGTAACTATGCCAGCTTCAATGTATTTCGTTAAAATCGGAATGAAGAATACACTTCCAAGGATAAACAGGAACGCCGCAATAGCTGAAAAGAACTGTAACGGCTTATAGTCTTTATACATTCTGAATATCGTTTTCAATACTTTCGCTCCGTCAGAATACGTATTCAGTTTGGACTCACTTCCCTCCTGACGGTCTCTGTACTCCACGATCACATTGTCAACCTGCATCTTTTTATCAATTGCATGTATTGTCATCTCTGTCTCTATCTCAAAATTTCTTGAGAGAACCGGAAATGTTTTTACAAATCGATAACTCATCGCACGATATCCGGTCATAATATCCTTAATATCGCTGTGGAAAAGATGATTAATAAAGCCTCTTACGATTGTGTTTCCAAAGTTATGGAATGGACGTTTATTCTCAGTGAAATAGGTTGACGAAAGCCTGTCTCCTACAACCATATCTGTCCTGTCATTCAGAACTTTATCACACATTTCTCTGGCGTATTCAGCCGGATATGTATCGTCTCCATCCACCATAATGTAACACCGTGCATCAATGTCCCGGAACATGCTCCGGATTACGTTTCCTTTTCCCTGCTGATGTTCATAACGGACTACTGCACCTTCTTCTCTGGCAATTTCATCTGTTCCATCTATAGAATTATTATCATATACATAAATCGTCGCCTCCGGCAGTTCCCTTTTCATATCCTGAATTACTTTGGCAATCGATTTACTTTCATTGTAGCAGGGAATCAGAACTGCTATTTTATCTAACATTGAAAGTTCCTCCAAAATATATGTCTTTTCTCCTTCTGTTACACAAAAACAGCCCATTTCAGGGCTTTCTGCTATTTACGATTATTGCACACTGCCAGCTAATCGTCAACTATAAAAACTTTCTGCTTATCATTTACTTTTTTCTTTAATGTTGCTATATTTAAGTAAGAATGGAGGCTTTTTCCGGCAGAACAGGTCTCCATAAACATACAACAGAAAGGAAACACATATCATGCCCCAAATATTAAAACATGATCTCAGTATTTTTATATACGCAATTCTCAGTACCCTTTTCTTTACTTTTGCGTTCACAGAAGATCATGTATTTTCCCTTTTTTCAGGTTCATCTGTCATTTCATCCTGCATACTGATTGTCTTATTTCTGGCATATAAAAAAATCATCCGGAATCAGCCTGACATATCCGGTATTTTTTTTCAGATACTGGCAGGAATTATTGTAATAGTTTTTACCATATGTTCCATTATGGGAGTATTCTATTCCGCAGATACCAGTCTGAAAATTGCTATCACTTCGCAAAAACTGGTTTTACCCGAGCTGCTGCTTGTGTTTCTGGGTGGAGCAATCTTTTTCCGGATAATGCTGAAAGCAATTGGCAGTCTGCCACATCTCCATAACCTCAAAGTTTCTGAGATATTTGAGACATTATTTTCTTTTTTATTTGAAAAAAAATGTTTTCTCAAATCTTTTATAGTTATGGGAATTCTGTGGCTTCCGCACCTGATTATCCGTTATCCCTTCACAGTCCCGGTAGACAGTGAAGTCAGCCTTTTACAGTATTATGGTGTCCGCTCATATACCTCGCAACATCCAATCATTTACACGCAGCTTCTGGGACGATTTTCCGATCTGGGTGCGGCACTTGGCAGTCCGGTCATCGGTCTGACTATTCTGGCATTTATCCAGGCTTTATGCCTTTTACTGGTACTTGCCTATACAATTTCTACCATGAACAGATTTAATGTTCCCCGTCACTGGCTATTTGGAACACTTATTATTTTTTCCGTTTCACCTGTCATTGCAGGATACGTTACTTCTCTGCTCATCGACATTTTTTACAATGCTGCTATTCTGCTGTTGATGAATGAACTGACATGGTATATTTTCAGAACAGATATTTACAAAAAGGACCTGAAACATCCAGTTCTTACAGTTATCGCCGTACTCGGTATGTTTTTCCGACAAAACGGTTTTTATGTTGTTGCAGTCCTGATTCTCTTTGCTGTATGCCGGGAGATATATCTCATCCTGCACAGAAAACAAACCATACGCTGGGCAATCCTGTTTCTTGCATTGCTGACTGTACCTTTATGTATAGGAAAGGTAAATACCTCTTTCTTATATGAAAAATATAATGTAGAAAAAATTTCCACACGTGCCATGTTCGCACTTCCACTGCAGCAAACTGCACGTTATATGCTTTATCACAGTGATGATTTGTCTGATGACGAATTGCAATCTATTTCTTCAGTAATCAAATATACACCTGAGGAATACGCCAGCCATTACAATCCTGCTAATTATGACGGAATCAAGCACGGCTTTAATAATAATGTTTCATCCAGAGAACTTCTCGATTTCCTTCATACATGGGTTAAATTGTTTTTTCGTCATCCAGGAACGTGCATCAATGCAACTTTAAATCAGAATTACTGCCTGTTCAGCCCTCTGAAAGATAATTCAAAATATTATTTGGGCGTCAGGAAAAAAATTGTCCAGATTAAAAATCCTGATTATTCTGATGTTTATCAGGCAGTATATTCTAATCAGGAAGCAAAAGCGGCTCTAAACTCTTATTATCTGGAATTCAGCAACATTCCAATATTAGGTCTCTGTGTAAATCAGGGCTTTACCGATTTTCTGCTCCTGACAGTATGTCTTTACGCTTTATGTAAAAAGAACGGCAGACTTCTGCTTCTCGGACTGCCTTTACTGCTTACTCTTGCTGTTACCTTCATCGGTCCGGCAGCATTGGGACATCCAAGATATACATTTCCGATCATCTATGCTCTGCCGCTGTTTCTCGGAATTTTTATAACTTCCGAATCCCTTTCATAATGTCGGATTATCCGACAGCTTTACTTTTTAAAACCGGAGGATTTTATGAATAAAAAAAGAATTGGTGTTATCACCTTCCACAATTATGACAACTATGGTGCAATCTTACAAAGCTATGCTCTGCAGAAAAAGCTCCGCGAGCTTGGTACTTACCCTGAGATCATCGATTACAGCTGTCAGTATATCAGTAATCCTTTCCGCCTGATCAACCTAAAGGAAAAAGGATTATTCAACTATATCTACGGTGCCATCGGACATATCTGCTATATCCCGCGCCGCCGCAAATGTAATCAGTTCCGTAAACACATGAAATACAGTGAACCTGTAACAAAAGGAAATATGCGGGCTGTTTCCGGCAAATATGATATTTACATTGCAGGAAGTGACCAAGTCTGGGATTATAAACTCACAAATTTTGACCAGACATATTTTCTGGACTTTCCTGAAAAGGGTAAAAAGAAATGCAGCTATGCGGCCAGTATCGGCGAACACATCCCGCCGGAACAGTTCCGCAATGATTACAGCCGTCTGTTGAATGATTTTGACGAAATCCTTGTCCGTGAGGATTACGGCGCAGACATTGTAAATGAACTCACCGGAAAGAAACCGGAAGTTGTCTGCGATCCTACTCTTCTTCTCACCGCAGATGAATGGAATAAATTACTGAAAGAACCCAAAATCAGAGGAAAATATATTCTGGTTTATCAGCTGGGAATCAATCCTGAGATTGTAAACTTTGCAAGACGTCTCAAAAAAGAAACCGGATACCGCATCGTATACATTCCATTCCCACTTGTAGGCCTGCTGAAATGCCGCTGCGAAATCACTGTAGGTCCGGCTGAATGGATGGGATTGTTTAAAAATGCCGAATATGTAATCTCTGATTCCTTCCATGGAGTGGTATTTTCTCTATTATTCAACCGTAAATTCTTTGCCAAAGCAGACGGCCATCATAAAAACCGCCGCGTAGAACAGCTTCTGAAACTGGTAAATCTTTCTGACCGCACAATGAATGATGTGTCTGATGAACAGCTTACAGAAGAAATTGACTTTACTTATGCAAATGAACAAATTGCAAATTTCCGCAATTTCTCATTACATAAGCTCAGCGAAATGGTAAAATAAATATCTGCCTGACAACAAAAAGATATTTTTCGTGATCCTGCTGTAAACAACAGATCCGAAATTGGAAAAGAGGTAAAAATGTTCTTAGAAAATCAGTCCCGCAAAGACTGCTGCGGATGTTCTGCATGCAGTAATATCTGCAGTGCATCTGCAATTACCATGAGACAGGATAAATACGGATTTTATTATCCTCGTTTAGATAAAACCAAATGTAAGAATTGCGGCTTATGCGAAAAAGTATGTCCTATGCTGGAAAACTATGTAAACCAGGAAGCGAATCCGGCTATCTATGCAGTCCGCAATCCTGACAAGTCTGTTCTTATGGAGAGTTCTTCCGGCGGCATGTTTACACTTCTTGCCAGATGGACCTTAAATCAGAACGGTGTTATCTATGGTGTTGCATTTGACGATAGTTTTTCTGTCCGCCATATGCGTGCCGAAGATGAGGAAACTGCATGGAAATTCAGAACATCGAAATATGTAGACAGCGATATTTCTGAAATATATGCCCACATCATTGATGATCTTAAAAACAGCAGAACAGTTCTTCTCACCGGTACCCCGTGTCAAATCTCAGGAGTCTGTAAATACCTGAAAGTTAAACGGATCAATACAAAAAAACTGTACACCTGTGACAATATCTGTCACGGTGTTCCAAGCCGTAAGATCTGGGAAGATTACATAAAAATTCTGAAAACAAAATATATTGCTTCCGACGATGAGATCACCCATATCAATATGAGAAGTAAGAAGGTTTCCTGGCGTGAACAGGTTCTTGATATACGTTTAAAAAAAGGTTCTGTTGACTCTGTTATCAGTACGTTTTCCTTTAACAAATTTTTCCTGAGTTTATATGGAAATCGTCCTTCCTGCTTCCACTGCAGATACACCAGCTATAAACGCCCCGGCGATTTTTCTCTGGGCGATTTCTGGACAAGCGAGAAAGCAAATCTGCCGTTTGACATCGAATCAGGTGTAAATGTTGTTCTGGTCAACACTGCAAAAGGTCAACAGCTTTTTGATTCACTGAAAGGTCAGTTTGACTCTAAATCTGTCACCAAACAGGAATGCTGGCAGCCTCATCTGGAGTACTCTGCCAGGCCTCCAAAAAACCGTCAGAAATTCTGGCAGGAATATCTGGCAGCTTCTGCTTCTGAAAAGGAAGCTGTTTTAAGAAAGTATATGAAAGGTTCCATGATTACCCGTATTATCCGTACACTTTCACCTTTTCTGCGAAAAACAGGTCTTTACAATCTGGCAGGTAAAATGTATAAATTACTTATTGTAAGAAAGAAAAATTAAAACCAGTTAAAGAAAGGTCATCATATGGCAAAAGAAAAAAACACAAAGAAGGCATTCCTCTGGAACATGATCGGAAGTACCAGTTATTCGCTGTCTTCTTTTCTGTACCTTATGGTCGTAACCAGAATCTGCGGTGTGGGACCTGCGGGATTTTTTTCCCTGAGTTATGCCACTGCCCAGTTACTTCTCACTGTGGGAAGATATGGAATGCGAACTTATCAGGCCACTGATCTGGACCGCAAGTATCTCTTCTCAGAGTATGAAGTATCACGTATCATTACCTGCGGGCTGATGCTCCTCTTTGGAATCATCTACAGTGCGTGGAGTTTTTCTGGTGAGTACATTATTATCAGTGTATTTATCATTATGATGAAAATGGTAGATGCCGTAGAGGATGTATTTCACGGGAATTTCCAGCAGACTTACCATGTTGAGATCATGGGAAAAATGCTTGCCGTAAGGAATATTTATTCCGCAGTATATTTCACAGCAGCCCTGCTTGTGACACAAAATCTGGCATTTACCTGTACTTCCACTGCAGTGACTTCACTGATCCTGTGCCTGGTCATCAATAATGTTTTTACTAAGAAATATCCGGGAGAAGCAGTTACTGTAAACAGATCATTTCAGTTTTCCAATGTATGGAAACTTCTGAAAATCTGCACTCCTCTGTTTGTAGGAACATTTCTGTCACTGCTTTTATACAACATACCGAAATATGCGATGTCCAGCGTTATGACAGATGAATATCAGACCTATTACAGTGTTCTGTTTATGCCATCCTTTGTCATTACTCTGATGTGTGAATTTGTATTTAAACCAACTATCACTACTATCGCAGAACTCTGGTGGAAAAATGATCTCAAAAAGTTTTCCATATATGTTCTCAGGATTATCGGCATTATCCTGATCTGCGGTGCAGCAGTTGTTGTTGCCGGACATCTGCTCGGAAGAACTTTGCTGGAGATCATCTACGGAGTTGACCTCTCCCCTTATAAGCTGCACTTTATTGTCCTGCTGGTCGGAGGAACGATTGGTGCCGGGGTTTATATGATGTACAATATCCTGATCGCGATCCGTAATGGCGGATGCATTATTATTGTATATGCGATCACTGCTGTACTTACGATCTTCCCTGCCACATTCATGGTTCAGAAATGGGGAATTATGGGAGCATGTATGAATTATCTGTATTCCTGCAGCATATTGTTCATCCAGTTTGCCGCAATTTTAATTTATGTTATTCTTCGACGTAAGAAACACAAAACATCTTAAAAAAGCCCTGGGAGAGTATCCCGTCAAGGCCTGAACTATCCAAGTCTTGACAGAAGTTCCTCCAGGGCTTCATAACTTTCTATGGTATTTGACTCTCTTCTGAGCCCTGCGCTGTGACGCATGCCTGCAGTATACCAGGCAACGTGTTTACGCATCTCACGTATTCCTACGAATTCACCTTTTAATTCAATCTGTTTTCTGGCATGACGCAGGATCATTTCACGTATTTCCTCTACAGATGGGCGTTCCAACAGTTCTCCTGTCCGGAAATAATGGTTCAGTTCGCGGAACAACCAGGGATTTCCCCTTACTGCACGTCCCACCATAACAGCATCACATCCGGTCTGTTTTACCAGTGCTTCTGCTTTCAGCGGAGAATCTACATCTCCGTTTCCAATTACAGGAATGGTAATCGCTTCTTTTACCCTGCGGATCGTATCCCAGTCTGCAGTGCCGGAATAGTACTGCTGTCTAGTGCGCCCATGCACTGCAAGTGCTGCTGCTCCCGCATCCTCAATACGTTTCGCAATCTCAACAATATCTACCGGTTCATTCTCAAATCCGATTCGCACCTTGACAGTCAGCGGTTTACTGATTGCAGATGATACTTTTCGAACGATCTCTTCAATCAGATTCGGGTTCTTCAACAACGCAGATCCCTCGCCGTTATTGACAACCTTCGGCACAGGGCAGCCCATATTGATGTCCAGGATATCGAAATCTCTGTCCTCAATGGATTTCGCAACCTCTGCCATAAGATCCGGTTCACTGCCAAAAAGCTGCATGGAAACCGGGTGCTCACATGGATCAATCTCCATCAGAGCAATGGTGTTCTTATTGTGAAAAGAAATCGCTTTAGCACTGATCATTTCCATACAGATCAGTCCGGCTCCCTGCTCTTTACAGAGCGTTCGAAATGGCAGGTCTGTGACACCTGCCATTGGTGCAAGGACAAACGGATTATTAATCTGTACGTTTCCTATTTTCCACTGCATCTTCATGAATGGTTCTCTTGCCTGTACCGGCTCATTCTTTGTCTGCATGGATTCAGTCCTCACTGCCCGATGTTTTCTTCAGTTCTTCTTCCGGGATGTCTCCGAGAAAGAATACTTTATAATACATTTCCAGAGATTCCAGAAGTTCTTTCTTGTCCTGTTGAAGCTGTTTAATCTTCAATCCGCTTCCGATCTCATCGTAACGGGCATCTGCTTCCAGAGCTTCTGTTTTAAACTGAAGTCTGCCGTTTTCGTCAAATTCCAGAGTCAGGATTCCTCCTACATCCTCTGTGTAAAGAACACACATGATCTGAAGTTCTTTCTTCACATGATCCGGAAGTGCATTGAAATCCTGATTAAAATAAAATTTCTTCTCATAGGCACTTGCGCCGCAGAGAGTAATGTTGTCCTGATACATAAATTACTGTTTCCCTCTTTCGAAATTATTCAGAATCTTTATACATAACTGTAAAGCCCACGCACTGAAACCTCTCCTGCACTGACCTTCACAACTTCTTTATCCTGCCTCTCCACAAGCAGTTCACCTTTTTCATCAATTCCCCTGCAGATTCCTTCGAAACTTCTGTCACCATCAATCACTCTGACCGGCTGGTTCAGGTTTGCAAGGATTCTGTGGTAATCATCCAGCAGATGAGTAAAATCACAGGTCCGGATAAATTTCTCATAGTTGATCTCGAAATATTTCATCACCAGTGCAATCACCTGATTTCTGTCATATTCACGACTGCCCTCCAGAATCAGTGAAGTCGCTTTGTCCTGCATTTCTTCCGGAAATTCTTTCAGGTTTACATTGATTCCTACTCCGATGAGAACATAATTGATCTTCACACCATTTGTTCCCATCTCGGTCAGGATACCACAGATTTTCTTCTTAGAGATCACAATATCATTGGGCCATTTAATACTTACGTTAAACCCCAGTTCCTCCGTTGCCTGTGCCACTGCCATTCCCATGACCAGTGTCAGCATGGACGCATACTGCGGTGAAAATTCCGGACGTAAGAGCAGTGTCATCATAATAGAACTGCCCTCCGGCGCTTCCCATCTTCTGTCAAAACGTCCTCTTCCCGCAGACTGGAATTCCGCAACTGCCAGAGTTCCATGCTCTGCACCATCTTTTGCCAGACGCTTGATCCATGAATTGGTAGAATCTGTTTCTTTTGCAAAATGGACGGTTTTGCCCGCCCATTTTGTGTTTATTGCCTGTGAAATTGTTTCTTCATTATACAGATATGCCATTATTTGTTCTCCGGCTCTCCTAATGTTGCTACCATGACAGCTTTGATGGTATGCATACGGTTCTCTGCCTCATCAAATACTTTGGACTGCTCAGATTCAAATACTTCATCTGTTACTTCCATATCTGTCAGATTGAATCTCTCGCCCATTTCCTTGCCGATCTTTGTCTTAAGGTCATGGAATGCTGGCAGACAGTGAAGGAAGATTGCTTTCTCTCCTGCGTTCTTCATAACGTCCTTTGTTACTTTATAAGGTGTCAGATCATGGATTCTCTCTGTCCATACCTCATCCGGCTCACCCATGGATACCCATACGTCTGTATAGATAACGTCTGCATCCTTTGTTCCTTCCTGAACATCCTCTGTCAGAGTGATGCTTCCGCCAGATGCTTTTGCATATTCCTCGCACTGAGCAACTAACTCTGCATTCGGGAAATATTTCTTAGTTGTGCAGGCTACGAAATGCATGCCAAGTTTTGTGCAGGCAATCATCAGGGAATTACCCATGTTGTAGCGGGCATCACCCATGTATACAAGCTTACGTCCTTTTAAATCTCCGAAATGCTCACGGATTGTCAACATATCAGCGATCATCTGTGTCGGATGATATTCGTTCGTAAGACCATTCCATACCGGAACACCTGCATGTTTTGCAAGCTCTTCTACGACTTCCTGACCAAATCCACGATATTCGATACCATCATACATTCTTCCCAGAACTCTTGCTGTATCTGCAATGCTTTCTTTCTTACCGATCTGAGAACCTGTCGGATCCAGGTATGTGCTTCCCATTCCAAGATCATGGGCAGCTACCTCAAAAGAGCAGCGGGTTCTTGTACTTGTTTTTTCGAAAATAAGTGCGATATTTTTGCCTCTGTAATATTCGTGAAGCTCGCCGGCTTTCTTCTTTGCTTTAAGTTCTGCGGATAAATCAATAAGATATGTGATCTCCTCCGGTGTAAAGTCTTTCAGTGTCAGAAAGTTTCTTCCTTTTAAGTTCATAATAATTCTCTCCCCGATGTCATTTATTCTCTTTTGTTATTTATCTGTCTCCGCTTTTGGATCAGTGACGATCTCTTTCAGAGAACTTGCCAGACCTGCGATTCCCTGAATATCCGACGGAATAATGATCTTGGTTGCCTTACCGTCTGCTGCCCTGGCAAATGCTTCCAGACTCTTCAGTGTCAGAACTGCTTCATCTGCCCCTGCCTCTCTGATCATGCGGATACCCTCTGCATTGGCATTCTGAACTTTCAGAACAGCCTCAGCCTGTCCTTCTGCCTCCTTGATCATACGCTCTTTCTGAGCCTCTGCGCGGAGGATTGCTGCCTGTTTCTCAGCTTCTGCATCCAGAATTGCAGACTGTTTCTTACCTTCTGCAACAAGGATCGTAGATTTCTTCTGACCTTCTGCGATCAGGATTGCTTCACGACGTTCACGCTCAGCTTTCATCTGTTTCTCCATTGCATCTTGGATAGCTGCCGGAGGAATGATGTTCTTCAGTTCCACACGATTGACCTTGATTCCCCATGGATCAGTAGCTTCATCAAGAGAAGCTCTCATCTTGGTATTGATCGTCTCACGTGATGTAAGTGTCTCATCCAGTTCCATGTCACCGATAATATTTCTTAAGGTTGTTGCGGACAGATTCTCGATTGCCATGATCGGATTCTCCACACCGTAAGTATAAAGCTTCGGATCTGTAATCTGAAAGAATACGACAGTATCAATCTGCATGGTTACGTTATCCTTTGTGATAACCGGCTGCGGTGGAAAATCCACTACCTGTTCTTTCAGATTTACCTTTCTGGCTACTCGTTCAATAAACGGAACCTTGAAGTGAATTCCTGTACTCCAGGTTGCCTGATAAGCTCCCAGACGTTCCAGGATTACTGCATATGCCTGTGGTACAATGCGGACGCAGGATGCAAGGACCCATACCGCAATAACGATAATAACTATCAGAAAAACCACGCCCATAACTAATCCTCCTTATTCTGTTTTACGATAAGTTTCACACCTCGGATCTCTTCGATCGTTACAACGGTGCCTTCGCCGATTTTTTCGTCATCAGCAGAACGTGCAGTCCATTCAATGTCATTGATACGAACCTGGCCTGTCTGCGCCAGATTGTCAATCTCCTGAATCACAACTGCTTTCTTTCCAATCAGACTATTTGCATTGGTCTGTATGGTTTCTTTGTTGAAGTACTTCATTGCCAGTGGTCTGGTAAAGATGAGAAGTACCAATGAAACACACAGAAACAGCAATATCTGTACAGTGAGGTTCGCTCCTGCATAACATGCAATAGCAGCGACCAGTGCGCCGCCGGCAAACCAGATGGTGGTCAGTCCTGCCGTAATTGCCTCTACAACAAGCAATAACGCAAGAATCCCAAGCCAGATCAAGGGCTGCATGAAACTCCTCCTTTCGTCTGCTATCGTCTCTGACGAGCAGCTTCATACATGAGAATTCCGGATGCCATGGCAGCATTCAGAGATTCTACTTTTCCACACATAGGAATCCGTATCAGACAATCAGCACTGTCTGCCGCTTCATCTGTCAGTCCTTTTCCCTCGTTGCCGATCAGGAAAGCAGTTCCTCCTGTGTAGGATTCCTGATCATAAGAGTTCTTACCATGCAGATGCGCTGCAAATGTGCGGATATTTCTGTCTTTCAGTTCCTGTGCTAATGATACCACACTTTCCACATATAGGAAAGGCATTCTGTAGACAGAACCCATGGTTGATCGTATAACCTTCGGGTTTGTGATATCCACGCAGGTCTTTGTCAGAAGAACTCCGCTTACTCCGGCGCCTTCTCCTGTACGGAGAATAGTTCCCGCATTTCCCGGATCCTGCAGATCTTCCAGGATCATAACCAGCGGATTTTTCCCGCCGAGAATATCTTCCATTATATAGGAAGGTTTCTTAAGCACTGTCATAATTCCCTGCGGCGTCTGCGTATCGCTCATCTGTCGAAAAACAGAATCTGCTACTATTTCATATGGAAGTTTCTCCACCTGAGCCATCAGTTCTGCATCACCGCTGAGAGCTTCTGATACATACACCTTCGAAATCCAATCCCTAGGTGCTTCGCCGAACATTTTTCTTCCTTCTGCAACAAAAAGCTCTTGTTCTCTGCGGGCTTTTGTTTTCTGGTTCAGCTGTATGATATTTTTTACCTGTCCGTTATTTACACTGGTGATCATATCTTATCCTCAATTTTCCGAAACCTTATTCAGGTCACTGTTTGCTCCTGCTGCAACAACTGTGCAGTCTGCCGGAAACACTTCATCCGGCGCCACATTCATATTCATCTTGTCGCCATGCTTCAGACCGATCAGATTGATGTTATACTTTTCCCTGACCTTCAGCTCCCGAAGTGTTTTTCCTATCCATTCCCGCGGGATCTTAAATTCTGCCATACTGAAATCAGAAGAAAGCTCAAACATATCGACAAATCCACTGGAGAGAAGATTTCTTGCAACTCTGATACCCATGGAATGTTCAGGATAAATCACCTTATCTGCCCCTATTTTCTCCAGTATCCTGCCATGAAGAGAATTCATTGCCTTTGCCATGACAAAAGGAACTCCAAGTTCTTTCACCTGCATGGTTGCTGTAATACTTGCCTCCATATTCTCGGCTACTGCGATGACCGCAACATCTACGTTCTGAACTCCAAGCGATTCCAGAATTCCCGGATCACGCACATCTGCCTTGACAGCATAGGAAACTTTCTCTGCGATGTCCTGCACATTATCATCTTTATCGTCAATGGCAAGTACATCGCAGTTCGCCTCTGCCAGAGTAAGGGCTACCGTCATCCCGAACTGCCCAAGACCGATCACTGCATAAGATTTGTTCTTCATTTTCTTCCTCATTTCTCTTTCTGAACATGTATTCGTTATCCTCTGCGAATATCCGCCTGACTGCCGAACCGTTACTATCCGATCATAATATCTTCTTCTGCCAGATGTGAATCTGCCGGCATTTTCTGTGCACGTACAGTCACTGCAGTTCCCAGAGTCAGCGGACCGATTCTTCCCAGATACATAGTCAGGATCACGATCCATTTACCTGCTGTATTCAGGCAGGGGGTCAGCCCTCTGCTAAGTCCTACCGTTGCAACCGCAGATGTAATTTCATAAACAACATCTTCTATAGGTGCTTCCGGCATGGCTACACACAACAGCATACTCATGAGAATAAGTACTGTAAGTACCATACCTGTCACTACGATCGCAGATCGGATGTAGCTGTCTCTGATTCTCCTGTGGTGTACTTCCACATCCCGTTTTCCCTGAAGATTGGATTTCAGACTCAGCAGAAGGACCGCAACTGTTGTTGTCTTAATTCCACCTGCTGTTCCCATAGGGGAACCGCCGATCAACATCAATATCAGGCACAGCATATAAGTTGTATTGGAAAATCTCTCCTGGCTTACAGTGAAAAATCCGGCTGTTCTTGTGGTAACTGACTGGAACAAAGATGCCATCCACTTCGTTCCCGGCGAATATGTCCCAATACTTTCCGGATTTCCATGATCAAACAGAAAGATCAGTACTGTACCGCCCACAACAAGTATCAGCGTCATCATCAACACAATCTTACTGTGAAGACGAAGATTTTTAAACACACGTCCCACAGGAAGTTTCCCTCTGATGACTCGTTTGATCTTATCCCAGATATCCCACCAGACCACAAACCCAAGACCTGACATAATGATCAGTCCTACACTTGTAAAGTTTACGATCGGATCAGCAACATACTGAGCCAGGCTGTCCTCTCCCAGCAGATCAATACCAGCATTACAGAATGCAGATACTGCCGTAAAAACAGAGTATCCCAGACCTTTTGCCAGACCGAACTGCGGAATAAATCGAACTGCATAACACACTGCACCGATTCCTTCTGCTCCAAGCACACAGATCAGAACTTTCTTCACCAGCCTGACCATCCCACCCATTCTGTCCATATTATAGGACTCCTGGATAACACGCCGGTTCCTCAGCGATATTTTCTTTCTCAGACTTATAAAAATAATACTGCCCAGGGAAATCAGTCCCACACCTCCGATCTGGATCAGGACAAGAATAATAATCTTGCCTGCCAGAGTCCAGTGAGTTGCCGTAACAACTGTCACAAGCCCTGTTACACATATACTTGTGGTTGCAGTAAACATGGCATCTGTAAAAGATGTGTGGTATCCGGGTGCCGTACAAAACGGCAGCCACAGAAGTAATCCCCCTAAGATAATCACCCCCGCAAAACCGAGGGTAATTATCTGAGCAGTATTTAATTTATGCAGTCTGTTATATAACTGCATCTTTTTATTCATTTGTTATTTGTTGTTTTTATCATAGTTATGAGAAAGTGACTGGCATACTTCCCACTGGTAATCAGAGATACCTTTCTGCATAGCAAGTGCTTCATTGATATCGAAGTCTACGAATTCACCGTGACGATATCCGACAACGCGGCATGTCTTGCCTGCAACAAGAAGGTCTACAGCCAGGGCACCCATCATAGATGCATATACACGGTCTTTACATGTCGGGCTTCCACCACGCTGCATGTGTCCAAGGATTGTAGCACGTGTTTCGATACCTGTGGCAGCTTCGATACGTTTTGCCATTGCTTCAGAATGACCGATACCTTCTGCATTGATGATGATGTGATGCTTTTTGCCTTTCTTACGGCTCTCGATAATGTTATTGATCAGCTTCTGCTCATCATAGTCATATTTCTCAGGAACCAGAACGTCCTCAGCACCGTTGGCAATACCGCACCACAGAGCAATATATCCTGCACCACGTCCCATAACCTCGATGATACTGCATCTCTCATGAGAAGTGGAAGTATCACGTACTTTATCAATTGCTTCCATTGCTGTGTTTACAGCTGTATCAAATCCGATGGTATATTCTGTACATGCAATGTCAAGGTCGATTGTTCCGGGAAGACCGATTGTATTGATTCCGAGATTCGCAAGCTTCTGAGCACCTGCGAAAGATCCGTCACCACCGATGACAACAAGTCCGTCGATTCCATGTTTTCTGCAGATCTCTGCTCCACGTTTCTGGCCTTCTTCTGTACGGAATTCTGCACAACGTGCTGTATAAAGGATTGTACCTCCACGCTCAATTGTATCAGATACATCTTTTGCGCTCATGTCAATAATCTCTTCGTTTAACAGACCATTGTATCCTTTTAGAATACCTTTTACATTTAATCCATTGCTTAAACCTCTTCTGACAACTGCACGAATTGCAGCATTCATTCCAGGTGCGTCACCACCGCTGGTAAGGACACCAATGGTTTTTATCTTGTTTTCTGCCATCTTTTCTTCCTCCATCTTCTGAATCTATCTCATTTTTACTATACACATATTCGGGTATAGTTTAGCGCATTTCTATAAGTTTTTCAATCCTCTTTCTACAACTTTAACATTGGTTTTACCATATTTTTCGTACATATAGTTCAGCCATAAGTCCTGAATTTGTGCATGATATCCAACCGGAAGCTTCTTTATGGCCTTTACGTCTTTCAGGTAGATCACAACAGCACTGTCACCCGGTGAACGTCTGAGGTCTGCAAGCAGTTCCTGAGATTGCTGTGTGTAGCTTTCTTTATTGTCAAACTGTATCCAGATTTCCCTTGGCATATTGTCAAAGGGACGGATTTTTTCAAGGATCAGTTTACTGGCGCGATCGTCCTCTGCAGATACTCTGCCCTGAATAAATACTCTGCCTTCTTCATTCAGGAACTGCTGACTTTTCTCATAATCTCTGGGGAACACAACTACCTCCACTGTTCCTACCAGATCCTCTACTGTAAGGAATGCCATAACCTTATTATTCTTTGTATATTTGATGGTTTTATCCGTAATCATTCCACCGATAATTACTTTCTGACCATCCATGACTTTCGGAAGATTTGTTTCTTCATCCTGCTGAAAATCAGAGGTTTTCGCAGAAATGGTTTTCTCCATCATTTCCCGGTAATTTTCCAGCGGATGACCACTGAGGTAGATTCCCAGAACTTCCTTCTCATATCCCAGAAGTTCCTCTTTTCCGAATTCCTCCACATCGGGCATACGGATTTCAAATTCTTTCTTATCTTCCTCGCTTACCAGATCAAAAAGGCTCATCTGGCCTGCCAGTGAATTCTTCTTCTCCTGACTGATGTTATCGGAAATCTTCTGATAAACCAGCATTTTCTGGCGGCGGTTACCATCCAGGCAATCCAGCGCACCTGCTTTGATAAAGTTTTCTACTGCTCGCTTATTCATCTGTGGAGAGTTTCGTTCCATAAAATCCTTCAGGGAACGATATTGTCCGTTCTCTTCCCTCTCTCTTACCAGGCTTTCAATAACCGGACGTCCCACACTCTTTATAGCGGACAGACCATATCGGATCGCACCGTTATCTACAGAGAATCCGTACATTCCACAGTTCACATCCGGCGGCAGGATCTTAATCCCCATCTGTCTGCAGACCAGAATATATTCTGCAACCTTATTGGGAAAATCAATAACCGATGTCATTAATGCGGCCATAAATTCCACAGGATAGTAATATTTCAGATATGCAGTCTGATAGGAAACAACTGCATAGGCTGCTGCATGGGACTTATTAAAAGCATATTTGGCGAAATCAATCATTTCATCATAGATTTTATTTGCCGTTGCCTCATCAATTCCATTTGCAATACAGCCGGGAACTCCCTCTGCTTCATTTCCATAAACAAAGTTCTGGCGCTCTTTTTCCATGACAGAGGCCTTCTTTTTGGACATTGCTCGACGTACCAGGTCGCTTCGGCCCAGAGTATAACCTGCCAGGTTCCGAACAATCTGCATAACCTGCTCCTGATAGACAATACACCCATACGTAGGCTTCAGGATCGGCTCCAGCTGAGGACAGTCATAACGGATGGTATCCGGTCGGTTTTTTCCCCGGATATACTGGGGGATGAAATCCATGGGACCCGGACGGTAAAGAGAAATTCCCGCGATCACATCTTCCAGGCTCTGAGGTTTCAGTTCCTTCATGAAGTTTTTCATTCCCGCGCTTTCAAGCTGAAATACACCATCAGAACGACCGGTGCCGAGGGAATCCAGAACCTTTTTATCATCATAATTGATTTTCTGCATGTCCAGAGTCACTCCTGCATCCTTCTGGATCAGCTTTACTGCATTCTGGATCACAGTCAGAGTACGAAGTCCCAGGAAGTCCATTTTCAAAAGTCCCAGCTCTTCCAGTGTTGTCATGGTGAACTGTGTGACAATGGAACCATCCGACGCTCTGGAAAGCGGTACATATTCAGAAACATCTTTCTGACTGATAACCACACCTGCAGCATGCATGGAGGTATGCCTGGGAAGTCCTTCCAGACGTCTTGCCATATCGATCAGATAATGAATTTCATCCTGCTCTTCATATGCTTTTTTCAGCTCAGGATTCATAGTAAGGGCTTTATCTATAGTAATATTTAATTCCTGCGGGATCATTTTCGCAATGGAATCCACCTGTGCATAAGGCATATCCAGTACACGGCCCACATCCCGGATCACACCACGGGCTGCCAGAGTACCAAAAGTAACAATCTGAACCACACAGTCATCCCCATATTTACGGCGGACATATTCAATAACCTCCTGCCTTCTTTCGAAGCAGAAGTCAACGTCAATATCAGGCATGGATACTCGTTCCGGATTCAGGAATCGCTCAAAGAGCAGATCATAACGTATAGGATCAAGCTGTGTGATTCCTAAGGTATAAGCAACAAGACTTCCTGCTGCAGAACCACGTCCCGGACCTACCATAATGTCATGATCGCGGGCATATTTGATAAAATCCCATACTATAAGAAAGTAATCCACATAGCCCATGTTTTTTATAGTAGATAATTCATAATCCAGACGGGATTTTAATTCCTCTGTAACCGGCTGATAGCGTTCTTCCAGTCCCTCGAAGCACAATTTATTGAGATATTCCCAGGATGTAAGACCATCCGGCACATCGAATCTTGGAAGCTTGGTTACACCAAATTCAATCTCAACATGACATCTCTGTGCAATCTTATGTGTATTCTCCAGAGCTTCCAGGGCATATGGAAAAAGTTCTGCCATTTCCTCAGGGGATTTCACATAATACTGGCCACCCTCATAACGCATTCTGTCCTCGTCTGCCAGTTTCTTGTTTGTCTGCAGGCAAAGAAGAATATCATGGGGATCAGCATCCTCCGCCCTTGTATAATGCACATCATTGGTTGCCACAAGGTCAATACCTGTTTCTTCGTGCATACGGAGAAGCTCCTGATTTACCAGTCTCTGCGCAGGGATTCCATGATCCTGTAGTTCCAGGAAGAAATTGCCTTTTCCAAAAATATCCTGATAACGAAGAGCTGCTGCCTTTGCATCCTCATACATGCCTCTCTGAAGATATCTGGCAACCTCACCTGCAAGGCAGGCACTTAAGGCAATAATCCCTTCATGGTACTCTTTTAATACCGCAAGATCTACTCGCGGTTTATAATAGAAACCTTCTGTGAAACCCTTTGATACAATCTTCATCAGATTTGCATAGCCCTGATTATTTTCTGCCAGAAGAACCAGGTGGTAATATCTGTCCTCGCCACTTCCTGCTTCACGGTCAAATCTGGATCCGGGAGCTACATAAACCTCACATCCCAGGATCGGATTGATTCCCTCGGCCCTTGCTGCGCGATAAAAATCAATCACGCCGTACATAACTCCATGATCTGTGATCGCCGCACTGTCCATGCCAAGCTCTTTGACACGGGCTACATATTCTTTTATTTTATTGGAACCATCCAGCAGACTGTATTCTGTATGGACATGAAGATGTGTAAACTCCAACTCTATTCCTCTCCTGTTCTAATATCTGCAATTTTATCACAGTATATTTTTACTGTTATTATTTCGCGTAGATTCTCTTGTCTTTAATCTCTACTTTGCCTTCTTTCATCAGATGACCGATGGCACGTTTGAACGCCCCTTTGCTTAAACCAAATTCTCTCTGAATCACTTCCGGTGATGCCTTGTCATCAAATGGAAGAACACCTGCAAATTCATTGATTACTTCAAGGACATTCTCCGCATCCTCATTAATCTGAAGATATGCTTTCTGGCGGTCTGTGACATTCATCTTTCCGTCTTCTTTTACTTCACTGACACGCAACTCAAGGATCTTACCCGGGCGGTATTTTCCCTTGGCTTCTCTTGCAGGGATCAGTGCAGAATATTTATCATCAACTGCCACAAATACACCGAATCTATCGCTGATCTCATAAACACGACCTTTCACCATATCTCCCACTACATAAGGAGTTCTGGTGGAAAGATAATGATAAACCTTCATAGTTGCGCAGAGACGACTGCTCTTGTCAATATAGAGTGCTACCAGCACATCTTCTCCCTCTCTTACTTTCAAAGTCTGTTCATGATATGGAAGCAGAAGGTCTTTCTCCAGTCCCCAGTCAAGGAATGCACCAATCCTTGTTACCTGAGAGACTTTCAGAACTGCTGTCTGACCTACCTGAAGCTTCGGTTCTTTTGTTGTTGCAATAAGACGATCCTGAGAATCCTTGTAGATAAATGCTTCAATGCTGTCGCCTTCCTTTATTCCTTCCGGAACCTGTCTGGACGGAAGAAGAACACGGTTCTTTGCATCTGCCTGCATATCCTCACCCAGATATACACCAAAATCTACGGACTTTACTACTGTTAATTTCTGTTTTTTTCCTAACTCAATCATATAATCTCCATTTCTGTTGTGATAGTATCTTTTTAAAGAAAATTAAAAATATACTATACTTTCATCATCCTCTGACATTAGCTTTATATTTCAGTATAACATAAATAATAAAGGCGGCACAATGCCGCCTTATTATTTTTTATTATCTTATTTTACGTTACTGTTCACTATAGATCAGGATGTATTTTATTCCAACTCGATTTCACATACACTCAGACAGATTCTTTATCGTGTATTATATATTCTGCATCCACTTGCATGCCAGTTCCATCCAGGACTGGCACTCTTTCTGCACGCAGCCTCCGTCTTCATAGCTTGTCTCTTCATTTGCAAGACTCAGTCCATGTCCGCCAACCGGATAAAGATGCATCTCTACAGGTATTTCCAATTTACGCAGTGCGTTAAAAAACAACAGAGAATTTTCTACAGGAACGCAGTCATCCGTCACTGTATGCCACAGGAATGTTGGCGGTGTATCTCTGGATACCTGGAATTCCAGGGACTGTTCTTTTCGTTTATCCAGATCATTATAATCCTCTCCAAGCAGACATTCAAAAGATCCTGTATGTGCAAATTCACCGGAAGTAATTACCGGATAACTTAAGATCATACCGTTTGGCTTCACCATTTCTGAATCTATTCCAAGTGTTTCTGCAATGAAATTTTTCTTCCAGAAAACACCCAGACTTGCTGCCAGGTGTCCTCCTGCTGAGAAACCCTGAATTACAATCTTATTCGTATCAATATGAAATTCTGCTGCATTCTCTCTTAAGAAAGCTACGGATTTCGCAAGCTGCAAGAGTGCCAGCGGATATCTGGCAGGTTCTACACTGTAGCGCAGAATCACCGCATGATATCCTTTTGCCAGATACTGCATTGCAATCGGTTCTGCCTCTCTGTCAGACGTCATTGTATAACCACCACCCGGACAGATTACAACTACCGGACGCTTTCTGTTAATGTTCATTTCAATTGAATTATCCAGGAAATAAGTATATAAATCTGCTGTTTCTTTATATCCGTCCACTTTAATTTCAATCTTTTTATAAATCATAAGTTCCTCCCATATATACCAAAAATCTCCCGGCTGTTCAAAAAAGCACACTCTTATCCGGGAGATTTTTTATACCTATCACAGGTTCATATCTTTTATTTTCAGATCAGCAATTATTTATTTCCCTGTCCATAATATGCATTTGCACCATGTTTTCTGAAGTAGTGCTTATCCTGCAGATCCTGTGGTGCAGGTTTTACCTGTGGATTGATCAGCTCACAGCGGGATGCCATCTTGGCAACTTCCTCAAGAACAACTGCGTTATGTACTGCTTCATGAGCATCCTTGCCCCATGCAAATGGTCCATGGTTTTTGCAAAGTACTGCAGGTACTGCCTCATAGTCTTTATCCTTAAACAGGTCAACGATCAGAAGTCCTGTGTTTTTCTCATATTCTTCAAATTCTTTGCCTTCCAGACAGCGTGCACATGGAACTTCACCATAAATATAATCTGCATGTGTGGTTCCATAACATGGGATTGCTCTTCCAGCCTGTGCCCAGCTTGTTGCCCATGAAGAATGTGTATGTACAACTCCTCCAATGTTCGGGAATGCTTTGTACAGTTCTACATGAGTTGCTGTATCAGAAGATGGATTGTATTTTCCTTCTACCTTATTTCCATTCAGGTCTACAACAACCATATCATCCGGTGTCAGCAGATCATAATCAACTCCACTTGGTTTGATGACAAAAAGTCCTGATTCTCTGTCGATTCCGCTTACATTTCCCCATGTAAATGTAACAAGTCCGTATTTTGGAAGATCCATGTTTGCTTTGTAAACTTCCTCTTTTAATTTCTCCAGCATGATTCGTACCTCTCCTTTTGCTTTTCAGATATTCTTTTACAACAGCTTTCATATGTTCCGGATTTTTCTGCATATCCCACCCGGAAAATCTCTTAATATCTGTATTATAGCACTTGTACAGTACATGTACCAACTTGTATGTTGATTATTTTACTGTTTCTCATACAGAAACTCTTCAGGCAGGCTTACTTTGAAATCTTTTGCAAGTGAACGAAAATTATCCGGTGTAATAGTCTGAAGTTTATTTGGAGTCATAGAAAGAATCTTCACCAGGATCTCTGCAGATTTTTCTACTGTATGGAGCAGACCAAATGTCAGGTCAAAATCCTCACCTGAGCAGAACATTCCATGATGTGCCCAGATAACAACATCATATTTCTTCATTAATTCTGCTGTTTTTATGGCAATTTCTCTTCCACCCGGTACCATCCAGCCGACAACACCTACGCCGTCCGGGAATACAACCGGGCACTCTGTAGCAGATTCCCATAACTCTCTTGTAAAGATCTTATCATCCAATGGCAGAACAAATGTCAGAGCAATTGTATTTGTTGTATGTGCATGATAAATAACACGATGTTTTCCGTTTGTCAGTTTCTTCTTCACTTCATGATTCATCAGATGAGTAGGCAGCTCACTGGTAGGTCTGCCGCCCTCAACCAGACCCCAGCGGATTCTGTAATTTGTTCCTGTCTCATCCAGTTCAATGATTGCAAGACATACTTCCGGATCCACGATAATGTTTCTGAAATATTTACCGCTTCCTGTTACAAGGAAAAACTCTCCTGCTAATCCCGGAACCTCTATCCCGATCGGTGTCCATTTTCCAGGTGCATTCAGACGAGGCTTAATCATCTCTACTTCTTCCGGTTTCAGACGATAGCTTAAGTTTCCACCGTTTCTCTCATGCCATCCCTGCTGATAGCCATCATTTGCCATTTTGATAAATCCCTGTACAAATTTAGATTCCAGAATTTTCATAATATATATACCCTCCGCTTTTTGTGGTTTTATGTTGTTTGTTTTTAACAACATATTGTTTCTTGTTGTTTATGAATGTATTATATATTGTTTCTTGTTGTTTGTAAATAATTTATTCAAAAAATCTCTCACAAAACCACACATCAATTCCGAAATATCTTTGTCAATTCTGTCCTGCTATTCATCCTGTTCAGAAGATTTTTACCGTTATTTTTGCTGAAATTCTATAATTGCGTATGCTTTTCCGTCTGTATCATCAAGCGATACAATCACCTTTCCTGTTTCTGCTTTTGCTTTCGGGCAGATTATATCTCCAAGTTTTGCCTGCATCTTATACTCTGCACGCATCTGGTATACTTTGAAATCTTCCGGCAGGAAATCTTCTGCCATGCAGATATACTGACAGTTGTTTACATGATGATTGGTATCAAGATGATGCTTCTGCACTGTGAATGATTCCTGTGAAGTCATGTCATCCGGAAGTTTGATTTTCCTCGGTGCATAATCCATTTCCAGCTTTTCGCCGAGTATGTAATTGTCTGTATCTGCAGGTGTCAGTCTCGCCGGAATCCCTGTACTGATGGCCAGATGTGTCCAGTTGGAGTTCGCCCAGGCAAGCTTCTTCCCATCCATTGTTTCTATGGTGAAATTACGCATACCCATGAATCCTTTGAAATCATAAGGTGCTGTCGTGATCCTGATTTCCGTTCCCATAGCAGGATATTCATCCACAATTACCTGCCAGGAAGAAAGAACCCACGCTCTGTCTCTTGCCTTCAGCACGTCTCCTCCAAGCCCGACCGACTCCGCATGAAATGTACAGCAATCCTGAAAATAATTCAAAACACCCGGTAATGTCAGTTTGCCGTTCTCACCTGTCTCACTGTATCTGACTCTGCTGTTAAAACTGTAATTCATTTTTTATGTCCTCTTTTCTTATGTCGCTATGATTTTTTAATATACTTCTTTTCTATTATTATAACAAGCCAAAAGTATAAGGCATAAAACAGTTTTTTATAAACTACCCTATGCCTTATCTTTGTTCTACGTTATATTATTTACTGTAATTCTTTGCTACAAATGTGATCATTACCTTAAACAGATCCCCATCCAGATACAGCTTAAACTCACCTCCCTGCAGCTCTGTCAGGCTCTTTGCAATAGAGAGACCCAGTCCGCTTCCTTCTGTATTTCTCGCCACATCTCCTCTGATAAATCGTTCTGTCAGTTCATCCGCAGAGATATTCAAAGGCTGTGCTGAAATATTTTTCAGGGAAAAGGTTACTTTTTTATTTCTGTTACTAATCTCTGCGTAAACTCTGGTGCCTTCCATTGCGTACTTCACAACATTGCCGAATACGTTTTCCAGAACACGCCACATTCTCTGACCATCTGCGTAAATAATGGAGGGTTCATCTGTGAAATGTACCATCATAGTCAGATTCTTTTCCTGGAATTTCTCTTCAAATTCTCCGATCACCTGCTGCACCATTTCCACAAAATCAATATCATTCATCTCCAGTTTGATGTTTCCTGTGCTTGCCTTGGATGCCTCTACCACATCCTCTGTGAGCACCTTCAGTCTCTGGGATTTCTCATCCAGGATGCGAAGATATTCCTGTATTTTCGGATCTGTCGGGTTCTCACGTTTCATCAAATCTACATAATTAATAATGGAAGTCAAAGGTGTTTTCAAATCATGGGAAACATTTGTGATCAGCTCTGTCTGCATTCTTTCTTTTTTCAGGCTGTTCTCTACAGCAGCATCCAGACCACTGCCAATATTGTTGATATATTCTGCCATCACCTTCTGTTTTCCGGTAAGTGTATCTGTTTTAATCTTATACTGCAGTTCTCCATCGCTTATTTTCTTCAGACCATCCATAATAAGATCCAGTCCGTCCGCTTTTCTGATGACAAAAATCATAGCAGCCACATCTACAGCCATCAATGCCAGCAGGAATACTTCTGCACCACCGAATATGCAACCGATGATCAGAAACTGCAAGAATAAAAATGCACCTCCCACAAGCAGAACTTTTATTTTTTCTGCTGTATTTCTGGAAAAAGCTCTGGCAAAATCGGCAAGCTTCCCACTGCATTTTCCAATCCATTTCAGAACTTTTCTAATCAGACTGTTTTTCCATAGAGTACCTGCTTTTATTCTTCTTACCAGGCTGAGATATCCGATCAAAAACCATGCCATTGTATAAGTCCCACATATGAGACAGGTAACAATCACTGTCACTACTGCATAACTGTAACCCAATGATGAGTTGGCAATCAAAGTTCCCGATATGATCGTTCCTGCCAGCCATATACCGATCACTGCTCCTGCCGCAATTTCTGTATACCATCTGTCAAATCCGTTGAGATGAATTTCTTCATCCTTTGGTTTCCTTCCTGCTGTCACAGTCAGCCACACCATACCGATCAGCCAGAGCACACTTCCAAAGATTGCTCCTGCCAGCATCGGAAACATAAGCTTTGAATATGTCTCATAATTCTCTGCCTCATCAGCCATGGAATCTGCCACAGAAAATTTCGTATCAACAGAAACTGCAAATATAAAATCCTTTGTGTCAAAGCTCTGAGCAATGGTATGATTCCACACCTGCAGGTCTACATCCGGAATATTTGTAACACACTCACTTAATTCCGGGTAAACAACTGCATATGCTTTTTCTTTAAATATTGTCTCAAGGTTCTGCTCCAGCTGTGAATAGCTGCTGTATGCTTTTCTGTTTGTATAGATTGTCTTTTTCTCTTTATCTGCGAAAAGATATGTGAGATTGGTACTCCCTTCCTCATAATCTCCGGACGTATGGTATACAGACGTAAGTGATATGGCACAGTCACTGACATTTATATCATCCTGAACAGCTCTGATACAGTCCAGAACCTTGGCCAGTTCACTATAGGCATCCTCAAGTTTTCCATTCCATTCCGTACTGGAATTGACTGCATCCGGAAGACTTTCCGCACCCTGAGGCTTGAATTTCTCTGTAAATTCCTCTATCTCACAGAAATAAAACTCTGGATATTCTGTATTATGTTCTTTATCTGTAATACTTCCCAGACTTCGGCTATCCGAATCGCTCCAGTAGCCCAGTTCAATGGCAGCATCTATTTTCTGCTTTTCTGTTTTTTCTGCAAATTTTGTCTCATAGGAATCATCATACTCTTCCATGATATCCTGATCGTAATCAACCTTTAATGTTCCATCTGTCACCAGTTTCTTAAAATCACTTAAGGAAAAATAATAACTGCTGCCATCCGAAGCCTTACACTGGATAAACTGCCCTGCATCGTCAAGGCTTCCATCATCATATCCCTCTCCAACTCCGGTCCAGTCCTGCGCCCACTCCAGCAGATCTTTTACAGAATATGCCACGCCAGATGTATTCTTAAAAGAAAGCTCACTCAACGAATCACGGTTGATTTCCTTTTCTTCAAACTCTGCCAGATCGATCACTGCCGATGAACCTGCGTTTGTAAGGTAATTTATATCCTCTTTTGCTGACAAACTTTCCAGAATATCCGTACCTCTGGAATTCAGACGCTCCCTGAATCCCTCTGACTGAATGTAACTTTTTCCTCTATCATCCAGACGGATCCCCGTCTGATAAATCATTAAAAAAAATGCTGCACATATCACAGCCGCCACAGCTGCCAGATGTACGATCACGATCCAGACCGCCTTGGCAACATTGCTCCTGTATCCTTTTCCCTTCATAAATTTGTCCCTTTCCTTTGCATTCGCTCCGTTACTTGATCTAGGTCAAGCGGATAAAATCATCCGCTTCGCTACTTGATTCGGTTAAATTTTTTCAATTTTATACCCAAGTCCCCACACAACCTTCAGGTATCTTGGCTCCCTTGGATTAATCTCAATTTTTTCTCTGATATGCCGGATATGCACTGCCACCGTATTATCTGCAGCAACCGCTTCCTCATTCCAGATGTTTTCGTAAATCTGATTAATGGAAAATACCCTTCCCTGGTTTTTCATCAACAGAAGCAGGATATTGTACTCAATGGGTGTCAGTTTCACCACATCACCGTCTACCCTGACTTCCTTCAGATCATCATTTATACTCAAACCTCCTGTCTCGTAGATATGAGCATTCTCCACAGGTATTGCCGCTCCCAGCCTTGTATATCTGCGAAGCTGTGACTTCACCCTCGCCACCAGTTCCAGCGGATTAAAAGGTTTTGTCACATAATCATCTGCTCCTACATTTAATCCAAGGATCTTATCTGCATCTTCTGATTTTGCAGAAAGAATAATGATCGGAAGAGGATTCTCTTCCCTTATCTTCAAAGTAGCCCGGATGCCATCCAGCTTCGGCATCATAATATCTATGATCAGCAGATCCACCGACTGACTGCGCAATGCGTTAATCGCCTCCACACCGTCGTATGCCTTCAGGACCGTATAGCCTTCCTGCTCCAGATAAATACTGATTGCCTCTACAATGTCTTTATCATCATCACAGACCAGAATATTCGCCACTTTACACACCTCCCTCATCATCCGAAATGCCTGTCTGAAATCTCTCATGTACAGACACCCCGGCTTCTTATTTTGTATTTCTGATATTAGAATAATCGAAGCTTCTTAATATGAAAGGGACAAATTCTTAAGATTTTCTTATGATTATTCACTTTTCGCAGTCAAAATATCAGGCTGTTAATCTGTCACTTTTATCAGGCTCCTATTTTCATCCAATTCTTCTATTCGTTCTGCTGTATACATTTTTTATCTCATCTTTTCTCTTTTTCTGACAGTCAATAATAGACTGAAAATCATTATATCATTTCACATATATTACTTCTATAGAATATTCTCTTCTGTTTCCCATTTCCACACCCATCACTGTTTATTCCATTCTCCATAACTCACAACCAATCTATAGCAACCCTCGTAAATAATACTTCCATCAACGCACCAGGGGATCATCGTTATATGTTTTTTGGTATTTTATTAACAATCTTCATACATATCGCATAATTTTTTATTGATTTTGTACAATATTATTTATTTTTCGGCAAAACAATGCTACAATGTTTTACAAGATTAGTGTACTGATTTATAACTGTTCAATGGTCTGCTAACCGCAAAGCTACTGAACAGTTACACGTTTTTTTCAACGAGGGAGGTATTCTTATGAATCTGGAAAACATGACAAAAATCTACGCCCGTGGTGACAGCCGCATTCAGCTGAAGGTAATTCCCGGACATTTCGTCACATCTCAGTCACATATCACTCACTATCTGGATCTTACAACTATGAAATCCAGAACTGCCGAAGCACAGAATATTGCTCACGAACTGGCTGCTAATTATGAAGTATCTACTCCTGTTGATACCATTATCTGTATGGACGGACTGGAAGTAATTGGCGCATATCTTTCTGAAGAACTTACCAAAGCCGGCATTTTTTCCCTGAATGCTCATCAGACGATCTACGTGATTACTCCTGAATCCAGCAATTCCGGACAGATTATCTTCCGTGATAATTTTCAGCCAATGATCAAGGGCAAAAATATACTGATCCTCAATGGTTCGATTACCACAGGCTCTACTTTGTCCAAAGCAATCGAGAGCATTCTGTATTACGGAGGCACTATCAGAGGTATCACAGCCATATTCAGCAGAGTAGACAGCGTGGCTTCTCTCCCTGTATATTCTATTTTTAACACCAAAGATATACCGGACTATCATTCCTATTCATCTACAAAATGTCCAATGTGTCAGAGGCAGCAGAAAATCGATGCCATTGTCAGCAGCTACGGATATTCAGCTCTGTAAATCTTCGAAGTATTTTATAAAGAAATTGTATTGACAATCCAGGCAAAACAAGCTTATAATACAGTAAATTAATACTTACCAGAAAAGAGCGATGTTGTTCACAACATGGCTCTTTTTGCTTTTCAGAAGAAAAATAACTAATCATACCCATATCATGAAGTTAATGCAAAAGGCGAAATGAGCGGCGGTCCTATGTACACCATGAAAAAAGGACTGAAAAACAAAACCTTTGGTGCCATTCTTGCATGGCTATTTGCACTTTTTACTGTTATCGCCTCCTTTGGTATCGGAAACATGACACAGGGCAACTCCATTGCCAGCGCACTTCACTCCACATTTAATGTGCCGACACAGATTTCCGGAGTTGTGATCACCGTTTTATCCCTGGTCATCATTGTAGGCGGAATCAAATCCATCTCCAAAGTTTCCGCTGTTGTTGTTCCTACCATGGCAATCTTTTACGTTATCTGCGGTCTGATCGTAATCATTGGAAATATTTCCAATCTGCCTTCCGGTCTGGCCATGATCTTCAAAATGGCTTTCTCCGTAAAAGCAGTGGGCGGCGGACTTTGCGGTTCCATCGTTGCTTCCATGATGAATGCCATGAGATTCGGTGTTGCACGTGGTGTCTTCTCCAATGAAGCAGGTATGGGCTCTGCAGCCATCACAGCAGCCGCAGCAACCACAGATAATCCTGTACGCCAGGGCTATATAAACATGACCGGAACCTTCTGGGATACTATTGTTGTATGTACCATCACCGGACTGGCAATTGCCTCCTCCGGAGTACTTGGAACAACAAATGCAGCCGGAGAACTTCTCACAGGCTCTGACGTTACTATCGCAGCATTCGAAACTGTCCTAGGATCTGCAGGCGGCTGGCTGGTAACCATCGGCATCACATTATTCGCTTTTTCCACCATCCTTGGCTGGGAGTATCATGGTGAAAAAGCTTTCGAGTATCTGTTTGGAACGCATAAATATAATATGGTCTACAGAATCATATTTTCACTGGTAGTCTATATCGGATGTACCCAGACTCTCAGCCTGGTATGGAGCTTCTCCGATATCGCCAACGCACTGATGGCTATCCCGAACCTGATCTGCATGCTCCTGTTAAGCGGTGAGATTGCCAAAGATGTAAAAGAATTCCAACCGGAGATTAAAAAATAATACCTACGCAAAAGAGAGACCAATCCGCACAAGATGGTCTCTCTTTTTACTGCAATTTTTTTCATTTCACCATTGCCCTTACACTTTTTTGTGGTAAACTGTAAAAAAATCATACGTAAAAGCCGAGGTGTAATATGCTCAATAAATTTAACAGCTTTATGGAAAAATGGATGCCCTTTGTAACGCCGGTCTGCCTTATGGTGGGCGTACTTTTTCCGGATATTGCAAGGCATGGTGTACCTTATGTCACCTATGTTTTTGCTTTTATGACCTTTATCGGAGCACTGAAATCCAGGTTCCGGGATATAGCAAATGTATTTAAACGTCCACTTCCTCTGATCCTGATGTTTCTGGTTTTACATATTCTGATTCCGGTGACCGCCTATGGTGTGGGGCTTCTGTTTTTTCCGGAAAATATTAATTATATTACCGGAATTGTACTGGAGTTTTCGGTTCCTGTTGCAGTGATCAGCCTGATGTGGGTATCCATTTATAATGGAAACAATCCCCTTTCCCTTTCACTGGTCATTTTGGATACCATCCTTTCTCCCTTTCTGATTCCTGCCACACTGAAAATCCTGGTTGGATCCAATATTAAAATGGATACTGCTGGAATGATGAAAGAACTGGTATTTATGATTGCTCTTCCGGCAGTGATCGCCATGTGCCTTAATGAATTCAGTCATGGAAAAGTAATGGAAACCTGGCCAAAAAAACTTGCACCTTTTTCAAAAATGTGTCTGATTTTTGTGGTGACTTCCAATTCCTCCAAGGTTTCTCCCTATATAAAGCATCTGAATGGAGAACGTCTGGCTGTAACAACTATAATTCTGGTACTGTCTGCCAGCGGATATGCCATTGGCTGGCTGATTGCCATAGTTACAAAACAGAATAAGGAATCTACCGTTTCTATGATCTATGGCTCCGGCATGCGTAACATCAGCGCCGGTGCAGTGATCGCCGGTGCATATTTTCCTGCAGAATGTCTGTTTCCGGTTATGATCGGAACCCTGTTCCAGCAGATTCTGGCTGCATTTTACGGAAGCCTTGTGCGCCGGGTACAAATGTCACAATGTAAAAAAGAGGATATTTGATCCATAATAATTGACGAAAAAATACGAATGTGCTTTAATTAATTTAACTACTTGACTATGTCAATACTATATTTTTTCATATGCATCATATTCTTAAGAAGAACAGGAGGAAAATCAAATGGGACTTATAGCAATCAGCAGTCTGATGCTCTTGGGCGGTATGTATCTGATGATCGCATTCGCATGGTGGCTTCTGCAGATCATTGCCAACTGGAGAATCTTTACCAAAGCAGGGGAAGCCGGATGGAAAAGTATTA